>JAABUL010004099.1_pt1 | contig 20184 bp, 16 predicted proteins | sample 5559151 | NCBI WGS metagenome assembly JAABUL01 (sample SAMN10711876, study PRJNA513368) | rock metagenome | isolation source: Antarctica rocks | place: Antarctica: Victoria Land, Pudding Butte sud | reverse complement strand
TCATCGGTTCACTTCACATAATCCGGCGCTTCACACAGTACTGGCGCAACGACTACGTCGGCACTGAGCAATGGAGCCGCTTTACCACCGACAGCGACTACGCCTTCCATCGTGCGCTCTTCCAGCAACACGTTTCCTTCGCCAAGATGTGGGACCGCAACCTGCGTTCGCAGGGCTTCGCTGAAGCCTTCGAGCGACAGCGGCAGACACAGAACGCCTAGCCCTTTCCGCCAGCGGAGCGGACGAGAGGACAGCGCGTTCGCTCCACAACCTCAGCCCAAACCACGCTCAAGGAGAGCCGCAATGCAAAATAGCAGCGAATTTCAATACATCGCGATCGACACCATCCAAGAATCGGCCACCAACCCCCGCCGGACCTTTGACGAGTGCAAGCTGGGCGAACTTGCCGAAAGCATCCGCACCAACGGCCTCATCCAGCCCATCACCGTCAGGCCTAACTCAGAAGGGTTTGAGATCGTAGCCGGAGCGAGACGCTTCCGCGCCGCGCAGCTTGCGGAACTCTTCTCCCTTCCCGCGCGGATCGTTGATATCACCGACGCCCAGGCGCTTGAGTGGCAGTTGGTCGAGAACTCGCAACGTGTCGACGTTCACCCCTACGAGGAGGCGCAAGGCTTCCAGAGCTTGCTCGATCTCCCCGGCTACGATGTGACTGCACTGGTCGAGAAGTCAGGCAAGAGCGCAAGCCACATCTATGCCCGTCTCTCACTTCTGCAACTCATCCCCTCAGTGGCCGACGCCTTCACCCAGGAGCGCATCACCGCCAGCCACGCCAATCTCATCGCCCGTCTTCCGCAGGAGTCCCAGGCCGGAGCGTACGAACAGTGCTGGAGGAAGGACTGGCAAGAGAAGGAAGCGCACCTGCTACCAGCAAAGAACCTGTCCGCATGGATCCAGGCGAACCTCTATCTCTCGCTTGCCGATGCTTCATTCGACCGCGAAGACCCAACCCTCAACCCCGCCGCCGGAGCTTGCGTTACGTGCCCCCGCCGCAGCGGATACAACACCTCCCTGTTCGCGGATGTGCACGGCGATCAGTGCCTTGACGGACCCTGCTATCAGAGCAAGACCAACGCGCACATCGACCGAGAAGTCGCAGCCCGGCCGGAGCTCGTCCAGATCGAGAACGGGTGGAGGGGTGCGAGGGAGCAGAGGCCCGGAGCCGTCCAGCGCGGCCACTTCCGCGAGATCGAGCCGATAGCCGAGAACCCGGACGCGGAACCAGTCCCAGCCTGCGCCGCCGCTAAACCCGCCATCATCGTCTACGGCAAGCGCGTAGGCACAACCCTAACGGTATGCACTGATAACAAGTGCCCCGTCCACGACCCACGCGCAGCCGCGCGGCAGGCAGCAGACCCCGCACCCACGATGACACCCGCACCGGAACAGGAGACCGAGGAGGAGGCCGAAGAGACGAAGCAGCAGTATGAGCAGCAGCAGAGGGAGTATGCCGAGATGCAGGAACGGAGGGTGGAAGAGCGGAGGCAGGGGGAGGAACGGCGAGAGCAGGAGTACGAGGCCGAACAGGCCCGCAGGGAGGAGTTGAGGCAGACCCGCAAGGCTACCTTCGACCGCATCCTTGCGGACGCTCCCGCCACCTTCAGTGCAGCACAACTCCGCATGCTACTTCGCGCCCTCGTCAACCTTGATCCCTACACCTTCGCGGACGACGTAGCCGAGGAGATCGCCGGGTCAGACGAGAACGAAGAGCGTCCCGCCGAGGAGGTCCTGTTGGCGGCTATCGACTCACTTGGAGACGAGAAGCTGACCGGCTTCACCCTGCGTCTCGCCCTCACATCGCACGTCGCCATACCGCGTGAGAGCGAGGTGGACTTCCTGGCCGAGGCAGAAGCTGTGTTTGCTCCTCCGAAGTCCAGGAAGACCAGCGGCAGGAAGACACGAACGCCAGCTCCGACGGAAACTCCTTCGAAGAAGACCGTAGCGAAGAAGAAGACCGCAGCCTAACGCAGCAGCGGGAGTCAGCCCATCGGCTCCCGCTCCTTTCCGCAGAGAAGGAGGAGATCATGTTCCAGTTCACGTACAGACTCAAGATCGCCGAGCGGGTCAAGGCCAAGTGCGACCGGCATCCCCGTTACAACCCGCAGCGGGATGGAAGGGACGGCATCAAAGGCGGATGCTCCACCTGCTTCACCCTGCTCGACCTCCATCAGGCACGGCTCACGCTTGAAGCCGCTCATCGCGACTTCATCCGGAAGGCCGCCCCCTGGGCAGAGGTTCGTTTGAAGCGAGCGAAGCCGCTTTCGGGTGATCAGGAACAGTCGTAGCAGAAGTAACCAACGATGCTCGAAGCAGGGGAGAGACCCTTCCCTCCCCTGCACCCCTCCGTAGAAGAACGACATCTCACAGGTGATTCGATGGACAGGACTGAATCCATAGTTCGAAACATGCTCGGAGCCATAGAGGCCCCGCTCTACGATGTCGGTGTCCTCAGTGACCGGGGGATGCTCCCGGGTCTCGATGGCATCCCCGCCTCCTCGGTGCTCGAACGTCTCCCGCTGCTCAAGTACCGCAATGCCCGCGGCTCGCACATCTACATCCGCCCTTCGGGCGAGCATCGCTTCACCGTGCTGGATGATTTGGACGAGACCTCACTGGCGCGACTTTCGGCAGACGGCTTCGATCCTTGCGCCGTGGTCGAGACCAGCAGTGGGAACTTCCAGGCCTGGCTCAGACACGCCACAGTCTTCCCCAAGCTTCTGGGCACCTTCGCCGCCCAGACTCTGGCATCCCGATACGATGCCGACCCGAGTGCGGCAGACTGGCGGCGATTCGGACGGCTGCCCGGCTTCACCAACTGCAAGCCGAAGTACCGCAGACCGGACGGGTTCTTTCCTTTCGTACGGCTCAAGAGTCACGCCGGCGAGCAGTACCCCATGGCCGAAGCCTTCGAGCTGGAGGTCACGCAGAGGTACGAGGCACGGGAGCAGGAGCGAGAGGCACGACGGCAGCTAGCGTCCCTTTCTCCCCGAAGGGGACCGAGGTCCAATAGTCCGTCCCTCGAACGTTTCCGTACATCGTCCAAATACCAGGACCGTCCCGCTGCCGCGGACATCGCCTTCTGTGTCGCCGCTTACGCTAGCGGCCTGACTGACGACCGGATCGAACGTGCCCTCGAAGACGACTACCTCTCCCGCGATCCAAGCCCGTCTAAACGAGCCGCCTACATCCGGAGAACCATGGCAAAGGCGAGAGACTGGGCAATACGCTAAGCCTGGTTTTTGGTAACACCCTCGTGTTCTTCCATGTGAGTTGTAGGCCGTCGTCTCAGTTCTGAGCAGGCGTCTGCGCACTACCGTCCATGAGGAAAGACCGTTGAACAGGGCGGCTCCCTTCCGGTTTGCCTTCTGTCTGCGTTCAGCGTGCCGCGCTCAAGACACCCACGCCCTTCGGACGCACGCTCTCCTTCCCGTGATCCGCTGCGCGCCTCTCCGAGGTGCGGACTCCTGTCCCCATAGCAAGTCTGGGTCCCCTTCCGCAGATCCCGTCCAGTCGCCGAGGGAGTGGGTCGCGACGGCACACCCGTTGGGCAAGCATGTACCGCAGACAGCGGACAACCAGAAAGAAACGGAGCCAAACACCATGTTCAACAAAATCACTCTCATCGGCCGCCTCGGACAGAATGCAGAAGCCAAAACCGCTCAGAACAATAAAGAATTCGTCGTCCTTAACGTCGCAACCCAGGAGAGCTGGAAGAACGACAAGGGCGACTACGAGACCCGCACCGAATGGCATCGAGTCTACGCCTGGAGGAATCTCTCGAAGTTCGCCAGGACCCTCCAGAAAGGACAGCTCATCACCCTTGAGGGCACGCTCAAGTACCGCGAGGTCAGCGAAGACGTCGAGGGCAACAACTTCAAGTACCGGATCGCCGAGGTTCATGCCACCAGCATGAAGCGGCTCTCGAAGATTGAGGCCGCAGACGACCCCTCAGACGGAGCCGGCGACGAGTAATCGCCGCTGGCTTAGGTGGACGGGGTCTAATCGATCCCGTCCACTGCCTTTCAGGAGCCTTCTGCATGTGATCGACTCTGAATCCTTTTGCGTTCTCCGCTTTCTGCATCGGTCAACTACCATTCGGTACTTGGCATGATTCGCTTCATAAACTCGTCAAATAGAGGCACCGTGAACGCTGTGTCGCCATGGTTCGGGCTCCAGATCATTCCTTTGGTGATCAGGCTAGCGCGAAGTGGCCCTTAAGAGTTCGTTGGCTTCTTGAGAACTGTTGCGATATCGCCAGATCGGTGAGGACCAGGGCCTAGCTCTGCCATCGCGCGCAGATAGTGCTTTTCTTTGGGTGTCAGTCGATCGAAGCGAACACGGAAGAAGCTCTCGTCAAGCGCCGCGATCGCTTCCGTCGAGGCTGCTTTCACGTCTTTCAATGTGATCGGGCTCTTCTTTGCAAGATCCCAGGAGTGTTTACCCCACTCCTGGAGGAAGTAGGGATAACCTCGGGTCTGATGCACGATCTCCGCGCTCGCTTGAGCCACGTAGTCTGCACCTATGTCGCGGGCGGGTTTGACGATCGCAAGCTCTGTTTCTTCTGGGTCAAGCGGCCCGATCTGAGGGAAATCAAAGAGCCTTTCGGCATATGACTTCGCGTTGCCGGCCAGCGCCAATAGTTGCGGAAGGCCCGCCCCAACGACGGTCACAGGAAGCCTCCCCTGAGCGCAACGATGGAGCGCCGAGATCAATGCCGCAAACTCCACCTCCTTGATGTACTGCAACTCGTCAATGAACAGAACAACAGCTGTATTCGCGCTCTTCGCCGCTGCCCCCACCTGTTCAAGAAGTGAACTCAAGTCGCCCTCCAGATCTCCATTGTCCGCAAGTCCAGCTTCCGGCTCCAAATCGAGCCCGACCTCAAGATCCTCGTATTTGAACTTCAGCGCTTTGGCGAAACCAGCGAGTGCGCGGAGTCCCCGTTGCGCAAGGTTTTTGGCGGCTTCTACATGGCTGAGTCGAAGAAGTGCAAGTCGAAGCTGGGGAGCCAGAAGCGCCGGCAGCGATCTGTTCTCAGGAGCCTCGATCCGTATGGTGTGTATTCCGTTGCGTTCTGCGTCAAGTCGCATTTGCTCTAGCAGGACGGTTTTACCCACGCCACGGAGGCCGACCATCAACACACTCTTCGCAGAATTCCCTACGCGAATGCGCGCAATCGCTACCCGTACCTGTTCGCGGATTCTGTCGCGCCCGGCAAGTTCTGGAGGTGGCGTACCAGCGCCAGGAGCATATGGGTTTCGTACGGGATCCATGAACCATAGCCTCTTTAGGTAGTTTATGTTCTTTCAATAAACTCTGTAAACTCTCTATTAATCTGACAGCGTCGCGCCCATTCCGCTAGCTGCAGCAGGCGTCCCTGCTCTATTGCGCCGGAATAGACGGAAGGCTCGACACCTCTGAGACCCTATGGCATCTTGGGGGTTGGTCCCCGTCAACCGGAGTTGTCGTGGGTTGAGCTGGCCCAAAGAGCTTGCCCGCATCTTTTGTCTCAAGAGAAGCGACCAGCTCGCTTAGTCACTTACCAGCCTGGGCCACCCGAACCTCCGCATACACCGGTGCCCACTCCGGCGCATATCGGTGCGGATTCTCCATGGCCGTTTGACCCGCATGGTTCCGGATCGTCAGGTCTGCCCCGTGCGCCGCAAGAAACCGAAATATTCCGGGGTCATACGTCGAGAACGCCGGCGTATTTCCATCGAGGTCCTGCGCATTTACATCCGCACCCGCCTGCACCAGCACAGTGACCAACGGTAAACCTTGCGCCACATGCAGTGCGGTGCGTCCGCGGTCGTCGGTCGCATGCACATCCGCTCCCACTTTTAAAAGCAACCGCGCACACTCTGCCCGGCGCTCGGATTGCTCTCCGTTCCCCGTCGCCGCCAACTCCACCAGCAACCCTCTGCCGTTTGAGGCCTGCGGGTCCTCCAGCGGCATCTGCGTCAGCACTAGCTGCACTGTTTCCGGATCGCCGCTCTTGATCGCGTTCACCAGCAGACCCGCCGAATCTTTGATCCAGTACGCCGACGCATCCGTCTGACCTCGCAGTGCCGCGAAATTCATATGTACGTCTCCACCGTATCGCAGCAGCAATCGCGAGGCCTCCGCGTTCCCGGCACTCACAGCTGTGGCCAGCGCGACGTTCTTGTCTACTGCGTCCTGCGAGCCCACTCCGGCGTCCATCATCACGCGTAGGACGTCGGGCTGCCGCGCCGCCGCCGTCAGCAGACCGTCGAAGCCGCTCCAGCTGTGGCTCGAGGTCGGGCTCTCCGTTGGTTTCGGTACGCGCTCGCGTGGCACGCCCGCCGCCAGCAACTCCCGCACGCTCATGACATCCCCATGTGAGGCGGCCGTACGCAACGCACTTTGCGCCGTAAAGCTTCCGAAGTCGAACCCCTCGGCATGCAGCAACGAAGCCAGCCCGCTCTCCGCGCGCACCCAGCGTCCCGATCCGGCTATACGATCAATTTCATACTCGATGTCTCGCACCGCATCGGGCATGCCGGCCTCAATGCCGACATAATCGATCACCTTCTTCGTCTGTCCATCCACCGTCAGTGTCACGATTTGGGTGGGATTGTCCGTCCAGTTCGCACGGTATTGGTCCTCCATGCCGAACCAGCCGGCGTCGAGCATGCGCTGTGCCAGCGCACGCAGCGCGCCCTGCTTCAGCGGAGGAGCATGATGCGTTCCCGCAACCGCGTTGAACCGGTCGCCCTCATACACCACACTCTGTCCACTCAGCTTCACCGTATAAGCCGGGCACGACCCGTAACACGCTGTCCGCTGCAAGGAAATCCAAATCTGGCTTTCCGGCCGCAGCACCGGCTCCGCGACTGCCTTTGGCGGCGTATCCAATGGCACCAGGGAAATACCCGACTGCACCACCGCCGTAACTGCATGTCCGTCCCGCAGAAACGGCCGGTATTTCCATCCGTACACCGTCGCCTGTGCCATGGGCCAAGCTTGCATCTGCTCAGCATTTCCATGCGCCTCCGCATTCACGACGTCGCCTTGCGGGGAAATTGTAAGCGTCAGCCGAAGCTCCGGCATACCGCGCGCCGGCTTCGGCACGCGGATCCACGTGTGTTGCGGCTGAACCGTGTGCTGCCACGCCTCGTCGTAGCCCACCGCAACATCCGAGCGCGATTGCGCTGCAACAGGAAAACACATGCTTACCGCAAACACAGAAGGCAGAACGAAGCGCCGCATGGATCACCTCACCAGAGAAGACTTCCAGGACGCGTCCTTTGTAAGCGTCTACACAGCCAGCTGACAACTACGCGCTCACGCGTCAGACAGTGCCTGAGAGTTCCGGTTGAATTCCTCGGATTAGTACCGCAAGACGTATTGTGTTTAGTTTGTACTCTCTGAAACGGACGTTTCAGACGAGGACGGGCGGGCTAGCTCCATGGTTTTCTGCGCACTGCCGACACTTGTCCGAGATGGCGACTTCTCGGACATGTGACGTTTCCAGCTGCCGTGAAGGATATGGGACCATACAGTAAGATTCCTCGCATGCATACCCGTGACCGACTCACGTCGGGAACCTTCGAATGCAGCGCGGTGTCTACTCTCTACGTACCATCCGCGAGGTGAAGATGGTCGGCATCACGGCAAATACCAATCCCGCGTCCCTTGCAGCTCTCACTGCCATTCTGCTTGCGTTCGCAGCGGCTCCTTTCGTCCTCCAGCAAGCGACCGGGCCAGCTCGAACATCGACCGTTCTCCTTCCCCATCTTTATCACCCGGAGGCGACCGACTGCATGGGCCGCGCCATCTTCCTGCGAATTGGTCCGAAGGGCACCACCCTACTCGGCGATCCTACTTACACGGACCAGCTACCCGCGCCTCCCAACGTCATCTCTGCGCAAGTTGCCCAAATCATGGCAACACGACAAGAGCGCGTCGTCTATGTCGAAGGAGACCCGCTCGTCAGTTACGGGGACGTCGCTGTCCTTATTTCCGCAATCCAGGGGTCGACTAACTACCTCAATGTAATCCTCATCTCGCAGGCAGATCTTAGAGGCCTCGCCTCGGGCATGTGCCTCGGAGTTCGTTCGGGTGATTTTCGATCCGACCCCCAGTGAGCTACGGTAGTCTCAGACCTCAAAGGAAACTTGGGAGACTACCGCGCAGTGCCTACCGCTTCCCAAACACCATCTTCAGCAGCGGAGTCACCTGCGACGCTGGCACTTGTCCGTAAAACGGGCATCTCGGACATTTGATTTACCGCTTCTCCGTGTTCTTTTGACATATGATTAAGGACGTTATCGCACGTCCTGGACGCGCTGCCTTAAGCCGAGGCTCTTTGGGTTATGAACCCAAAGGCTGCACGTCAGCAAGCAGTTCTTTAGCTTCTAATTGCCGGAAAGAACACGTTTCACGATGTGCCCGTCGGCATCAAGAAAATCCAGGCTTGGTGTTCCATCCGCAGCGACCTGCATCACGATGCGCTTTTTGCCATCGGCATCCATCAGTGACACGATTGCTGCGCCATCATCTTTACGTCCTACCCAGATTCGACGTCTCATTCGGTTGTTGTTCGTCGTCTTACCGTTCGCTACCGCCACTTCGATCTGGCGCAACAGGTTCACCACCTGTTCAGACTGATACTTCTTTCCTCGTCCCATACGCTCTCCTTGTCCAGTGTGTCTCTTCTCCACTGGTACAAATCAAGCCGGGGCACTCCACTCCAGGTCCCTGATCGCTCCACCCTGAAGGGCAAACGTGACTACGCGATCCTTGCCCTGCTGGTCGGTTGCGCGCTGCGCCGGCAGGAGCTCGCCACCCTCGACGTCCAGACCATCCAGATGCGGGGCCGCTGGGTCTTGGCCGATCTACTGGGGAAGGGAAGACTGGTCCGCGCGGTTGCGGTTCCGGTCTGGGTCAAGCAGGGTATCAACGCCTGGATGGCCGCGGCCGGGATCGAGGAAGGCCGTCTGCTCCGCTCGATCCGGAAAGGCGGCAAGCGGGTGGGCAATGCCCTGAGCGACTGGGCGGTGTGGGATGTGGTCCAAAAGTCGGCCCACGAGATCGGGATCGAGCGCTTCGGTGCCCATGACCTCCGCCGCACCTGCGCCAATTGTATGGTCCGCCGCCCTGTCGCAAGCGAAAAGTGATTTGACAGGGTGGTCTGCGCAAATGTATTCGACCTTAGCGGAGTTTACGACTCCTGGCCAGGATGGAATGCGCTACGCCCTCTTCCTATTTAGCTCGACCTCGTTGGCATGAAGTTGTTTCGGGGTGGTCTGCATACCTAAGCCCCTCTCGGACAGGGCATCTATATGCAAGGGCAAAGAGAATTCTTTCGAATCGACTTTTGCCTAGTCGCTAGAGGTCTTCAATCGTTGAAGGATTGCCATGTAGATCATGTGAGCAAGTACCGCGTATCTCTTCGGCTCATAGAAGGGGCCGCGGAGTATCGATTCGGCCATCATTGAGGCACATCTCGGGTCGCCTGCCTTGCGTAAAAGGTAAGCCGCGCATGCCTGATGTTCGCCGGTTTGCTGATTCTGCTTGAGCCATCGGGTCGGGTAAGGGATGTGTGGCAGAACGAGCCGCCGGTATACTTCTTCTTTCGCTTTCAACATGGGGACGGCTTTGTGCGACAGGCTATCGGGGTGGATGCGGTACTGCACGAGGGCGTCTGGGCAGGCGGCAAACCTGGTTCCGGCATGCAACAGCCGCAACCACAAATCCCAGTCCTCAACGGCAGTGTTGGGGTTGAAGCCTCCTGCATCGAGCAAGACAGATCGCCTGATGATTACAGAACTGGACAGAAAGCTTGTATTGCGAAACAGTGCTTCGCGTAGCTTTTCTGTTGGCCGAGCAGCAGTCAGAGTCCCCAACCGTATGCCTCTATCGTCGTCCAGCAGTTCGACTCGTCCTGTGTAGCAGACGTCCGCCTCCGGATGTTGGGACAACTCGGTCGCCTGCCGATCGAGCTTTTCTGGCGCCCAAAGGTCGTCGGCATCAAGAAACGCGATCCACTCACTCTTAGCTTTACGAACTCCAAACTTCCGAGTGGCTGAAAGCCCTGAATTTACGGTTAGAATGACATGTACTGAGGAGCCGTAAGCCTCGGCAATCGCTCCGGTGTTATCCGTGGAGCCGTCGTCGATAACCAGAATTTCATCCGGTGGAAGCGTTTGGCTGAGTACGCTCTCGAGAGTCTGCGCGATATACTTTGCGGAATTGAATGCCGGGATAACAGTAGCTATTGACATGGTGGGCGCTGGATTATAAAGGTGGTAGTCACAATTGGTAGCACGATGAATACCTCTGGTAGTGGTTATGGAGTGTGAGGTTTACCGAGCACCGGTGCTTCTCTTCGGACCAACCAGACATGCAGTGGGACTGAATGCTCCACTTTGCCAAGATCTGTAACCCGGAACTGTTGGTTGTTCCGTATACGCTCATCAAACCAGAGCGAAACATGTTCTCTACTCACCACTATAAACTCGGGCTGTGAGAGTACCTGGCTAGCGGATAAGATCTGGTCTGAGTAGTATCCCGTCTTCTTCCATATAGACAGCATGTTGGCTGACGTAACGTCACGTGGCCCGTGGCTCATGTCCAGCGTGAATGGCCAATCGATCTCCGTCTCTAGCTTTGCGTGCTGGTTCTGATAATGCACAAGCTCCGCGAAGATGTTGACATCTGTAATAATGGCAGGAATACCCACCGGAACCTTTCGAACCAAGGCCGTGGTGTAGTTGTTATCTGCATTGTCCCGTGGCCTGCTGCGAAAGCAAAAAGCAGCTAGAAGCAGAACCGCTAGGACCACCCGTCCGCCCGCAATTCTAGGTTTTCCCATAAGAGCCAAGAAGCGACTCGTCAGATCGCAGAGAAGAAGCGCGCTTCCCACCAACGTGGGTAAGAGGTAGCGATCTACAAAGACAGAATTTCCTACCAGCGACTTCATGAAGAAGATAATCGAAGCCGACAAAAGCGTGCCGATCAGGAAATATAGCGGCGTTCGCGACGAAGGTAATAGTTTTCCTGAACGTTCATCGCCTTGCGCGCCAGATGAGCTCCGTATGCAGCCGCGAGTAGGACGCAGCAAAGCACGAGGGTTGGCGTCCCATAACCCGCCATGCCGAGAGGCAGATCACTCAGAAGTGGCCGCTCCGTCCAGAAGTATGGCTTGCCGATGTCGACGTTTGCCCTGATATTGCGCCACACCCAAAACAGTGTTACCCATCCGCATAAAGCGCTTGCGTAAAGCTTCCACCTCAATTTTCTATACCAGAGGTCCTGGACAATTAGTCCTGCCACAAAGAGTCCGCTATAAACCACACCTAAGACGTGGCTGCCGATCAGAAACGCATGTGTCAAGGCGGTACTTAGTAGCAAGCGGGGTGTGATGGGGGCACCGGGCCTTGCGGAAAGGAACATGTAGGCAACTGCTGCTGCCGCCGCCATGAAGAGCCCATAAGTACGTGCATTTGATAGCTGAAAAATTACCGCTTCATTCGACACGAATGCGAAAGGAACGCAAAAGCTCACGACAGCGCTAGAGTAATGCCGACGGGCCGCTGCCCACGTCAAAGCTAGCGAGACCCAAAGCCCTACGGCCGTGAACATGCGCGCGGCGAGCTCTGTAGCTCCAAACACCTTGAGCCATGCGCGACCCAGGAAATGATAGAACAGCCCACTACTGTCAGCGCCATCGCTCCAGCTTCGATAGAACCGGCCGAGGTCGTTCTCTCGGAGCATCGTCCACCCTACTATCTCGTCACCCCAGAACATTAGGTGTCGGGATCGCAGGTATGAAATGACTAGCAGGACAAGTAAAGAGGCGACAATTCCGGCCCAGTCCAATATCCCCAATCGTCCATGACCAGCCTGAGGTGATGCCTGCACACTGCCCGTCTTTACATGCCCCATTCTTAATGTTCCTTCCGCCGTGTCAGAGATGTCCTCTCTCTGTCTAACTGCGACGCCCCATCTGCAAATGGACGCCATTCCCGGACTCCGGACGGATGAGCACCACCCTCATGCCGAATTCCGGGCGGCACGGGAAAGGTTTCACCGCGTTTCCTTACTGAAGTGCAGAAGCGGTGCAGGAGCGTGCGACCGAGCATCGGGGTTTCACAACTCTGCCATTCCACGTGCGGCGTCAATACATTCATTGGACTTCAGACTTGCGAAGTAAGAGTGCATCCCCAACGCCCGCAGCCGGCCATGTGCCCAATTCAATTATGAAATGGAATGCAGGCCGTAGGGAAGGGAGAAGAACATTTAGCCGAGTACTGTGTCCGTAGGCGGTAACAGAAAGTTAGGTACATCGGTAAGTAACTGTAGTTTTAATTGGCTTTTTATAACAACGGGACAGTATCAGCGGCTACGATTAGTGATAGAGCTAGATAAGCACGTCGATCGCTATGAAGTCGATCGGCTCTCGTGTGACGCCACCTGAGATGGAGGGCGATCATTTGTTCCCGGATTGCACTACGGTTTCGAGCCTCAGACCCGAGGTCACTCTGGCATTACCGGGGAGTATGTCAAATAATTTACAGCTAATCATGTTTTGGTGACTCATGCTTCCGACTTGCTTTTCCCGATTTCTGCCTAGCCGGTGTAAACACTACATATTCGTTATGGTGTTTGTTGCTGCCTCGATCTGCTTCCTTCCAAACGCCACTGCCGCCTCGAAGCTTCCAACAGGGTATAGCGTGGCTACGCTAGGCACACTCGACAACCCCGGCTCAAGTGCCGTTGTGCGTCGCGTGAACTCGTTGGGAGAAGCTGTCGGCGGTTTCAAAAACGGAAAAACCCATCAAACCTCTGCGGCATTTATTCTTTCTAGTACCGCCGGCTTCGATGAGATAACGGACCAGCAAAGCACGGACTTCAGTGCCCTCTACGGCATCAACGATTTCGGCGAGGTAGCTGGTGCCATCAATGGGCCAAGTTCCGTGCTGCCCTTCCGTGCCGTTCGCCATACTGGGTTTCAGTTACTTCCCCTGCTGGGTCAAGATTCCAGCGGTGCTGCGTACGGGATCAACGATCACGGAGAGTCGGCTGGGTTTTCTGGGGGATCCAGTGGTTTACGCGCTGTCTGGTGGACGCGCAAGGGAGATATCTTCGAGTTGCCCAGCCTTCCGGGCTACACCACCACGAAGGCGCTCGACATCAATTCAAAGGGAGACATTGTCGGCTATGCGGGCGACGGCGACGAGGTTGCAGTCGTGTGGCCGGCCAAGGGCAACATAATCTCTCTTGACAACCTCTATAGCTTTACCAGCAGCCAAGCCGAGAGCGTCAGCCAGAATGGAGACGTCGTAGGGTCCGCAAGTGCCTTTGATCCGGACTCGACTCGGATGCGAGCTGTATTGTGGCTGGCCGGCAGCTCCACCCCTCAGGATCTTGGAGCTCTTCCGGGCGGCAGCACAAGTCGCGCTCGAGACATCGATAGCAATGGGATTGCGGTAGGCACTTCAGGTTCCGCCTTGGGAAATCGCGCGTTCATCTGGACCTCTGCTGATGGCATGAGGGACCTGAACTCACTGAGCAACAATCCGAATATTGTTCTCGTGGATGCACTCAGCGTTAACAAACAGGGTGCAATTCTGGCACTTGGCATCAACCGGAGTGATCTGCCTTCCAGCGATACCGCCGACCTTGAAGAGCACGAGCTGCCTCGCCAGGTTGTTTTACTCACTCCAATCAAGTAACCACATCTGTAAAGGCCATGTATGAAGAACTCCCTACTTGTCTCCCTGGCGCTCGCCTGTTCTCTCTCCTTATCTGCCGCTGGACAGCAGGCAACCATCGGTCAATGGCAGAATGGTCCGAACTTGCCGTTTTTCCCTGTTCATATGCACGCAACGCAGACTGGGAAGCTGATCATTTGGCCCGGCGACAATGGTGTGAGCGGAAACGACCCGCGTCTATTCGACCCGGTTAGCGGAAGTGTCACACCGTTGGCTACTCCCGGATATGACGTATTCTGCAGTGGGCACAGCCTCCTTCCCGATGGGCGGCTCTTCGTTGCAGGTGGTCACATTAGCAACAACGTCGGCCTTCCCTCGTCCACCATTTACGACCCGACGAACAATGTGTGGATCCGTCAACAGAATATGAACCTGGGCCGCTGGTACCCCACCGACCAGGTGCTGCCGAACGGTGATGTTCTTGTGGTTTCGGGCGACGTGGACGTGTCGACGGGCAACAATTCGCTTCCGCAGGTATGGCAAGCCTCGACCGGAACATGGCGCAGCCTCGTAAACGCGCAGTTGCAACTCGGCTTATACCCGACTCTCTCGCTCGCTCCGAATGGCAAAGTTTTCGTGTCGGGGCCGTCTGTCACTACCCGTTATCTGGACACAACCGGCACCGGCGCATGGACCACGGTCGGCGACCACATCTTCCAGGGTGTCCGGGACTACGACAGCATGGTGATGTATCAACCAGGTAAGGTCCTTGTTGCTGGCGGGAGCGATCCGCCCACCAACACTGCTGAGGTGATCGACCTGAACGCTTCCACGCCGGCATGGCGTGCCGTTAGCTCAATGGCGTACCCGCGGCGGCAGCTAAATGCGACGATGCTGCCGGACGGTAAAGTTCTGGTCACCGGTGGGACAGGAGGTGGGGGCTTCAACGATCTTGACCCAGCCGCAGCAAGTTATGCTGCCGAAGAATGGGACCCCGCAACGGAGTTATGGACCACGCTGGCCAGTGCCAGCGTACCGCGTCTTTACCACTCGATCGCCATGCTTCTTCCGGACGCCCGCGTCCTTGTCACGGGAGGGAACGGCAACACGCAGACTGAAATATTTTCACCGCCCTACCTCTTTGCTGGCGCCCGTCCAACGATTAGTTCCGCACCGGCTAATGTTGCAAACGGCCAAAATCTCTTTGTAGGAACCCCGGATGCGGCTAACATCACATCTGTAGCCTGGGTCCGCCTCGAATCCGCAACGCACGGGCTAAGCATGAGCCAGGCGTTCTTCCGCTCAACGAGCGTCACGCAGGCGACCGGCGGAATCAACATCACTTCGCCTAGCGATCCAACGGTTCCCGCCGGCTTCTACATGCTTTTCATCCTCAACCACGGAGTTCCGTCCGTGGCAAAGATATTGCACCTGAGACCATCTGCACAGGTCTACGCTACGCCAGCAGCCATGTCACTGAGCCCTGCCAGCGCCACAAATGGCGACGCTCCTTCGTGCTCACGGTGAACGGAAGCAACTTCAGTCCCTTGTCGCTCGTACAGTGGAACGGTTCGGCGCGCGGAACCACCTTTGTAAGCTCGAATCAGCTCACCGCAGCTATTCCCGCAACTGATCTGGCGTCAGCAGGAACCGTCCAGGTGACCGTATCCACACCATCACCAGGTGGTGGTGTGTCTTCGCCGCTGATGTTCACTATTCAACAGGCGCCCATGCCGAATCTGACCCAGACCGGCGTCATCATTGCAAAGACCACTTCACCAACCGGGGGTGGCAACCACAACATAGAAGTAATACGTGACGGCGACATGCCAGCCGTAGGTACCAATGATTCGAAGCGGCAGTACGACACTTACAGCGGTGGAGCTCCGTCGACCGATGAATGGATCGGCTACCAGTTTCCGACAACCCAGACCTTTGCTCAGGTAGTGTTCCAGGAGGGGATGAACTTCAGCGACGGTGGCTGGTTCAATAATCTCAATGTGCAAGTGCGGCAATCGGGCACATGGGTCAATGTTTCTAACCTGACCTCCACCCCTGCGTATCCGCCGAACGACGGCATCAGCTTTGAGACCTACACCCTGAAGTTCTCTCCAATCAGCGGCGACGCGATCCGACTAGACGGGGCACCTGGCGGAAGCTCGTACTTCGTCTCTGTAGGCGAATTGCTAGTGTACGGACCAGCAACCAGCACACCGCCTCCAACCCTTAGCTCAATATCTCCCGCGACCGCCGTCAGTGGCGGTGCTCCCTTCACCCTCACAGTGAACGGCGCGAACTTCGCCTCCGGCTTCACCGTGCAATGGAACGGGTCGAGTCGGCCGACGACCTTTGTGAGCGCGACACAGCTTACGGCGGCGATCCCGGCCAGTGACATAGCCGCAGCTGGGACGGCGCAGGTAACGGTGTTGAACCCCGCAACCGGCGGAGGTTCCTCTTCGCCCCTTACGTTCACCGTATCCCAGAGCACACCGCCTCCAACCCTTAGCTCCATGTCTCCCAACAACGCTGCGGCGGGCGGTGCTCCCTTCACCCTTACAGTGAACGGCGCGAACTTCGCCTCCGGCTTCACCGTGCAATGGAATGGCTCGAGTCGGCCAACGACCTTTGTGAGCGCGACACAGCTTACGGCGGCGATCCCGGCCAGTGACATAGCCGCAGCTGGAACGGCGCAGGTAACGGTGTTGAATTCCGCCTCAGGTGGAGGTTCTTCTTCCCCTCTTACGTTCACCGTATCCCAGAGCACACCGCTTCCAACCCTTAGCTCTATGTCTCCCAGGACCGCCGTCGCTGGCGGTGCTTCCTTCACACTGACTGTAACTGGCACGAACTTCGCCTTCGGCTACACCGTGCAATGGAACGGCTCGAGTCGGTCGACGACCTTTGTGAGCGCGACACAGCTTACGGCGGTGATCCCGGCCAGTGACATAGCCGCAGCTGGGACGGCGCAGGTGACGGTGTTGAATCCCGCAACCGGCGGAGGTTCCTCTTCGCCCCTTGCGTTCACCGTATCCCAGAGCACACCACCGCCAACGCTTAGCTCCATGTCTCCCACGACCGCCGTCAGTGGCGGTGCTCCCTTCACCCTCACAGTGAACGGCGCGAACTTCGCGTCCGGCTTCACCGTGCAATGGAACGGGTCGAGTCGGCCGACGACCTTTGTGAGCGCGACACAGCTTACGGCGGCGATCCCGGCCAGTGACATAGCCGCAGCTGGGACGGCGCAGGTAACGGTGTTGAACGCCGCCTCAGGTGGAGGTTCTTCTTCCCCTCTTACGTTCACGATCACGCAAGGCACGACTTCGGATCTCACCCATGCGGGCACGATTATTGCCAAGATCACCACCCCCTCAGGTGGGGGCAACCATAATCTACAGGTGATCCGGGATGGAGACATGCCACCAGTTGGCACAAATGATTCATCTCGGCAATACGACACCTACAGCGGTGGTGCTGTTTCGACTGATGATTGGATCGGCTACCAGTACCCCGCAACCCAGACCTTCTCGAAGGTCGTGTTCCAGGAAGGGATGAACTTCGCCGATGGTGGATGGTTTAGGAATCTCAACGTGCAAGTTCGGCAGTCCGGCACCTGGATCAATGTTTCTAACCTGGCCTCCACGCCGACGTATCCGCCCAACGACAGCATCGGCTATGAAACGTACACTCTGACCTTTTCCCAGATCAGTGGCGACGCAATCCGGATTGACGGGGCACCCGGCGGAAGCGCGTACTTCGTCTCAGTAGGCGAATTGCAGGTGTACGGAATCGGGTCTATCACACCTCCTCCTACCCTGACATCCGTGTCACCTACCAGCGCAAACAGCGGTGATTCCCCCTTCAAGCTCACCGTCACGGGAACCAGTTTCGGCTCCGCCTCGAGAGTTCAGTGGAACGGGTCGAGCTTGCCAACGACTTACATAAGTGCCACACAGCTCATCGCCTCCGTCCCGGCTAGTGATGTTGCCGCTGCCGGCACCGCGCAGGTCACGGTGTTCAATCCCTCACCGGGCGGTGGTGCATCGTCGGCTCTGACCTTCACAATCAATCAGGCCGCAGTGCCCAATCTCACACAGACCGGAACGATCATCGCCAGGATTACATCGCCCACAGGCGGCGGGAACCATAATCTAGAGGTAATCCGCGACGGAGACAAACCACCAGTTGGGACCACTGATTCCTCTCGGCAATTCGACACCTATAGCGGTGGAGCTCCAGCGACTGAGGACTGGATCGGTTACCAGTACGCCACACCTCAAACTTTCGCGAAGGTCATCTTTCAAGAAGGGATAAATTTTAGCGATGGTGGCTGGTTCAACCACATCAACGTCCAGGTTCGGCAGTCCGGCACATGGATTGATGTCGTGAGCCTTACCTCGACGCCCGTCTATCCAGCCAACGACGGAATCAGCTTTGAAACTTACACTCTCCAGTTCACACCTGTTACAGGCGACGCTATACGGATCCAAGGAACGCCCGGTGGGGGCGCATACTTCACATCAGTGGGCGAACTGGAAGTGTACGGCCGCTGAGTACCCTGTGTTGGGGTGATCCTTCTCAGCTGTCTGAGAGATGGTCGTTTTCGCGACAAACACTGGCCGAGGGGATGCAAGTGCTATGGCTTAAGCACGCTCGGATCGTATCGCGTACGTAAATTTACCTTTCTTGAGGTGACCCGCTGAAGGGGCTGAAGGCAGGCCCCGATGCGGATGGCTGCTTGCTTATTCCTCCTACGTGCCCAGGATCTGACGTCCGAGCACCCGCGAGAGGACGCCACATGGCGGAGAGCTCCTCTTGCATCTGAGCCGCCCGCGCCTGCCACGTTCCATTCTGGCTTTCCTCCCACCGGGCCGTAGTGAGCCCGTCATCGAAACCGAGGGCCTCCAGATCAGCGATTGCCTCGGCTGCCTGTTCCGCCGTTTCGATGAGGCGAAGCAGAGGCACCTTCCGGGTCAACTCTTCGAGACCGGATGTGGCCACCATGGGCCGGCATGCAGCGAGATGCTCGTAGAAGCGTGTGCTGCTTCCTGAGTAGGTAGGCTCGCTTCGAAGGTAGGGCAGAACGGCGACATCGAACGCACGTGCGTACCCGGCAAGTTCACCGTAAGGCTTCGGACCCGCGAAGCGCACATTTGGAAGCTGCATCACGTGCTCGCGTGCACGGCTGTGCACCCGATCGGTAATAGCCATGGATGTCGGCCCTATGAAGGCCCAGTTCACGCCTACGCAACGTCCCACGAGTTCTTCCAACAGGACCCAGTCCATGTTGCCCGCGAGATTGCCGATGATGCCGGCAATTGGGCGCTTGAGGTCAGCAATGTCCTCCGGGAGCTGGGCAGGTCCATGTGGGGGAGATGGAAGCAGGTTTGAAGCGCGGGTTGCATTCGGAAGCACGCGTATTTTGGACTCGGGACACTGGGCGTGGTCCATCAGGTATTGCGCGAGTCTTTGGGAGTTGGGACAGACCAGCGTAGCGGCACGGCACATACGTTGGTCCAAACGGCGGACGGTGGTGGGATCAGCACCGCCGTAGCTCTCGATGAGGTCGGTAAGCCAGTAAATGACGGGACCGGGCCAACGTTCGGCCACAGCGGCGAAGTACGGAATGGTGCAGATGAGAGGAGAGTTCGCAGGGTCGGCCGTTTTCCGCAGAAGTCGCGCGCTGACGGCGGCACCGGTGCGAGCGAGGACCGACCATGGAAAGCGCGCGTATCCGCGCATGAGTGGAAAGCGCTGAATCTCCAGCGGCGGATCTGTGATCTCGCGGACAGCCGAAAGCATGCCCGGGTTGACGCCAGGCATGAGCGTACGGATAGGCTCCCAACTCAGCAGGGGAACACGCTCGGCCAGTGCAGTGCCGAACTCGATGTCGAGAACGTCGGAGATCTGAAGAAGGTGCCAGGTCATGAGTAATCCGGTGTAGTGGTGATGTGTGTTGACTCTTTATGTGGGTGCGTCATCTCGTTTCACACTAGGACGAAAAGCCGAATGCACAAGCACGACTATTTAGGAATGCACTTCATTCGGTGAAGCGCCTCAACCATGCTCCGTGCTCGTGTTTCCCATGTCTCGCATTGGCTTGTCAGACGTCGAGTCTCCTCGTGTCCGTCTTGGGGCTCCTTCCGTAATCGTTCGAGTTCCCGCACGAGCTCGGCCCAGCCGTCCACAAGATGTAGAAGGGGTTGCTTATGCAGCAATTCCTCCACGCCCCGGGTTGCAAGAATAGGTCGTCCGGCAGCAAGATGTTCATAGAACCGAGTTGCGCTACCCGAGTACGTAGGCTCGAGCTTACGATACGGCATGACGGCAACGTCGAGAGCACGCGCATAGCGAAAGAGATCCTGGTAGGGTTTAGGACCTATGAAGCACACACGCCCGGAGCGCATCACCGTGGCGCGAGCCTCCCTCTCACGGCGGTCGCGAATCGCCATAGAAGTTGGGCCCACGAATAACCACGAGTACCTGGGTG
>JAABUL010004098.1_pt1 | contig 20193 bp, 18 predicted proteins | sample 5559151 | NCBI WGS metagenome assembly JAABUL01 (sample SAMN10711876, study PRJNA513368) | rock metagenome | isolation source: Antarctica rocks | place: Antarctica: Victoria Land, Pudding Butte sud | reverse complement strand
GCTCAACCTCACGGTCCATGACGTCTGCCCCTCCTGGAACTACACCATCCAACCCCGTTTAGGCACCCCGTGTGTCCCCGCCACGCCTGTCCCAAACCGGGAAGTTATTGTTTAACGAGTCCTTAGCCGGACGGAGGTGAGAGCATGCCGAGCACCATGATGAGCAGGAACCCCGCGAAGAGGGCGGCCGCGAGGGGCGGCGCCTTGGGGATCTCGTGCGCTTCGACGATCAACTGCTCGACCACCACAAACAACAGCGCCGCCGAGCCAAACGCCAGCAGGAGCGAGATGAGTCGGTGTGGGAATACGCCCAGCACGGCGGCGCCCCCGACCGCGACGGCCACGAACAGCACGCCGAACCCCGTCGTCGTACCGATCATCTGCCAGCGCGTCGCCCCGACCGTGCCCAGGACGGTCGCGATAGCCAGTCCGAAGGAGAGATCCTCCACGGTCATCGACAGGCTGAGCAGCGCGCCCAGGTTTTTGCCGGCTGAGATCCCGATGCCCAGCACGATCCCGCCGACGATCTGGTCGACGATGTTGCCTGCGATGAGGCCGAGGGGCCACCCGCCCTTCTGTGCGTCCGGTGCGCCCGACTCGTTTTTCTCCTGAGAGCTTTGGTCCAGCCGGCGCACCCCCAGCATCACGAGGACGCCGAGCGCGAAGCCGACGACGATCCACACGAGGTCGGCGCGTGCCCGCGTGACCTGCGGCAACAATTCAAGGGCGACGACGGCGAGGACGACGCCGGCGGCAACATGCAACAACGCGCTGCGTAGCGTTGGCCCGGGCTGCCGGATCGTGGCGCCGACGGTCCCGATGATGGCGACGACCGAGGGGATCAGGGAGTAAATGAGGGCAAGCAGCAGCGGGGGCAGGTTACTCAGCACAGACGCGGCCTCCCCACGCATTCCGTCCCCGACGCACGCGGAACAGGATGGCGACCCCCCGGATGATGCTTGTCATCAGCCCTCTTTCCTCAGCGGCCGGCGCCATGCGGCGCCGTTTGCATCACTCAACGATATAATGCGTTCGCGCAAGAAATAGACCAGGCAAGGGTCTTGAGGCGCGCGTCACCCAGTAAGGTCTTATGCGGAGCCGCGTCCGGTCTGGCGCCACGTCCTTGTTCGTCAGGCCACGGAGTCGGCCGCCATGAGATGACCAGGAGACCGTCGCGCCGGGACCATCACGACCGCGGCGCCGACCACCAGGGCCACACGCAGCGCCCATGGCAGCCACCCGCCATAGACAGCCCACGCTGATCCGGTGGACAGGAGAAGAGCAAGCGCCATCAGGAGAGTGAAGTAGAGCGCCGGGCCACTGGCGCACCAAAACTGGGGTTCGCCAAAAAGTCGACGCGCTGCTGGACGCCCCGCTGGCGTCCGCCAGCGGAGTCGCAGGAGGGCAAGTCCAAGGGTCTGTCCGCGCCGCGCCAGCAGCATGTGCCCCGCCAGGATGGTCCCGAACAGGCCAAACCAGAGACAAAACAAGAACAGGTCGTGCCACAGCACTGACTTCCACACGTCGAAGAGGCCGAGCAGCGCTTGCTGGAGGACACTGACCACGTTCAGGACGAGGAATGTCGCGAGCCCGGCCAGCACATCCACCGCCCGCGCCAGCCGCCCGCGCCAGATATCCTCGGTCGCTTGTGTCGATACGATGGCGAACATGACGCGTCCTCCTCAATGGCGTTAATGGCCCTCCTATCGTCGCATGGGCGCGCCGCCGCGTCTATAGCTAAATGGTCATAGCATGAGTGTCTACCTCCTATAAGGCCGGGCCGTCGACTGCCCGCGCCGAGGCTATCGTAACTCCGCTGTCGTGCAAGACGTTATATCTACTGAGTAGGCTTTTTGTCCGCTTTATCGGCCGAAAGAAGGTTTGATTTTTATGGCACACGTCGCGTATCGTTCCCTTGCCGCACTTATCGTCGTCCCGGTCGCGCTCGCCGTTGGCGGAACCCAACCCATGCGGACCACAGCGCGGACGGCGCCCCCACGTCCGCAGCGCACCCTTGCCGATGCGATCGGAACGTCCTCGCTCCCAGCTCTCACAGCCGCGGCCCTGCGCTCAAACCAGCTGACATCACACGCGCACGCGCGTGTGCAACGCCACTACCACCACCATCGCACGGCTACGTCGACTGTAAACGGCCCGCTCTTGGTCATCGACCAGCAGGGCGAACGGTCGGCGCAGGTGCAGATCGGGGCGGGGCACGACGAGATTCTGGCCGTGCAGGGCGGCGCGGTCCGCGTCGTAGCGAAGGATCTAACCGTCACATGCTGCGGCCTCGGCGGGCTCGCGCCGTCCCCGCGGGGCCGCTACATCGCTTTCAGCCAGGAGCACTACTACGGCAAAGGGTCTAACGGCGTGGATAAGCCGACGACCGAGGGGCTCTGGCTTGTCTCCGCCAACGGGGGCGGGTTGCACCGGCTGCTCCTCCCGCCTCCCGCGGCGCGCCTGCGCAACCCGGTCCGCTACGGCGACCCACTCAGTATCGCGCCCGTCGCGTGGTCGCCCGACCGCTACACGCTGGCCTATGCGGTCGATCTTTTCACCGATACCTCTATCAGTCCGGACTTCGCGCGCGACACCGGTATCTGGCTCACGCGCTACGACAAACGCGCGCCGCGCCAGGTGTTCAAGCTCGTGTCGCTCGCCACGACAGCCCCGTCGTTGAACGCGGCCTGTCACGGGGCGATTCCCACCATCACCGCGCTCTCGTGGATGCCCGACGGCCGGACAGTCGTGGCCAGCGCCGACTGTATCCTGCCGAGCGCGGGACCGCTACAGGTCGTGGAGGCCGTGATGGCCGTCGACACAATGACCGGCAAGGGCCGCGTGCTCGTCACCAATGGCCGCGACGCCGCGGCCGCCCCGACGCCGGGCCGCATCACGTACGTTTCCGGCAGCCTCGACATCCACGGGAAGGGCCGCACGACGCTGTGGGTCACCGACGCACAGGGTCAGCACGGCCGCCCGCTCGTGATCGGGCAAGGTGTGCAAGGCCAGATCGGCAGCCCGACCTGGTCGCCCGACGGTCAGTCGATCGCCTACATCACCGGGCAAACGGCGTATAAGAACACGACAACTATCCGCGTTGTCGACGTCGCGACCGGGCAAATCAGAACCGTCTTGGCGGCGGACGCGCCGGGTCTTTCGTCCGGCGGCTACTTCGTGCGTCTCGCCTGGATGCATACGCCCATATACATATAGATGTCCGCATTACTCGTCTAGTTCCCGCGCGAGATGGCGCCCAGGCTACGCGCGGCGGTCAATTCATCCGCGTCCACCTTCCCAGTGGGGTCGATGTCATCCCCCTCGTCGTGGATCGCCACAACATGCGCTACGGCTACGAGTCTTACGCCCCCAGCGTCCTCACCCTCGACCGCGCCACCGGCCGACCTTTGAGTGTCAGCGGCTATCGCCGGGATGGCGTCACCATGACCACTTCTATCTTGGAGGCGCGCGACCTCCCACCCTCCGCCGTCCCCTCTGCCTTTTTTGACGCGCGACCCTTCGCGCCGCAATTCGCCGCCTGGCTGCGCACGACGTTCCGCGGTCGTCTCTAGGCGGCGCGACAGCACGCGCGTCGCCGCGGCCGCCGTTTTTGACAAATCCGCGCTCATTGGTGTACCGTACTTTAATAAGCTGTTGTGCGTGTACGCGCACGCCAACATAGTGTACGTTCAGGTTATGACAAGTACAGGTGTGGCTACATGCGGCCAACGAGTAATCGTGGGATAAGCGCCGGCTACCACGCGTGCTCTATCCGTGGTTTCAACTATGGAAGCATTTAGCTGGAGAGGAGAAGTGCGACGATGAACGACGCCGCCGAGACCGGTACCGTCGAAGAGTTGAGCAAGCTGATGGGCGAGCGGGAAAAGTTCCCGCCGCCGCCCGCGTTCGCCGCTCAGGCTAACATCAAGGACCCCGACGTGTACGCGCGCGCCGACGCCGACTACGAGGGCTATTGGGCTGAGCAGGCCAAGCGCCTCGATTGGTTCACGCCCTGGCACACTGTTCTGGAGTGGGAAGAGCCGTTCGCCAAGTGGTTCGCCGGCGGTCAGCTCAATGTGTCGTACAACTGCCTCGACCGCCACGTCCAGAACGGCCTGGGCGACCGTGTGGCCTTCTACTACGAGGGCGAACGGGGCGACGCGCGTACTATCACCTATCAGCAACTGCTCGACGAGGTCTGCCGGTGCGCCAACGCGCTCAAGGAACTGGGCGTCAAGCGCGGCGACCGCGTGGCCATCTACATGGGCATGATCCCCGAACTAGCCGTCTCGTTGCTGGCCTGCGCGCGCATCGGCGCCCCGCACACGGTCGTCTTCGGCGGTTTCTCCGCCGACGCGCTGGTCGACCGCATCGACGACGCCGAGGCCAGGGTGGTCATGACCGCCAACGGCGGTTACCGCAAGGGTAAGGTTGTCCCGCTCAAGGCCAATGTCGACGACGCGGTGCGACGCACGCCGAGCGTCGAGAAGGTGCTGGTAGTACGCCGCGTCGATCAAGACACGCCGATGCAGGAGGGCCGCGACGTGTGGTGGCACGACATCGTGGCGCGCCAGGAGACGACGTGCCCGCCCGAGCGCATGGACAGCGAAAGCCCACTCTACCTGCTCTACACCAGCGGGACCACCGGCAAGCCCAAGGGTATCCTGCACACCACGGGCGGCTATCTCACGCAGGTCGCGTGGACGCACGCCAACGTCTTCGACCTCAAGCCCGAGACGGACATCTATTGGTGCGCGGCCGACATCGGCTGGGTCACGGGCCACTCCTACATCGTGTACGGTCCGCTCGCCAACGCGGCCACCAGTGTGATGTATGAGGGCGTGCCCGACTACCCGGCCCCCGATCGCTGGTGGGATGTCATCGAGAAATATAAGGTCACGATCCTCTATTGCGCGCCGACGGCCATTCGGGCGCACATGCGCGCCGGCGTGACCCACGCCCAGAAGCACGATCTGTCCTCACTGCGTGTGCTCGGCTCGGTCGGTGAGCCGATCAACCCTGAAGCCTGGCTATGGTACCACACGTACATCGGCGGCGAGCGCTGCCCTATCGTCGACACCTGGTGGCAGACCGAAACGGGCGCGATCATGATCAGTCCGCTGCCCGGCGTCAGTACGACCAAGCCCGGCTCGGCCACCAGACCCCTCCCCGGCATCGCCGCTGCCGTCCTCGACGACGCCGGCCATGAGATTACGGGACCCGAGGATGGCTACCTGGCGCTGACGCGCCCGTGGCCCTCGATGCTGCGCGGTATCTACGGCGACCCTGAGCGCTACAAACAAACCTACTGGAGCCGCTTCCCCGGCAAGTATTTCGCCGGCGACGGCGTGCGGCGCGACGCGGACGGCGACCTGTGGCTGCTCGGCCGCGTCGACGATGTGATGAACATCTCGGGACACCGCATCAGCACCATCGAGGTGGAGAGCGCCCTCGTCGACGACCAGCGCGTGGCTGAAGCCGCCGTGGTCGGGCAGCGCGACGACCTGACCGGTGAGGCTATCTTTGCCTTCGTGACGCTCAAGGGCGATGTCGAGGCGAGTCCCCAGGTCGCGGAGGAGTTGCGCCAGCACGTCGCGCACAAGATCGGCGCGATCGCGCGGCCCAAGCAGATCCTGCTCACGCCTGACCTGCCCAAGACGCGCTCAGGCAAGATCATGCGCCGCCTGCTACGCAACATCGCCAACGGTCAGGAGATGGGCGACACCTCGACGCTGGCCGACGAGAGCGTCGTGGCGACGATCCGCTCGTCGACGGGTAAGGGCGACGACGAATAGTCGGAAGTCGTGAGTCGTGAGTCGTGAGTCGTGAGTCGTGAGTCGTGAGTAAGTTTTCGTAGCAGCCTGACGATTTCCCGACGACCCTGATCTTCGCGCACGAACTCACGACTTCCAACTCACGACTCACGATTAGTTGGGGGGTGATCTATGACCGCCGACAACGCGACCTTCGAGCAGTTGCTGGACGAGAGTGCGGTCGTCACGCCCGATCCGGCGTTCGCCGGGAACGCGCTCGTCTCCGACTATGACGCCGAGTACGAGCGCTGCCGGCGCGACCCCGACCTCTTCTGGGACGCGATGGCGCGTGGCCTGGAGTGGGAGCGGCCATGGGACCGCGTGCTCGACTGGCAGCCGCCCTACGCCAAGTGGTTCGTCGGGGCGCGCTGCAACATCACCATCAACGCGCTGGACCGCCATGTGCGAGCGGGGCGCGGCGACAAGACGGCATGGCTATGGGTCGGCGAGGACGGCGCGGAGCGGCGCTACTCCTACGTGGAGGCGCTCGCGCTCGTCTGCCGCGTCGCCAACGCGCTCACGGAGATCGGTGTGCGGCGCGGCGACCGCGTCTGTATCTACATGCCGCTGACACCCGAAGGCATGGCCACGATGCTGGCTTGCGCGCGCCTCGGAGCCATCCACAACGTCGTCTATGCCGGACTCGGCGCGGGCGCCCTGCGCGACCGCGCCGAGGACGCCGGGGCGCGCGTCATCGTCGCGGCTGACGAAGGCTATCGCCGCGGCAAGACCGTGCCGCTGCTACCCATCGTACAAGAGGCGGTGGCGCAAACGCCCGGCGTCGAGACCGTCCTGCTGTGGCGGCGCAACGGGGACACGGCGCTTCCTGGGAGCGCGGGCGTCTCGCCCGTCCCCGGTATTGTTGAGCCAGAGACGGGGACGGGCGAGACGCTCGCGCTCCCAGACGGAGCCGACGCTTCCCGTAGACGACGATGGCTCGACTTCGACGAGATCGTGGCTCGGCAGCCATCGGAGCGCGCGCCCGAGATCATGGACAGCGACGACCCGCTGTTTATGCTCTACACCTCGGGCACGACCGGCAAGCCCAAGGCCCCCGTGTTCGTGCACGGCGGCTATGCCGTGGGCACGAGCTACTACACGCGCATCGCGTTCGACCTGCGCCCCGACGACGTGTACTGGTGCATGAGCGACATCGGCTGGATCGTCGGCCATAGCACGATGGTATACGGCCCCATGATCGAGGGTGTCACGCTGCTGGTCCGCGAGGGCGCGCCCGACACTCCGCACCCCGGCATTGCCTGGGAACTGATCGAAAAGTACGGCGTGACCAAGCTGTTCACCGCGCCGACGACGATCCGCATGTGGATGAAGTTCGGCGAGGAATACCCGGCGCGCTACGACCGCTCCAGCCTGCGCCTGCTCATCTGCGCCGGTGAGCCGCTCAATCCCGAGGCCTACGCCTGGGCGCGCCGCAACGCGCGGGAGGGCGGGGCCGAGGTGCGCGACAACTGGTGGCAGACCGAGACGGCCGGGCCGACCATCGCCACCCTACCCGCTATGGTCTCGAAGCCGGGGCGCGCCGGCAAGCCGCTACCCGGCCAGGAGGCGCGCATCGTCGACCACGCGGGCAATCCGGTCGCCCCCGGCAAGGGCGGCTTCCTGCAATTGACGCGGCCGTGGCCGCAGATGTTGCGCACCGTCTGGAATAACCCGGCGCGCTACGAGGAGTATTGGGAAACCATCCCTGGCGGCTACACCGCCGGTGACGTGGCGACCATCGACGAGGACGGCTACATCGCGGTGCTCGGCCGCGCCGACGACGTGCTCAACGTGGCCGGACACCGTATCGGGACAGCCGACGTGGAGAGCGCGCTGGTAGGCCATCCCGCCGTAGCCGAGGCGGCGGCGATTGGTATCCCCGATCCACTCAAAGGCGAAGCCATCAAAGTCTTTGTGATCCTGCGCGCCGGCCACACCTGGAGCGAGGCGCTGCGCGATGAGTTGATCGCGCGCGTACGCCACGACCTCGGCCCCATCGCCACGCCATCGGCGATCGAGGCGGTCGCGCAGTTGCCCAAGACACGCAGCGGCAAGATCATGCGGCGCATCCTGAAAGCTCAGGAGATGGGCGTCGATCCCGGCGACCTGACGACCCTGGAAGGATAATCCGCCGGACACGCCGTCCTGCCCGTCTTCGCCCGTGCCTAGCGTTGTAGCCTCTCGCCGCGTGACCGCAGGGGTATCATAGGTCCATGACCTGCCCATCGGTCTGAAGGGCATCGGGGGCTATGATGCCATGTCTCGTGGGGTTGGGAGACAACACGACATATACGGCGCGGTTGTAGGTGGCGTCGATACGCTCTCGATGCATGAGCAGACATAGTGAGAAATAGTGAGTGATGTCAATGACCACCCTCGACACGCCACGGCTGTTCCTCCGGCCCTTCACCCCCGACGCTGCCGACGCGAAGTACGAGATCGATCGCCAGGCCGCCGTGCATCGGTATCAAGGTTTCGTGCGTGAAGCCAATGGCTCGACGCGCGGGCGCACGCCCGAAGAAACGAGGCGCGCTCTGCTGCGGCGCATCGGCGCGTTCGAGTTGGAGGGCTTCGGCCAGTGGGCGGTGGTGAGCAAGGAGTCGGACTGGCTGATTGGCTGGGCCGGATTACAGTTCTACCTGCTCGACCACGGCCCATACAGCACACCGGAGATCGAGCTTTTCTATGGTTTGTCCCAAGAGTACTGGGGGCGTGGATTCATCACTAAGGCGGGCACGGAGTTATTGCGCCACGGCTTCCAGACGCTGAAGGTCCACCGCATCACCAGTGTCGCCTATCGAGATGACGCGCGTCACGTCTTCCCACGTGATCGCCGGCAGGCCGTCAGTTACGTCACACGGCATGTGACGCTCCGAAGCGTACGCGGTACAGATCGCGCAGACAGCCGATCGTCCGCCATGCCGTTTCCCCCATCACGCTCGTCTCCTAATCCAAGATGCGTCACGCCCTCAACAGTAACATGAGCCGCCCGCCGCCGTCAAACCGTAACGGCTTGACCTTTATTAGCCGCAGGCCCCGCGCTTTAGCGCTGGGGTTAAGGCTACCCTTTGATTAGATAGCTGCCGCGCGATATAATGTAGGCATGCGCTACAAAACTCGCTCAAATAATAACATCGTCTACATCTGTACCTATCATGCCGTGTGGTGCGTCAAGTACCGTCGCCCGCTTCTTACGGATGAGATAGGTGCGCGATTGACACAGATCGTGGCAGGCGTCATTGAGGAAACGGGGAGTACATTGCACGCGATTGAGGCCAGGCCCGACCATGTGCATGTGTTGGTCGGATGCGACCCCTCGTTTGGCATCACACGGCTCGTCCGTCTGATGAAGGGGCGTACATCGCATCATCTGCGGCAAGAATACGCGCCCTTGCGCACGCGCGTCCCCTCGCTCTGGACCAACGCGACATTCATCGCGACAACGGGCGGCGCCCCATTCGCCGCGATCAAGCAGTACATTGAGAACCAGCGTCATGTCTAAGCGTTATACGGTGCGCCGCCTCAAGGTCGGCCAGTCCGCGCAGATGGACACGCTGGCGCGCGCGTCAGGTGAGTTGTACGCGCGTATCGTCACGTCGTACTGGCGCACTGTGCGCCATAAAGGGCTGTGGCTGAAGGCTAAACACCTGATGCGCTGGCACACGTCCGACGCGTTACATGCCCACACATCGGACGCCTGCGTGCAATCATTCTTCGCCGCCCTGGACAGTTGGAGGGCGCGCCGCACGGATGATCCCGACGCCCATCCACCACGGAAGCGACGCTCCTACTACCGCGTGCAGTGGAAGGCGAGCGCGATCAGGATCAAAGGCGATGACCTGCACCTGTCTAACGGCAAGGGCAACGCGCCGTTGATTGTCCCGTGGGCGCACGGCCTGCCGCTTCAGGTAGAGATGGGCTGGGACGGGCGTCAGTACGAGATACGGGCCACCTACGCCGTTGACGCACCAGCGGTTGCTCCTGTCGCAGGCGCGCCTGTCGCGGGCGTGGACCTCGGAGAGATACACCCCGCCGTGGCCCATGACGGGGCGCGCGCCATCGTGATGAACGGGCGGTATCTGCGTTCGGTACGACGGTATCAGAACAAGACCAAGGGCACGCTCCAAGCCTTGCTTGCTCGTAAGCGGAAGGGGTCGCACCGTTGGAAGCGCCTCGTCCGGTCCAAGAAGCGGCAACAACGGAGGTGGGATCACCAGATTAAAGACGTGGCGCACAAGATAACGAGTAGGCTTGTCTCCACCCTCCACGAGAATGGGGTGCAGACCGTCGCCATCGGCGACATACGCGACATCAGGAAGCGCGTCGATGTGGGCCACAGAGGCAACCAGCGCATCCACCAGATGCCTAGTGGCATCATCCGGCACATGGTCACGTACAAGGCCGAACGGCTAGGGATGGCCGTGGTGATGCAAAACGAACGCTACACCTCGCAGACCTGCCCGGCGTGTCAGGCGCGACACAAACCGCGCGGGCGTGAGTATCGCTGCAAAGCGTGTGGGTTCACGATGCATCGGGATGCGGTGGGCGCGCTGAATATCAGGCAAAAGTATCTGGATTCAGGTCCAGTAGTCGGGGTCATGGCGTCCCCCACGGTGGGTGTGCGCTATCACGCGCACTTGCCGCGTAGCCCGTTGCCTCAAGGGCAACGGGAAAGAATCCCCGCGTTGTAGCGCTGGGGAGTACGTCAACTTTCTCTATCATGTGGTATAGACTATGGTCATGAGCAGGACAGCACAGCCCCAACTGTCGGCGTCGGCCGCACTGAAAACGCTCGGAACACCGAGCGATCTGGGCGATTTGGTTGTGAGCACGACTGACCTGAGCAAACGCTTCGGGACGGTGCAGGCGCTCGACGGGGCCTCGTTAGCCGTGCCGCATGGGTGCACGGGCCTGTTGGGTCCGAACGGCGCCGGCAAGAGCACGCTGATCAAGCTGCTGCTGGGCTTGCTCGCGCCCGACCGAGGAGCGGCGCGCGTGGCCGGCTACGACGCCACGCGTGAGCCGCTGGCCCTACGCGCCGTGGTCGGATACATGCCGGAGCATGACTGCCTGCCGCTCGACTGGCTGGCGCAGGACTTCGTGCGCTACACGGCCGAGTTGCATGGTTTGCCGGCGCGCGTCGCCATCGGCCGGGCCAGCGACACCCTCTATCACGTCGGGCTGGGCGAGGAACGCTACCGTGCCATCGGCGGCTTCTCCACCGGTATGAAGCAGCGCGTCAAGCTGGCGCAGGCGCTCGTACACGACCCACGCGTGATGCTGCTCGACGAGCCGACCAACGGCCTCGACCCTGAGGGGCGCGATGAGATGCTGGTCCTCATCGGACGCATCGCCCACGAGATGGGCATCGACGTCATCCTCTCCTCGCACCTGCTCGCCGACATCGAGCGCGTCGCCGACACCGTCGTCATCTTGAGCGGCGGCCGCGTCGTCGCTCAGGGGGCGCTGCGTGAACTGATGACCACGACAGCCGCCGTCACGGTACGCACGCAAGACGGGACGGCGGCGCTGGCGACGGCGCTGCGTGGCCGCGGCTACACGGTGCGCGAAGACGGACGCGAACTGCGCGTGGACTATGACGCCGACGAGGTCTACGACGCCGTCCGCGACGCCGCCGTGGAGACCGGCAGCGCCATCGTCTACCTCAAGCGGCGCGTCCTCTCGCTCGAAGACATTTACCTGACCGGACAGGAAGCGGGTCCAGCCTCTGAGCGGGATGCGGGCGCGACCGGCGCGCGGGAGGCGGCGCCGGTATGAGCGAGCATGGAGCAGCCGGGCCGTCAGCGGGGGCGCGCATCGTCGACCGCGGCTATCAACACTACACGGGCGCGCGGCTGGGGCCGCGTCACGCGCTCTGGGTCATGACGAGCGCCACCGCGCGCCGCGCCCTGGGCATCCGTATGTCAGTGCGCGCCAAAATCCTTCCGTGGCTGCTCATCCTCGCCGCATTCGCTCCGGCGGTCATCCTCCTGGCGATACGCATCATCTTGCATGGCGTCGCCCCGCTGCCGGGGTACGACGCGCTGTACAACCAAACCTCCATCCTGTTCGTCCTGTTCGCCGCTACCATCGCGCCGGACCTACTGTGTCCCGACCGCCGTCAGCGCGTGCTCTCGCTCTACTTTGCCGCGCCAATCACGCGCCTGCACTACGTGGGGGCGCGGATCATTGGCATGATCCTGGTCCTGCTCCTCTTGACGCTGATCCCGATGCTACTCCTGTTCTCGGGCAGCGCGCTGCTGGCCGACTCCGCCGCCGGGTACGTCCAAAGTCACGCCGGCGACCTGTGGCGCCTCGTCGCCAGCGGAGGGCTGCTCGCGCTCTATTACGGCGCCGTGGCCCTGGCCGTCTCCGCTTTCACCGACCGGCACGCCTACGCCACGGGAGCCTACCTGGGCCTGTTGCTCGTCAGCGCCGCGGCGGTCGGCGTCCTTCTGCGCACGTTGGGCTATAAGGGCCACGAGTGGATCGAGTTGCTGGGGCTGGTGGCGCTGCCGGTGCGCGCGGTTGACCTGCTGTTCACTGGAGGAGGAGGTGGTGGGATAAACACCGACCCGATCAACGTGTGGGGCTACCTGGGCGCCTCCCTGGCCGTCATCGTCGTGAGCCTGGGGCTGTTGGTCTGGCGCTACATGAGGTTGCGCGACTGATGAACGTCGACACAACACCGCCCGTCACAGCCGTTTCAGCGGCGCCGGCGTCTGAAAGGGCGCCGCGCGCGACCGAAGGGGCGACCATCGAGGTCACGGGCGTCAGCAAGTGGTTTGGCGACAAGGTTGCCGTCTCCGACCTCTCGTTCGCGTTGGGACCGGGCGTCACCGCGCTGCTCGGCCCCAACGGGGCCGGCAAGTCGACCACGCTCAAGATGCTCACGGGGCTGCTTCAGCCCAGCCGTGGCCGTATCCGCGTGCTGGGGCAGTCTGTCTTCGACAACCCGCCGCTCTACCGGCGCATCGGTCTGGTCCCTGAGCAAGAAGGCATTTACCCATTCCTCACCGCGCGCGAATTCGTCGAACTCGCCGCCCGGCTGCACCGCCTGCCCGATCCGCGCGCGGCCGCGCACGAAGCGCTGCGCGCTGTCGATTTGCTCGACGCGGCAGGACGCAAGATAGGCGGCTTCTCCAAGGGCATGCGCCAGCGCGTCAAGGTCGCGCAGGCGCTTGTACACGACCCCTCGATCCTTTTTCTCGACGAGCCGCTGACGGGAGCCGACCCGCGGCAACGGTTGGCCCTGATGGAGACCTTCACGCGGCTGGGCGCGGCCGGCAAGACCGTGCTCATATCGTCGCACATCCTCTATGAGGTCGAGCGCATGGGCTCGAATGTGCTGGTGCTGATCAACGGCAAGCTGGCAGCCGAGGGCGACTTCCACGCCATCCGCGCGCTGATGGACGATCGGCCGCGCCGTGTGCGCGTCAGTTGTACCGATCCGCGCGCGCTGGCCGCGCGCCTGATCGCGCTCGCGGGTACGCTCAGCCTACAGGTGGAAGGCGGCGCGGTGGTCGTTGAGACCGCCGCGCCCGTCGAGTTCCACCACGCCGTGCCGCGCGTCGCAAGAGAGACCGGGACGCGTCTCTACGGCATCGAGGGCCTCGACGAGGACCTCGAGAGCGTATTCCGCTATCTGGTACGGTGAGCAATGCAACCAATCTTTCTGGTAACGTTGCGCGCGCTGGGGCAGGGGCGCCGCCTGCTCGCGATCGGCGTCCTGCTCGTTATCCCGGCCCTACTGGCCGTGGCCTACATCACCAGCGCGGGGCGCCGCGATGGCGGACGCTTCGCGGTGGAGCTGTTCGGGAGCCTCGTGCTGCCGATCATCCTCCCGTTGGTCGCGCTCGTCTTCGCCACCAGCGCACTGGGCGGCGAGATCGAGGACCGCACCCTGCTCTACCTGACGCTGCGGCCGGTCTCGCGCCTCGCCATCGTCGTCGCCAAGCTGGGCGCGGTTGTCGTGTTAACGTTGGGGCTCGTCGATCTCTCGCTGGCGGGGACCTACCTGATTGCCGTGCGCGGCGCGATCGACGCCGGCACGCTCGGAGCGATCCTGCTGGGTGGTCTGGGCGGCTCCTTGGCCTACGCCAGCCTGTTTCTGCTGCTAGGCCTGCTGATCCCGCGGCGCGCCTTGATCGTGGGCTTCCTCTACGTGTTGGTGTGGGAGGGAACGGCGGCCGGTCTCTCCACGGCGCTGGCCACGCTCTCGATCCGGCGCTACGTCGTGGGCGCCCTCGACGCCGGCCTGGGCCGCTCGCCGCTGGCCGCCGTGCAGCCCGCCAACGTCAATGGCGCGATCAGCCTCGTCGTGCTGGCGCTCGTCGTCGTCGGCGGCGTCGGCGTCACGACCACGATGCTACGCCGCCTGGGGCTACCATGACGCCGCATCTTCATGGGGCGCGCCTCGAGATTGTGCACGCGGCCTGACCTTAAAAGGTCATGGCAGCAGACGGACCTTGAAAGTTCTGTGTGGGCGTGGTCGGCGCTCCGGCGTGCGACGCGCAGGCAGTGGGGATGCCGCAGGGAGACCTTTTAAGGTCAGGTCCCTGCCATGACCTTTTAAGGTCAGGCCACGACGGGCGCTCTTTCAGTATCCTGTCCTGCTATAATCCTGGTATGGCCGTCAGTGAGCACGTAACGTATGCCCGCGACTTCTTCCGCCTGGATTATCCGGCGGAGTGGCTCGTGCACGAAAATCGCCCGGTGGGCGTGACTGAGTTCTATCACCCCGCCGCGCACGCCGCTGCCTATCCGGCCGGCGTCGCCCTGATGACCATCCCCGAGACCGGCATGGCGCTGGAACCGTTGCTGCGCACGGGCCTATTCTTCCTCACACGCGATATGCAGGGACCTGTCATTGAACGCCTCGGGGAGCAACGCGAGGGCGCCTTCGCCTGGTATCGCCTGCTCGTGCGTGGGCGCGCCCCGCTGTCACAAAGCGGCGCCGGGCACAAGTACCTGGACATCGTCAAGCGCGTCGCGCTGGTCCGGCCCGGTCCTGGCGTCCTCGTGCTCGCCCTGTTCGGGCCAGCGGACGCCATCGCGCCCCTTGATGGCGCCTTTGAAACGCTGCGGCGCTCGGTCCGCCTCATACCCTAATGCTGATTCACAATAAGTCCTTTGTCGCGGGCTACAATACGCAACCATACGCTAGATAGGGAGTTGGGCCATTACCGCCATCGCCATTGTTCTCGCCGCCGGTAAGGGCACGCGTATGCGCTCAACGCGTCCCAAGGTGCTGCATACCCTGGCGGGGCGTTCCATGATCGCGCATGTGCTGACGGCGACCGAGGGAGCCGGGACTTCACGCGCTATTGTCGTACTCAGCCACGAGGCCGACGCCGTCCGCGCCACGCTGCCGGCGGAGACGCTGACCGTCGTGCAGGAGCCGCGGTTGGGCACGGGCCACGCCGTGCGCGTCGCCCTCGACGCCCTAGCTGACGAGACGGAGGAGGAGGGGGATACAGCCCTGATCCTCTACGGTGACATGCCCCTTTTGCGCGACGCGACGCTGCGCGCCTTACGCGATGCGCACGCCCGCGCGCCTTACCCGCTGACCTTGCTCAGCGCCGTCGCGCCCGATCCCGCTGGCTATGGCCGCGTCCTGCGTGACGCAGGCGGCCGCGTGACCGGTGTCAAAGAGCAGAAAGAGTTGGCCCCCAACGAAGAAGCCGTCAACGAGATCAACGTAGGCGTCTACTGCGCCGACCTCGCCTGGCTGCGCCGCGCCGTGCGCGCGCTGTCCGCGCACCCCGACGGCGAGTACTATCTGCCCGACCTCGTGTCCGTCGCCCTTGCCACCGATGCGGGCGAGGCGCGTGGCGTGGCAGTCGTGCGCCTCGAAGAGATCGACGGCGCGGAGACAGATGAAGCGCAGGGCGTCAACACGCGTGTACAACTCGCCGCCGCCGCCGCCATCGTGCGGGCGCGTCTCAACCGCGACCACATGCTCGCCGGCGTCACCATCGTCGACCCAGCCACGACCTACATCGAGCCCGGCGTTGTCATTGGCATGGATACCACGATCCTGCCCAACACCCACCTGCGCGGCGCCACGCGCGTCGGCGGCGGTTGCGTCGTGGGGCCGGACGCCGAGGTGGTCGACAGCGTGGTCGCGGACGACGCCCACATTACGCGCTCCGTCATCGAGGGGGCGCGGGTGGGGCCGCGCTGCCACGTCGGCCCCTTCGCGCACCTGCGCCAGAACGCGGTGCTCACCGAAGACGTGCGCATCGGCAACTACGCCGAGGTCAAGAACAGCACGATTGGCCCCAACTCGGTCAGCCACCACGTCAGCTACATCGGCGACACCACGATCGGCGCGAACGTCAACGTGGGCGCGGGCACGATTACGGCCAACTACGACGGCGTGCGCAAGCATCCCACCACGATCGGCGATAATGTCTTTGTAGGGGTCGGTACGCTGCTGCGCGCGCCCGTCACGCTTGGTGATGGCAGCAGGACCGGCGCCGGCGCCGTCGTCACGCACGATGTCGACCCCGATACGACCGTGGCCGGGGTACCGGCCCGTCCGCTGACGCGTCCGCTGACGCGTCCATTGGGAAAGTAGCTATGTCCGACGAAGATGGGTCCACACAGGATACACCGGGCGACGTTGGCCCCGACCGGCATCCGCCCGGCGGGGACGCGCCGTCCGAGCCGCTCGCTTTGAGCGGGCCCACACCGATGGCGCGCCGGGGACAGCGGCGGCGGTCGTACACACTGGAGGGGAACATGCATCCGGATTTGCAGGTGTTCAGCGGCAGCGCCAATCCCATGCTCGCGCAAGAGATCGCCGACGCGCTGGGCATCCCGCTGGGTCGCGCCCTTGTGGGCACGTTCAAAAATGGGGAGACGCGTATCCGTATCGAGGACAATGTGCGCGGGGCCGATGTGTTCGTGGTGCAGCCGACCTGCAAACCAACGGACCACAACATCATGGAATTGCTGCTGATGATCGACGCGCTGCGGCGCGCCTCGGCCCAGCGCATCACCGCCGTCATCCCCTACTACGGCTACGCCAAACAAGAGAAGAAGACAGCCGGCCGCGAACCCATCTCGGCCAAGCTCGTGGCCAACCTCATCACCACGGCCGGGGCCGACCGCGTGCTCACCATGGACCTGCACGCCCCCGCCATCGAGGGCTTCTTCGACATCCCGGTCGACCACCTGCGCGCCGGCGGCGTGCTCGCCGCGCACCTGCGTAAGCTCGACCTCGACGACGTCGTGGTGGTCTCGCCCGACGCGGGGGGCGTGTTGCGCGCCAACGAGTTCCGTGCGCGCGTGGGCGCCTCATTGGCCATTATCGCTAAGCAGCGCCCACGCCCTGATGTAGCCGAGGCTTTCGAGATGGTCGGCGATGTGCGCGGCAAGACCGCTGTGCTCGTCGATGACCTGCTCTCGACCGGCGGCACGGCGGTGGAAGCCGCGCGCATGATCCTCGATCGCGGCGCCCGCGATGTCTATATGTATGCCACGCACGCGGCCATGACCCCCGAGGCGGTCGACCTGATCGTACGCAGTCCGTTACACCGGCTCGTGGTCACCAACACCATCCCCCTCGGGTTGGAGCAGCGAGATGATAAAATAGAGGTATTGACGGTCGCGCCGCTGCTCGCCGAGACCATTAAACGTATCCATGAAGGAGAATCGGTGAGCGCGCTCTTCACGTAAGAGCACTATTGGGCGCGCCGAAGGAGTTGATTTTCTTGGAACCTCCTAGTTGGGGTCCCCATAGCCTTTTTGCCCACGGTCACGTTCCCCTATCCCCCTTTGCCCATACTATTGCCATCGCCCCCCTTGGCGCGCTACACTGGTCGTCCGCTAACTGGGGGCAGATCCTCTTCCTGGTCGTCCTGCTGCTCCTGGCCGCGTTCGCCTCGGGGTCCGAGACAGCACTGACGTCGGTCGAGAAGTTGCGTATCCGCAACCTATCCGAGCACAACGCGCCGGGCAGCCGTGTGGTCGACCGCCTGCTGCGCGACCCCAACCAGTTCCTGACCGCGATCCTGATCCTGAACATGGTCACGATCATCGTGGCCTCGGGTCTGGCTACGGTCCTGGCCGGCGAGGTGTTCGGCCCTGGAGCCGGCAGTGGGTTCTCCGCGATCGTCGTCTCGCTCGTCTTCTCGGTCGTCGTGCTGATCGTGGCCGAGATCATCCCCAAGTCGCTGGCGATCCGCACGGCCGAGAAGACCGCGCTGCGCGTCGCCCCCACCGTCGCCCTCTTGGCACGGGTGTTGAGCCCCTTCGTCTACTTTTTCCGCGGCGTCACTAACCTGGCCATGCGCGTCTTCGGCGTGACCGCGGCGCCAGGTCCCTTCGTCAGCGACGAACAACTCCTGGTACTGGCTACGATCGGCGAAGAGCAGGGCGTGTTCCGCGAGGAGGAGCGCCGGCGTATCGAGGCGGTCGTGGAATTCGAGGACATCGCGGCGCACGAAGTGATGGTCCCGCGCGTCGACATGACCGCCGTCGCGATCGAGACGAGCCTGGCCGACGCGATCGACCTGGCCCTACAGGCGGGACACTCGCGCATCCCCGTGTACGAGAAGACCGTCGATAGCATCGTGGGCGTGCTCTACGTGTGGGACATGCTGCGCTACGCCCGCGCCAACCGCTATGACGTGCCGATCAGCCAGATCATGCGCCCGGCCTACGCCGTGCCCGAGAGCAAGAGCATCGGCGAGTTGTTCCGCGAGTTGCAGCTGCGCCGCGTGCACATGGCCATCCTGCTCGACGAGTACGGCGGTACGGCGGGCATCGTCACGATCGAGGACCTGCTGGAGCAGATCGTCGGCGAGATCACCGACGAGCACGACCCCGGCGAGCCGCAGTATGTCCAGCAGGTCGGCCCGAACGAGTACGTGCTCGACGGGCGTACCGCCATCGACGAGGCGTTCGACCTGTTCGACAAAGATACGGAATCCGAAGAATTCGAGGAGTTCGACACGGTTGGCGGTCTCGTGTTCCACCATGTGGGCCACGTCCCGCTGGTCGGGGACGAGATACGCGTCGACGGCATCCTCTTCACGATCGAGCGCATGGAGGGCACACGCATCGCCAAGGTGCGCGCCGTCCTGGCCGGACCCACGGAAGACGCCGTGGATGGCGAGGACCATCCACGCCCCGCATCAACAGGCGTCTCGACGCCTATGCCGTAGCCTGAGTCCCTCACCCCCCAACCCATGGCTAACTAGCCCCTCGCCCTAGCCGCAGGCGACGGGCTAGCGCGCCTCTCCCTGACGCGGGAGAGGGGAGCCGCCCTCCGTATCATCGAACGCTGGGCCGCACACATCCGCGACCATCGGCCGTCCAATGTGCGGTAACCACCGGCCGTCAAATGCACGGTAACCATCAATCGTATCGCCCCAACCGCGGGCGTATAGCGATACGCCCCTACAACTGCTCTTGGTCCATTCATGGACGCGCACGCGACCCCCGACCGCTGTGTGGCGTCGCCACAAACCCGACGCATCCCTGCCGGGGGTGTAGGGGCGTATGGCGATACGCCCCTACACTCCACGACGACGCCTCTGACCGAGAACTACATGGCCGTGCCCTTCTGGCCCGCCCCTTGCTAGACGGATAATCAGAAGTCAGTAGCCAGAAATGAGGAGAGAGATGGTTCAACAAACGTACGTGACAGCGGAAGACGCTCTGCGGCTACGCGGCGTCGGCGCGGCTGGCGCGCCGGACATCGCGGGCTACGCGGATTTGTTGCGGAACCTGGGCGATGGTACGGCTCTGCGCGTCGCCATGGGCGGTATGGACTCGACGACAGCGGAAGAAGCCAACTTCAAGCAAGCGGCGCGGGAACTGGGCGTCGAGGTCGCCTTCTCGCAGCTGCGCGAGGACGACAACATCCCCTACCTCCTCGTCACCCGCAATCCCAATACCCTCACGCCGCATGTAGCGACGGGCATCTCCGAGGCGTAGTCGAAAGTCGAAAGTCGAAAGTCGAAAGTCGAAAGTCGAAAGTCGAAAGTCGAAAGTCGAAAGCCGAAAGTCGAAAGCCGAAAGTCGAAAGTAAGTAGGAACGGTCTATTGTCTATGTACGCAGGCTACTACACTACGCCGCGCTAACTTTCGACTTTCGACTTTCGACTTTCGACTTCGTCCGCGATGGCCGCGCTCACCGCGTCCGGCGGCACGGTCCCGTCGACGACGGCGATGCGTTGGCCCTCCGCGCGTAGCTGGGGGATCAATCGGTGGATGTTGTCGCGCACGCGTAGCAGCGTTTCGCGCCGCTCGTAGCGCTCCACGACGCCACGCGCGCGCATACGCTCCACGCTGACCTCGACCGGCACGTCGACGACGACCGTCAGGTCGGGCACGCGCGCCCGCGCATTGACCGCGCGCAGCCACG
>JAABUL010004097.1_pt1 | contig 20198 bp, 6 predicted proteins | sample 5559151 | NCBI WGS metagenome assembly JAABUL01 (sample SAMN10711876, study PRJNA513368) | rock metagenome | isolation source: Antarctica rocks | place: Antarctica: Victoria Land, Pudding Butte sud | reverse complement strand
CTTATAATTCTAGATATTTTTTTATATATCTAGAAATTAGTAAGCAACTTAATAAAGTATATAGATATATAGTATTTGTATCTAATATATTGCAATTTATTGTTTATACTAAATTTCAAATATTTATATTTAGAAGTCTTAAAGTGTTCGATTATTTATTATAGTTTTTTAATATTAATTTCAAAGATTTAAAACTAGTAATTATTTTAAAATTTATATTGTATTAAGTTTTATCTAAACTTTTTTTATTGTTTTCTATATTTTTTTTTTGTAAATATTATTTACAATTTATAGTTTTTGCAATTTTCTTTATATATTTTTAGACATTCGATATCTTTATAATATTGTACTAATTTTTATTTTATTTTGTGTTAAACAATAATCTTGTAATATATTTAAGATAAGAACTATTATATATTAAATTCTCTTTGTCGAATTTAATTAAAAACAAAGTTATATATTTTAAAAATATTAATTGTTATCTTTGGCAAAGAATTACATACTTACAATTAAAATATTTCAATAAACATATAAAATTTAAATCGAATTTTATTATTATTAAGTAATTAATATAAATTGTTGTACGCAAGTTCTCTAATCTAAAGACTAATAAATAAATAAATAAAATACAAAACAAATCAAACAATAAACATATTTTTAATTATAAAAATTACAATTATTTACATATTATTTAGTAGACATTTAAGAATATTAAAATAATTAATACAATTTTATTGTTAAATGTTACGAGCCGCGTACTTAGTTCTACTAACTACGACACAAAGCTCTTTATAGCATGCAGAGCATAGCCTGCCAAGAAAGTATTATGTAACTAAATCAATAGATCAGTAAAATCAGCAGTACTAATCTATTGAGACTACCGATCCAGAAGATTAATAAATTATTGGAATCAGAATAACTAATTCAGTAATTCAATTGATCTATTATATATATAAACTTCTGAACACGACTTTCTTATAAATCGTGTTTAACTCAAGATAAGTTCTTACTTATTGTTATCGCTACATCTAGCTGCAACTCTTGTTATCAAGTAATTGCTTATATTGTCTGAAGACGTCTACAAATTTCTTCAACAATACTAATCTATTCTGATACTCTAGTTGTCTAGATAGCAATATAACACTTTGAACACTCTAAGAATGTTTGTATCAAATTAACGCGCTTCTATTTCGAGCACTAGTTTATTAACACTACGCCAACTATCGATTATAGAAAACAACAAGATTAGAATTAATAAATTCGATATCTATTATAGAGATTGTACCAATCTGAAGAACTAGCTTATATAGATAGATATCTATTTTATCTTCTATTTTGTTCTAGCAAACAAGAAAACAATTTTTGTATCAACATTTTTTAGAGAAAGAGTTTAGTATTGATTCAAGTCAAACTTACAAAAGTATTTGAAAAACAATAACGAAAACTCTTATGCAATATTTACGAACTTCGACAATTTTAAAAAAGAGCTTCGAAGAATTTTTGGAACATTTAACAAAAAACAAATTGCAAAAAAAATAATTTAGTATCTAACTCAACAAATCTTTGCAGCAAACTATATTGCTAGATTTTAAAAATATATCAATTTAATCGAGTAAAACAATATCGCATTTATAACAATATTTCGACAAGATCTAAAGAACAATCTCAAAGACAAAATTATATATAATAGAAGATATATTAGCGATATATTTAATTTTATCGAAGTAGCTATCGATTTCGACAACAAACTATATAAAAGAGCTATAGAAAAAAGATACAATCAACTTCGAGAAAAAGCAAAAATCTTCTTTGAATTAGCAATTAAATATTAGCAAAAAAGATCTTGTTCTAATTAGAAATACAATAATTCCAACTATTGTAAATCTGCATCTATAAAATTGAATTTTACTCAACAATATAAAAAGAAGAACTCTAAAAGAAAGCAAAATAACAAATTTTAGAAAATGTACTATTTATGTGGCAAATCGAATCACTTTGCAAGAGATTGTCAATTATAAAATTTGGTAAATCGCTAGCAAATCAATACTATATTAAAAGAGATACTCGATAGTTAGAACAATATTAGAAAGCAAATCGATATAGAAATAGAAATCTTCGAAACTAAATTGGACAACAACTATTATTTGATAGAAAATTTAGATTAGTTATAGAAAGTTCTAGATAAAATATTATTAGACAAAATATCTATATCTATATAGAAAGTCAATCAAATACTCAATAAAACTATAAAAGTACAACAATCAAAAACGTTATATCTTTATTTAGCAACAAACTTAGACAACAAGTATAACTAAAAGAACTTTTACAAATATCTAGACAATATCACGAATTATCTTGACGCTTTAGCTAGCTTATTAAAAAAAAGAAAATAAATTAGATTGTAAATAAATGCAAAAAAGCGCTAGAAAGCAACGCCACTATAGAAAGAGATATTTTCAATAAAATCGAACAACAACTAAGCAATATAAGTTTATTCCAAGAGAAGATAAAGAAAGCAAAGAAACACGCAACACTTAGTTGAACAGAATACTATAACAACTTATGCTAAACTTATCTAGAAGACAAAGAAAAAACCAATTGATTTTCTAAAAAGTCAAAATTATTAACTTAGTATAGAAAAAAAGCTTAGCGCAAATAGACGCTCGAAATAGAAGTCGCAGTACAAAAACAAAGAAAAGTTCAAATTCTTTAGTAAAAGATATATTAGAGAAATGCAATATGTTAGTTTAATAGTAGCAACTAAACTTAATAGTATACGCACAATATTTTACTATATTAATTAAGATTAATAACTATCGACTTATCGCAATAGTCGATTTTGATACAACAAATAATTTTATAGCTAGAGCTTTTGTTAAAAGAGAAAAATACTTTATTTAAAAGAAGTCTAATATATACAATCTAGTAATTGTAGATAGAAATCTATTATTCGACAAAAATAGAAAAGTAAATAAAGAAACAAAGTTACTATTGATAACTATTTAGCAACACTACAAGAAACTAATCTTTAATATAGTAAAAATAGTTATTTACAATATTGTTCTAGAAATATTTTGATTAAAGCAATACAATTCAAAAGTCGACTAAAATATACGAGTACTCAAATTTGCGCAATATAATTATATAATTTATATTTAATTTATATATTGATAGCGTTCGATAGTAGATAAAAGAACAAGTCGAAAATTGATCGCAAGCAACAAACTTGTATTTTTGCAAAAAAACAATCTAACAAAGTTTAACTTAACAAGTATTGACAAAGATTAATCGAATTACAAAGTCAAAGTAAGTAAAAAAAATTACGAATTTTCTAAAAATCTTGAACTATTTAATATAGCGAAGAAATCGCTAAAATATATATTACAAATATACAACAATTAAGAGCATCTATTTTAAGAAAAGAAAACAATAGAGACTCTTTCTAAATATCAATTGTAAAATTACAAAATTAGACTTGAATTAGACAAGCAATTTACGTTTAAATCTATATATATTTTATTCGAAAAAAAGTTCGAAGTACTTCGCAAATATCTAACAAAAAACGAAAAAAAAAAATTTATTAGAAAATCTCAATTATAGACAAAATATTCGATTCTTTTTGTATCAAAAAAGAATAGAATTCTTTGTCTATATATCGATTATTAAAAACTAAATAATATTATAGTTAAGAATCGATATTTATTATCCAATATTAGCGAGCTTCAAAATCGACTATTTGAAGCGAAATATTTTATTAAACTAGACTTACAAGAAGCGTACAATTAGATTAGAATAAAGATAGAAGAAGAGTAAAAAACAACTTTTCGCACACAATATAGATTATACAAATACACAATAATACTATTTGAGTTTACAAACGTCTTGACAATATATTAGAAAATAATTAATAATATATTACAACAATATTTGAATCGATTTGTTATAGTATACTTGAACAATATTATAATTTACTCAAAAATCTTGAAAGAGCATATTAGTTATGTCTTCAAAGTATTGAAATATTTAAATATAAAAAACTTATATTTTAAATCAAAGAAATGCGAATTCTATCGAAAGAAAGTTAACTTTCTCGAATTTGTTGTTAAACAATATAAAGTACGTATAAATTTCGAAAAGCTACAAGCAATTAGAGAATAAAAACTATTAACAAATGTTAAAAAAATACAATTTTTTCTAGATTTTATAAATTACAACAAGAAGTTTATCAAGAACTATTTAGCAAACACAATATTATTGACAAATCTTACAAAAAAAAACACGCTATAGTTATAAAAATTTGTAGAAAAAAAAATATTTTAGAATCTTAAACTAAAATACTTGAAAAAGCTAGTATTAAAGATATACAATTTGCAATTATTAAGTAGAATTGAAATCGATATATTAGATTTAACTATCGATATATATTTCAATTAGAAATATAAAAATATATAATATTTAATAATATATCTCTCGAGAAAACTCTTGTTAATCGAACAGAATTATAATGTCTACAATAAAAAACTACTTGCTATAGTAGTCTTCTTAAAATTATAAAGAGTATATATAGAAGAATTATTAGAACTTATAATTCTTATAGACTACAAGAATCTTGTACACTTTACTACTATTAAATAGTTTAACAAAAGACAAATGCAATAATTAGAGAAACTTGAACAATACAAGTTCAAAATATAGTATATCTTAGACAAGAATAACGATAAAGCAAACGTACTTAATAGAAAAAGTAATTATATAGAAACGAAAAAATTGTTCAATTATAGTATATTTAAGATTAATTAAAATAAATTACTATTAGCAAACAAATATAAACTAAATATTATACTACAAATACTTCGAGACAATATAGAAGAGTTTTCAATAAAAAAAAAAAAACTTCAAATATCTATCGACAAAATTGACAAATATATAAAAAAGTATTATAACAAATTACTGCAAAAGCATCTAAGAGTAACAAAAATTCTTTAGCTTTTATACTAGCATTGTTAGTTTCTACAAATAAAACAAGCTATCGAGATATATATTAAACAATATTTTAGTTGTTAGCAAAACAAACATAATACACATGCAAGCTATAGCAAAATTTAATATTAAAAACTATCTAAAACGCTATAGAATAAAATTACAATAAACTTTATTATTAAGTTGTTCAAATCGACGAATCTAGCAACTAGAGACAGATATAATTTAATATTAATAATAGTTAATAAACTTATCAAGTACTTATATATTATCGCATACAAAGAGAAGTTTATTGCAAAACAACTAGAATATATTATATTGAATCGACTTATATAATATTACAATATATTTAAGAAACTAACTAGTAATAGAGACAAGCTCTTTATATCTAACTATTAAAAAACGCTTTTTTTAATATTAGATACAAGACTTCGAATATCTATTGTCTACTATTCGATTACAAATAGTTAGACAAAAAGAACAAATTAGAGTTTTAAACAATATTTGAGATACTATATTAACAATACTTATAGTAATTGGATATTATTTCTATCTATAGCGCAACTAGTACTCAATACAAAGATTTCGAATATTACTAAAATAACTTTATTCTTTGTTAACTATAGCAAGAAATTAAATCTCTTTGAAAAAAAGCGCAAACATTTGTTAGCGCAATTAGCTATCGAAAAAGTAAAGATACTAAAAAAAATACACAACAATATCTCGAAAATACAAGAAAGATTGATCAAATATTAAAATAAAAAACAAAAAACAATATCTTAGCTAAAAGAGAGAGATAAAATATATCTTTTTACAAAAAATCTTAGAACAAGAAAATTAAACAAAAAATTAAATTATATTAAAGTCGAATCGTTTCTTGTTAAGAAAGTCAAGAAATTAATCAACTACAAACTTGATTTATCTTAAGATGTTAAAATATTTTTAATATTTTATATATTATTGTTGAAGTTAGCAAATTTAATTATGTTTTTACAAAATATCTTTTATTTCTATTTACAAAAAAAGAAACAATTCGAGATCGAGAAAATTTTAAAACAAAAAAATCAAAAGTATCTTATTAAGTAAAAAGAATACTCTATCTTCGAGAATATATAGAAATCTCTTAAGAATCTTCGACAATATTAGAGATTGCTAAAGAAATTTCGAGAAAAAAAATACTTTTTCAAAAATAAAAAAACAGCTTTCGAAACAAATTATTACTAGAGAAAGCAACAACTATCTTTTGATTCGAATAAAAATTAATCGAATTCTCTAAAGTATTCAATTTATTTAGACTTTGAATTTCGCGACAAAGCATTTTACTATTATATTTTTTCAAAGATTTCTTTTGTTTGTGTAGTCTCTTTATACGCGCATATTGTTTATAGAGCTTTTGATAAAACTTATTTGCACAAATAGTTGTCAATCGCATTCTTTCTTCTAGAATATTCTTTTGTTGTTTCAAGAATTGCTATTTAATATTGAAGAAATCGCGGCAATTATATTTGATCAAAAATTTTATATATTTAACACAACAACTAAACTTCTTCTCTATTTTACAATTAGGTATAACTTTCGGGTCGGGTTATAGATTTTGGGGAAAAACCGACCCGAACGGTCAGTCTAGTTTTGGCAGACTTGTTCATAGCGACGACAACAAAAGAGAGATCAAAGAAGTTATCGACGACAAGATAAAGATAGAGAAGAGTGTCGACTATACAGTTATACTAAAGATTTTAGATACTGCCTAATCAGAATGCTAATTGAACAAGTGGAAGAGGTTTTAATTCAATTGCGCGAAAAACCATGATTTGTGTGGTAACCCCACCAAAACCTTGGCACCTTGCCGGCTGCGGCATAGAAACCTGCATGGCACGATAAAACAGGGCAACAGAATCAACTACCAGACGTCGGATTTGAGGACGCAGTGCAGCCTATTCAGGGAATGATCAACGTACCATTCGGAGCCGGTTTACTGCATGTAGCCATACATGCATATGCGCTCTTCTCCGTAATTTCCCGGACTCAAACACGAATGCGAGCTCTTGATTTATGATGCACAGTAACGATAATCCACTGCATTTCCCCCACCCGTGCGAACCACACACTTCAGGACACCACTTCATCCTGGCCTGTCAACAACAGGTTAATGAGCGTCACTGTGTTTGACCGACTGTTATTTGAATTCACTACCGTAAGATTCAGGTTTACCTGTTAGCATACAGTCTATATACCTTCGGTTTGACAGACGTTGAAACTGGGCATTCTTTTACATTCAGAGCTAGAATCCCCCAAAGGCACTTTAGCATAGTTCCTAGTACTTCCCACCGTAGGAGGTATCAGAGCGTATTGCAGTTATGGATGCCGAGGTATGATACTTAGTTGGTCTTCGTACCGCGTTCTCTGTTAAAGTAGGGTTTGGGAACGTATAATACACGAAACTTGGCTAACCGAAATGAGTAGTGTAAAGTACTCGTATGTTGATCAGATGGAAATTGGTTTGATACTGGAGGGTACGTGGGTATCTTGGTCAGCCAATAGATGGAGTTTATATACCAAAAATAGTACATTGAATTTGCTGATGACCTGGCCCAAAAAATCTATTCCGAAATGCCGAATTTGTTCCTTGAGCAATCCATCCTTCATCTAGACATGTTTAGGTCTATCATCTTTCTAAGACAGGTTGAAGTTGAGGTATGTAGAGATGTACTTATAGATGATAGTGATTCTTGACTGAATGAGAGTACCTCCCTGAATTTGCTAACTTACCAACTCATTACTAATATTTTACATTTATTTCAGGGTTTATTTTCTCGCGTGATTTATCATACACGTGTGACGAATAAACATACATATTTTTCCAAGCCCTACTCTCTGTACGCTGTAGAGAAATCACAATCGTGTCGAATGGTCAGCTGAACCTTCAAGTATTCATGATTCCTAGAGAGTGTTTGCGGTCCGAGGGGCCAGCCTTCTGAGTCTATTTAGTTTCTTTTTGGGGTGGTTCCTGTCACGCTCATCGCTCAGAGGTGATGCTGAGGTCCATCGGTGCCGTGCTCGAGTCCCAGTCACCCAGATGTATATAGCTTGAAGGTTTTATGCCTGTCGTACTCGAGTCTTCCAAATCACCAATCGAAGTCTTCGTCCTGCCGGTCCATCGATGAGTATCCTGGCACCGCTGCGTCGGCGGAGTTACATAGCTCTTCTTGTTCCTTTTGGTTTTAAATAGAGGTGGGAGGCACGGAAGACATGCACATAGCACACCCCCGTTAGGCTCTGAGGATTGGTCAGAACAGCACACTACTCCGGACAACCGTCCAGACTCACCCAAGACCGTGAAAAGGATCGGCAAGGCATTGTCCCCTAGAAGTACAACTCTGTCAGCGCTCCCAGACGCTCTTACGAGGATGAGTCCACTTCCGTACACTGGGGGTCGGTGCTCAGCTCGGAGCTCAGTAGGTACGGTATTCTGACGATAGTAACGACGCAACACCTGAGCGTTCGATCGAGTCAGCAAGCGGCATCAACGAATGGGTGTCAACGGTCTTTACAGTGTCCCGAGTGTTAAAATGCCCGCTACGGCTATCTTTCGGCTCGTCCGCAGTTTGAGGCCCCAAAGACAGACCATTGGGATGGCGAGGAGCAAGATGTCGGAGACTAGGTTCAAAACTGCCATGGTCACCCCTCGGGCCACAAGATTAGGACAAGACCCCTGGACTGGCGAAGGCTTGCCGACGAAGAGGTATGCGACTAGCCAGAAGTAGCTGACAGGCAGACATTGGAAGATCTCGTCAAACAGGCTGATAACGGCAACACACACCAGGTAGCCCATCACGATCCGTATGGTGAGTCTGCTTTTGGTGCGGCCAACAACAAAGATGCGATGATAAAACAAAAGGAGAGAAAGCTTGATCCAGAAGAGTGCCTGGCCCCAAAAGATTGTAAGAAAATAGCCGGCCTGGCAGGATTTGAACTTCAGTTGCTGTCTCAAGAAGCTGAGTAGCGAAGTGTGGAGATACTAACCTTCATAAAGATTAATACATCGTTGAATGGATCTTGACTTGTCGTCAGGATAGTGAGCAGATGTCTGCCTCCGCCATGGCCAAATTCTGACCGTTGTCAGCGTAAGGTTGGGAGTTGAACAACACTCCTAGCGAAAGTTGAAGGGATATACCAATGCAAGCACTTATACTGCAACCAACTGCTAATAACTACATCTTCCTGATTAATTAAGCTGATCCGGAGTCTTAAGAAGGCATACCCATCCGATAATGATAGCATAATCATCGTACCAAAAAGAACCTTTAGCAAGCTTCTGAGCATATAGGCGTAAGCAGACTGTAATGCTTCCCATGACGGTCAGAACAATAATTCCAACCATCATAGGTTTTCCTCTGTCATGCTTGGCCAAAGCGTCTAAGATATCTGGAGGTGGAACTTGAGTGGGCATTGCAACGTCTGAGAAACAAAGAATTTCCGCGATTGATTCTTGTAAGTTGAGGTACGTTTGAAGGGAATGTCGCGTGTAGGGTTCCACATGTCAGCTTCGAGGCTTAGACGCACGGTATTCTGTTAATAAATTACGATACTCGAACAGGCACTTGGGTGAAAAGATTGATTTCCCGCACACCCTCACACCCTCACTCAAATGTGCTGACTGAGAGCCCTACCCCACACTCGTCAATCAATTGGTTGAAAAGCGACTTGATCTTTCGGGGGAGAATTTGATACTCGGACCCTTGCGAGCCTTGCCATCCAGGTTCGCGTCATGAGTGCAGGAAGTGCGGAACACCGGATGCAAGGAAGGTACCTTATCATATGCGCGTCGGACATAATTGTCGGTGAATGCCCCTTCTCAAGGTGGCATCTTCCACAAGCAATCCAGAGGTTTCAGGCAATATGACAGCGCCCCGCAATCTTGGACTGATTACCATTGTCGCAGCGCTCGTGTTTCTACTGCCAAAGGTTTCATCTTCGATCTCGCCTTCCACTTCCGCCAATCAACCCATTTCCGAATCCTCTGGAAATGTCTCGCTGACTCCAATAGCCAATACGGCATGCCAAATCCTATCTGCGAAGTATCCCAATCAACTCTTCTGGCCAAACACTACGTTGTACCTGAACGAGTCTCTTCGTATGCACAGGACATTCAAACTTTAAAGGTATCAATGTTGACATAAATCTATCTTGTAGGCTATTGGTCCGAGGCATGCATACTCAAGCCGTATTGCATCTTCTCACCAGGAAATGCTCAGGACATCGCCGATGTACTGTCGGTTCTCCGCCTGACCCAAACCCACTTTGCCGTACGAGGCAATGGTCACATGCCAGTGCCAGGTGCTGCAGACACCGACGACGGAGTGCTCGTGGTGATGACACGTATGCGTACGATCTCCATGTCTTCCGACCATACGGCTGCTACCATTGGCCCAGGCCTGACTTGGGGAGACGTATACGCTGAGCTTCAACCCTATGGACGCATTGTCCTTGGTGGACGCTACGCTCCGGTAGGAGTTTCAGGGCTCCTACTTGGCGGAGGGATCAGCCATTATAGCTCGTTGCACGGTTGGGCCGCGGATCAAGTGCGAAGCTACGAAATAGTTGCTGCAGACAGCCAAATTTTGACCGTCACCAGCACTTCCCACAGAGATCTCTTCTGGGCCTTGAAGGGCGGCTCCAGTAACTTTGGTATCGTCGCCTCTTTCGACCTGAACACATTTCCGCGGTCTCAGGTTTGGGCTGGGACGCTCATAACACAAGATGTTAATGGATTGCTTGAAGCCTTGGGATCTTATGTGTCGCCTGGCGGTGGCATTGAAGACAGCGAATCGGCCCTGGATGTTTACATCTTGATTACTCCGGCGACAAATTCCTTAGCTGGCGATGCTGTTGTCTTCCACAATGGCACAGACCCGGCTCCTCAGTCCTTGTCCAACTTCACACGTATGTACACGACTTCCGACAGTACACACGTACGAGACTACAGCGACTTTCAGACCGAGACGGCGGCCTTTGGGGACCGAAATTTGAGGTATGGGATAAACCCGGAAGGCTTCGAGTAACATCCTATTTCTAAATGTTCGCCTAGGGAATCTTTTTTCACAACTTCCGTCAAGGCCTCACTGGAAGCCGTACGACTGATCAATGACACCATCACAGAAGCTGCACTGACGCAGCTCAAAGGCGTCGAGAAGTTGCTCGTCGCACCCACCTTCCAACCCGTTTCTCAAGCCTGGCTCAAAGCCGCCCAAGATGCCGGCGGAGATGCGATCGACCTCGATCCAGCGGATGGGAATTTCATCAGTAAGACCATCTCCCTCGCTTTGTAAACCATATCTAGAACAGACGCACGTAAGCCATTCTGACTCCATTTTCGCAGTCTTTGACCTCTCCTGCCACTGGTACAACCCGGCAGACGACGCTCTCATCACCCGTTTCTCCCTCTCGATTTTGGAAACCATTGATCAAAGATCCAAAGCGGCGGGCTTGTATTATCCCTTCGTCTTCCTCAACGACGCCGGTCCGGGCGAGAGTCCCTTCGTAACATACGGCAAGGGCAAAAGTCTATCGACTTTGCGGCATATTCGCCAGCAGTATGACCCTACGGCAGTATTTCAGCGCTTGATGCCCGGTGGATTTAAACTGGGCGTGTTGTGACATCTTTCTTGACGTCGCCACAGATGTTGCTGGCTAGGCGCTGCTTCTGCTTTAGTATAGATACAGTCCTCGCGTTAAACATGAATGTTTGTGTTAGATTTGAATTCACTCTGCTTGTTAGAAGTAGTGTAGTCTTTTGAGGGTCGAAACAGCTGAGAAGTTATTAGATTTAAAGAATGATAATCGAAACTGCAATTACTTCTAAAAATTGCATTATAGTTACTCGAAACTAAGTACTGTGCAAAAGTCTTCGACTAAATTGCGAAAACACATTACATTTCATAATAATATATCTTCTTCGACTACAAATCTTAACACTTTAATTTCTGAAACACGTTATTATAACTACATAAGAATAAACACGAATAACTAGTTTAATACTTTTACTTACTGTAAGTTTTTTATATAATCTTTATTCTTTACTTTTATTAATTCTTTTAATTATTAAATTTAATAAATTAATAAATATTATTTTATTACTAAAAAATAATTATACATAAACAAAAATAATTTTTAAATTTAGTAAACAAACACGTATTACAAATAAAAGAAAAAACTTAATAAACATTCTTAAGTAAATTATTTATTAATAAAGTAATGTTAAATTATAATAATTAAAAAATGTTAAAAACGTGTAATAAAATAATTTTTATTAATAAATAAATAAATAATTTATTTTATACTTCAATGTAACACTAACTTAAATCAACTTATGTAAGTCAATTATATAATTATTTAAATAAGCAAAATTTTAAAAAAAATTAGATTACTTTGTTGTTAACACTTTGCGTTATAATATTAGATTTTGTTCAAGTTTTGTTTAAATTCTGCTTTAACATAATTCAAATTATGTTAACTTAGACTTAAATAATGCATTGAAAGAAAAAAATAAGTAAGATTAAAATTAAATTGAGATTAAGTTGAAATTTTTGTAAATTGAAAATCTTTCAATTCTAATTATTTAGTTCTAGTTTTAATCGCTTGATTAATCAAAATTATACAGTAAGTGTTAGTAATTATTAACGTCTATCGCGAAATTTTAATTAATTGAATTTTCGCATACTTTAAAGTTTTAATTCTTGAACAACTTATTACTGTTTTTAAATTTATATTCAACTTAGTTTTGATTTTTATTTGACTTTATAACGTTTCGACTTTTCGTTTAATAAACGTGTCAACATTATTGCTTTAAACGTATTGTATAATTATAAATTTATATTATTTAATAATTATTTTTATACAAACATTTCTTTGTTACATTAAATTAATTTATAAATCTCGTTAATATAAAATGTTTTACAATTATTTTTAAATTATTTTTAATAAAAATAATCAATCGATAATTTATAATATTAATAATATTATGAAAATTGTTTTTGTTTTATTTATATAATTAACAAAACAATAGAATATGCTTAAAATCTTAATAATTTTAATAATAATTGCACGTAAGAAATGCGAACTTCAATACTTTGAAAAAATGTAAAAAAAATTGTTAAATTTATCTTTTTTGTACGTATGTAAACAGTTAAAGCACTTTTAGTCTTCGTAAAATTTTAATGTAATTTAAACACTCTATTAAAGATTTTTATTTTAAATGCGAAAATTCTAAGCGTTTCAGAAATTTTAATTATATAACGATTTTATTTTTCTTTTTATTTATTTTTAAAGTGTTTACGTAGTTTTATCTTTGTTTTAAGTTTAATAATTACGTTTATTAATTAAAACTATCGTATTGTTGTTTCTACGTCTATTTATAAAGAATAAAAAAATGCTTAAATCTTTAAAACGTTTTTTTCAATTATAATTCTTGTTTATTAATAATAATAAATTTTTAATGCGTCTTTGTTATATTGTTGAGTGTTTCTTCTAAATCTAAGTTTATTTTTTGTTCTTTTATACGCTTTGTTAATAATTTTCAATATGTTTGTATTATAAAGACGTATTTTTGTTTTTATCTATAATTTGTTTAAATGTAGATATATTAATAAAATGTATATTTTAATCTGTTGTTTTTCTTTTTCTTTTATTTTTAATTCTTTTATTATATGTTATTATAGTAATATTGTATCAGATTATTATCTATAATTGCTTTGTACTTTAATTTGTTTTAATATTATTTATTATTATTTTTTATTATTTAAATATAATTTTTGCTTATAATTTTTGCTTATAATTTTAAAATAAATTTTATAAATAAAAATATTACAAATAAATAAAATTCCGGCTATATTAGCTACGAAAAGAAAGATTCGGAAAGCAGAGAACTATTCTTGTTCAAAGAATTTCTATTTTGCACAAGATATTTTTTTTGCATGCTAATACAAATCTATCTAAGTTATTTATATGTTACGTTGTTACTTTTAAACGCAATCAATAAATTATATCTAGATGTAAATTATATATATTTAATGTTTAGTAATTACGAATATAATTTGTTGTTGTCTTAGTTGAAAATCTTTTATGCAAGTCTTTTAGTTTAGTAGCTCTATAGAACGATATTGTTATTGCTTTAATAATTTTAAATAATTTTTTTGTTTCAATCTAATGTTTGCTTCGAATATTTAAGATTTGTTTAATTTAAGATTTGTCGATCTCTTTATCTCGACTACTATTGCGAACATTTTTATTTTGTTTTTCTTTTTTATCTTTCGTTGATATACGAATTGTTCAACTTATGTTCGATCCAGTTCTTGTTTTAGACATTTAAGATTTATTTGTAATCTTGCTTTAAACATTTCTTATTTTTCTTTTTAGCTTATCTTTAGTCAGAAATTTGTTTTTCGATTCTCTTAATTTTTTTATTGTATACTTGTGTCTACTCTTGTAAATGTATAACTTGCAAATTTCTAATATATATTTAGTATTCTCGATAAGTTGTTGTCTCGTTATTTGTTGTTTTTGAATTTGATCGAATTGTTTAACGTTAACGTAAACAAATAATTTCTTAATAAGACTAAAAATATCGTCTTAAGTCTAAAAAGTTGTCGAAGATAAAATAGACAAAAAATAAGATATTCGACGCAATAAGAAAAGCTCGTATGTTTAATTTAAAGATAGATGCTAAGTTGTTTAATATAAAAGTAAAAATTAATAATTTTAAGTTAAGTTAAGACAAAAAGATATTTAACATAAAAGTAGAAGTTAAGAATCTTAGAATAGCTCAAGATATAAAGATTGCTTTTGTAATTAAATATTAAAAGACTTGTAAATATTCTGCGTCTTAAAAGAAAAAATTGTAATATAATTTATACGCAGAAATAATACTTTGTATTCTAACTTGATAGTATACGTTGTATAATAGTTAGAGATTTCTTGTGCTTTCTCAAATCGAGTATAGCTATTCTTAGAAAATAGAAAGTTGCTTATTTTGCTCGTACTTAAGAAAGATTATATATAAATAGTACTAAAAACTATTAAAAATAAAACAAATAGAAATAATGCTTTCTATATATGCGCTTACCAAAGATTAGATATTTACTGAAGATAATACATCGTTCTAAGATAATCGATCTTTATTGCTATATTCCTGTAAATTTGCTTTGCGCGTTGCGTCAAACCAATATTTATTATAGATCTTCAGAAACCTAGTTGTGTAATTTTTCGTATTTAAATATTTGTCAATATTTTCAGCGTAATTATACTCAAGTTTTCTTATTGCTTTAGGAAAGAAAACAATATGTCTCTAAATAGCAAAAGAAACTATAGAATCTACTTTAGAAGTCGAATTGTCGTAAACAATATTATCTAATATATAATTACAAACATATAATATTATCTAAGAGAGAATAAGATCCAGTTACATAATATTCTTCAAATAGTCTAATTCTCGCTTCTATCAAAATATTCGAATAGTACGCTTGCGATCTTTGAGCGTTCTATTATATAGATTGTTGCATCGACACACTTAGTCTTAACGAATAAAACAAAGTTATATTTTTCTAATTTGCACTCGAAGTATCTTCGAACAATTTAATTATTTAGTTTTGCATAAAACTAATATTTGCGAATTCGCAAAACAAATATTTGCTCAAATTGTAACAAAGAAATACGTCGAAAAAACTCTTAACAAGCTTAAATGCGAAACAAAGTTAGCACAAAAATTACAAAATACTCTATTTGAATATTTTTCGATTTCGAATATTATAGACGATATAAATAATGTTAAGTATTAATAATTTGATATAAGTAATTTATTATAACGAAAAACAAGACACTAAATACAATAGTTGTTATTAAATTGACAACAAACAACGCAAAAATATAATATAAAAATAGAATTAATTAACTCTATTAATATTATTGTTGCAAAATCGATTTGCTATTTTACAACAACAATAAAATCGAAATATATCAAACAATCTTATTTTGATATTATTATAATAATTATTGCTTTTAGTTGTTTAATTTAATTTAACAATCTTTTTTGTTAAAATTTTTCGATAGCTTTTGAAAAAAATTAAAATTTAAGCTTATTTAAAAACAATTTGCAAACGTTCGATAGTTAAAAAGAGAAAATCGCATATTTGCTAATATTGCAAAAGATTTATTTGTAAATATTAACTATAACTTTATTTTAACTTAAACAACAATTATTTTAATTGTTTTTTTGATTTAAATTATATATGATAACAAACGCGTATTTGGAATTTGACAATTTATTGCAATCTTTGTTTTGCAATTGATACGTATTTTAATATTTTTGTATTGTTTAAAAGTAATCGAGCAAAATAATAGACGCACTTTGGAATAATTGTAATATTTGAAAGCTCTCGAACTGCTAAATATACAAATTTTGTAATAGTTGTAATATTTGAAAGCTTTTTAACTATTGAACGTACAAATTTTGCAATAGCTATAATGTTTAAAAGCTTTCTAATTGCTAAATATACAAATTTTGAAATAGATATAGTATCTAAAAGCTCTCGAATTGCAAAATATACAAATTCTAGAATAATTGTAATATTTGAAAGCTCTCGAATTGCTAAATATAGAAGTTTTGAAATAACTATAATATCTAAAAGCTTTTAAGTAGCTAAAAATACAAATTTTGATTTGTTTTTGTTCGATTTATTTTTTAGTTGTTTTAGCTATTAAAATAATTGCGTAATTTAAAATATAATTTATTAATTTTACAATTTTGCAATTGCTTTGCTTCTATAGTGTTAATTGCGAAGAATTTCAAAAATATAGTTCGAAAAGTTTAAGTTGTAGATATCGAGTTATATTTTTTGTTTTTTTGCTAATTATTTTATCTATTTTTCGACAATCTCTTATTATTTTAAAATAATTATTAACGCTATATCTCGAACATTATCGATTCGAAATCTATATTGTTCGAAATTAAGAAAAACAAATTGTTGTTTAATAAAAATTCTACGCTTGTTGTTGAAACAAATAGTGTTAAATAAATTGACTTTAGTATTAATAAGTTTGTTGTATTTCTTTTGTTGTAATTAAATTTATTGCGTTTATATTCGAATTTTTATAATTTTGTTGCAACAAGCAAATCTTGAAGTTTAGTATTAATAGTGTCGAAAATTAATATATTTGTTTTTATAATATTTGTGTTTTGCAATCGATAAATATTTTGAAAACTAATAGATTGCAATTATAAATTAATATCTAAATTTAAGTAACAATATTTTGTTATTTTTATTTTACAATAATTATATATAATGCTCTACGTTGTACTAAACAATTTGACAATATTATTTAAGATAAATAAGTTACTATTTGAATTAGAAGATTAAGAAACAATTTAAAAGCTAGAATTCGAGTAATCTTTAAATGCAAAATCTATTTTTGATTTTTTAATTAATAGAAAAAACGTTATATTTTTGATTGTTTATATTTGTAGCAATATTGAATTGTCGCTTATTGTGCAATAATTTGATCTTAGTATAACAATTTTCTATTGTTAAGTTGATTAAAAATTGTCTAATAATATAGATCTCTAGATTCTCTTACAAAAAATAAAAATTAATTGTTTAATTCTTTTTTTCAATATATTTGACTTGTTCTTTTTTGCTCTTTTCTTAAGTCTTAAATTGACAATATTATTTATTGTCTTTTTAAAAATCTTTTTATTTTTGAGCGATAATTGCTTTTCTACGTTGTTAACTTAGTTAATATAGAATTATAATTAATTGAAGATCTTTTATATATTGCGAGCAACGTCAACTAATAGTTCGATCAAAATCTTATTATTAAAGATTTTTGTTAATTTGTAATATTTGCAATCTCTATCTACTTAATTTCGCATTTTTGAGCTAATTTTTTTGATTAAGTAATTGTTGAAATCTAATTCGAAAATAATGTTGACAAGTAGTTTGTAAATAAATATTGAAAATTTTTTGCTATATTAAGAATAGAGAAAACTAAGTAGATTATAAAAGAATACAAATAAGAATCTAAATTGCAAAATATTTTTGCTTTAATAAGTTTTTAATATTAGAGTACTATAATATATACTTGTTAGTCGATTATTAAATATTGTTGTTCAAATAGAAGAAATTTAAAATGTCGACATATTTTTAGACTATTTGTCGATAGTATTTTTGTTTGATCTTTATATAAAAGAATTGTTTTTTAGATTTTGCAATAAAGCTAGCTTTTGCTTTCTTTTTTTTAGTAATTAAAGAAATATATTGAGTTTAATTAACTTTGATTTTGTTATAAGATTAGAATATAATTGCAACAATTAAAACAAAATTAATTTTATCTATTAATATTTATATTTTGATTTTTTATCAATAATTGCTTGAGTTTTTCTAGTCTATTTTTACTTAAAATAGAATAAAGAATATCGATAATATAGCTAAAATTGCTTTTTATAGTCGAATTATTAAGTTGAAAATATAACTCTAAGAGATTACTTTAATTGTCGAGACTCTTAATTTGTTAACTACTTTTAATATTAGAGTACGCTAAGTTAGATCTTGATCGCAACAATTCTAAAATAATATTGATCAAAATTTAACTTAGCATTGTCGAATTATCGAACTACTATTGCAAGCAATTGAAATCTTACAAAAACAATGCACTATCGAAGAGAATTAGTATTGTTCTTCTCGAATTATATTAAGTTTTAAAAATTCTCGATTTCAATTTTACAAATAGAGAGAAGAGTAACTACTATATTATATTTAAATATTTGCGCTTAGAAATTTCTTTAGTTTGTTTTTCTTATTTGTTTTGTTTTACTATACTTTCTTGTACTTTTGCTTTTTTTTCTTGTCTATTTATTTTGATTTTTTGCAATTTGTTTTGCAAGCTTGTACTACTTTTATTTTCTCTCGAATCTATATTAACTTTTGTTTTTATTTAAGATAGACAACAATAGTTCTTTGATTAATTTATAGCTTATTATACTCGAGCAATTTGTATCAATACTAGCTATATATTTTTGCGTTTTTTGTAAATAATTTAATAGATATTGATTTGATTTGAGCTATATTTACAATCTTGTAAAACAAAAAAGACAAACTAACAACTATTAATATTAAAAGTAGTTGCAAAATAGCAATTCGACAAAAAAACAAATTTTTTGATTCGAACAAGATTCGAGACTATTGATAATAGTATTTCTTACAAACAAAAGTATTACAAAATAGAGAAGATAAGTCTAGATATAATTAAAAGTATAAATATTTTAAAAGTTTAATATAAATTTCAAAAGACAAGATCTAACAAGTAGAAAAAGCACAACAATTTTGTGCAAAACAATTGAAAAAAGAAGAAATTAACAAAAAAACAAAAGAAAATAAAGAAGAGCAAAATTAAAAAATCGCTTAAAAGAAAAAATAGTAGTACGTAGTATTTTTTAAGCTTTTGTTGTCTATTTTTTATTTAAAAGTAAGATACAATTGATAAAAAATAAAATCGAATAAAGAAAATAAAAAATACGTTAATAGAAAAAAAACTTTAGTTCGAGTAAAATAGAACTTAAAAAAAACAATAAAATTGCGTCGAAAAAAAAATTTAAAATTCAATAATTATTTTAAGTCTTTTTTTGTTCAAACAAAGAAAGTAACAAGCTCTTGTTTATCTATATATATCAAAAATCGCTTGCTACTTCGAAGAGAAACTATTGTAATTTGTTGCTTTAGTATTAGTATAATTATCTTCTTTCTTTAAAATTGCTTTAGTTAAATATTGCTTTATAGTTCTTTTATCGAAAAACAAATTAATATAGACAAAAAAACGTTGTTATATTGAAACTTAAGATTTCCAAAAATATTTTGCGAAAACGTACAAGCACAAACGCTATCAAAAAAAACAAAGAGAGTTGCAAAAAAGCTTATAAGACAATAGAAAAAATAGCGCAAAACAAGATCGAGATTAAGATTAAAATTAATCAAGAAACAGAAGTTTCGATTCAAGAAAAGATAAATTATTCAAAAGTCGACAAGAAGTCAAAAGAGAAGAAAAAACAAATCGAAAGAAAAACATATCAAAGAGTGCGATAGCTAGCAAAGAAACAAAAATGTTGCAGTTGTTTGCATAAAATTAAATTTTATATTGATAAAATTTGCGATATCTATAAATATTGTTAATAT
>JAABUL010004095.1_pt1 | contig 20203 bp, 42 predicted proteins | sample 5559151 | NCBI WGS metagenome assembly JAABUL01 (sample SAMN10711876, study PRJNA513368) | rock metagenome | isolation source: Antarctica rocks | place: Antarctica: Victoria Land, Pudding Butte sud | reverse complement strand
TGCATTAATCACATGCGGGTGTTAATAACAACGAATTCCAAACATGGCCTGTGTTTGGAATCTGTTAATAACATGTTAATAACAACCTTTGTTAATAACGAATTAATTACACTGCCCACACTGACTAGATCCTCTTCAGCACCAAAAGACCTGGTTCAGCATCCCCTCGACCTGTCTGATGGCCTGCTTGTCTTGCCTGTGATCAACTGACAGCTGCCTGGGTGCGATCGGGCACAAACCACACGCCACAAGGTCTGGTCGGGCTCCGAACGGCGTCTGCAATGGTATTACACAAGGATGTCCGCCTCCTGCCGTCACACGCATTTCATCTTCAGGCCTCCCTGCCGGGCGCCGCCAGCACTGCCACGTCCCAGTAGTGACTCACCCGCCGCTCCTCCAGCAGCTTCTTCGCCGCGGCCGCCGTGCGGCACATCTCCACGCTGAACTTCTGGAACGCCGGCTCCTTGACAGAGCCCTCCCACACCAGCGCACATGCGTTTGGGCCCTTGCGGGCGGCGCCGCCGCCGCGGCCCTCGTCCTCGTCGTCCTCCGCCTCCCACTGGATGCGCCGCAGCATCAGCTTGCTGTACCGCTTCTGCCCCTTGGCGCCTGCGCGCAGGCAGCGCAACCGTCATGTGGGGTGTGGGGGAGGAGACCGCAAGTCATGATGTATCAGTTTCAGCTAGAAGGAAGATCGGGAAAGAAAGGTGGGCTCCCTTTCGCTGGAACCGCCACCGGACGAAAGAGCGGTCTTATCGCCCTGCGGGTAGCAGTATTGAAGCAAGCCCAGCTGTTCCGAGCAGCCAGGAGGCGCACCGCCCTCCACAATGACGAGGCAGAAGTCATCGGTGATGAGCGCGGCGCCGGTCAGGTGGTTCTCCACCGCATTGACGTCCACCTTGTAGCGCAGCTGCGGCTTCGCCAGGCTCTCCACCTGCGTGCTAGACAAAATTCAGTACCGATGGCTGTACCAAGAGACGTTGAGGTACTTTTAGGAGCCAGGCAGCCAGCAGAGATCACAGCACCTGCATCTCATGTTGTTTGGTGGCTGTCGCTCCCTAGAGAGCATGCGACTGCAGCACAAAACAAGCACAAACGGGGGGCACAATATGTTCAATCGGCACACCCGGTAGACGGCAACGAGCGTGTCGTGCCCTGGCTCCCCGATGAGCTTGGCCAGCTTCTTCTCACGCCGCTCCGACGGCGTCAGCTTTCGTGCCTCGTTTCTGTCATCATGCGCCTGCGATGCATAACGTTGTCGAACTGGCAAGAGGCGCAATGACATTGTACTGACACTAGTGGTCGCTTGTGTAATGGTCGATGTGCAGTGAGCAGCTGGACTACTGCTTGCGCTAGCTGGAGCAGGCGCAAGGTGGTGGCGCCACAAGGCCTCCCTGTGCAAGTCGACCAGCACGGAAAGCCGAGTTCTAAACAAGGGAAGCACAATTGACCGAAAGGGGCATCTGCCTCAGTTTTGCAACAAGTCGCGCACCTGGGAACGCTCCTCCATCTGCTGCCGGACTTGCTGCTCGATGGCGGTGGGGTCCATCGTCGCCTCCTCGCCCAGCACCCGCATGAGGTTGCTGATCTTCACCTGCGGAAGGTGCAGGAAGGGGCGCGGTTACGCTTCATCAAAGGGAAATTTGCCCCTGCAAGCGTGATGTGAATCATGCAGCCTCCGTGCTGAGCCGTGCGCAGGGCTGGGGTTGGGCTTGGGTAGAGATGTGGAACAATCATCAGAAGAGCCGTCAGCGGGGGGCACCTTGGGCGGCGGCGGCTCCAGCAAGCCCTGCCGTATGAGGTCCTGCTTCTCCTTCTCCCGCTCCTCTCTCCTCTGCTTCCGCAGCTTCCGTTGCTCCTGCACGGCGCCCAGACAGCAGCAATTGTGGACAAGCCCCGCAAGCACACATGCAATACGGCGGAGGAAGATGCACAGGGGGCGCATCGGCGATTGGTGTGCCGCATCAGGTCTTTGTAGTGCTGCAGCTTCTCGAACGGCGCCGTGCACAGCTGCACAGACTGGTCAACACCCCGAGAATGACTGGCTGCCTGCAGCGGGCGACAGTCTGCAGGCTGCAGTGGGCTGTCTTGGAATCGCCCATGCGGCAGGACCACACATCTGGTGGTCGTCAGAACAAAGGCGCACATTTTTGGTGAGCATGAGCGGCCGGGGCACGGGCGTGGGCGCCTCCGCGGGCGGCTTGCAGGATTGCAAACGCCACAATCTCGACAGCAAACACGAGAACCAGTTTTCGTCAAGACCCCACCTTTTTGGTGAGCATGAGCGGCCGCGGCGCAGGCGCGGGCGCCTCCGCAGGTGGCTCGACCGGCACCGGGTGCTGCACCAGGTTTGTGATCTTGTCTCGCAGCAGGAAGGCATCCTCAGCAGCCGCGCCCGCCATGCCGTCGTACGTCGCGCCCTCCGCGCAGATGCGCACGTCCCACCACTCGATGTCGGGCACCGGCTCCAGTGGCGGCCGCACCGGCTCCGCCTCCGCCTCCGGCTGCAGGAAGCAGTAATGCAATAGTTAGATGATTATATTAACTGTGTGTGCGCGTGCCACCATTCGGTATCGGGCACCGGCTCCAGCAGCGGCCGCGCGGGCTTCGCCTCCGCCTCAGGCTGCACGACATGAGCGAGATACGTGGAGGTCAGGGAGCGAAGATTCTGAGTCGAGTCACTCCAGATTATGACGGCAGTGGCAGGACAGCCTTCATACAACATGAAGGCTGAGGTCCTTCCTGGCCCCCATAGAGATATACAACTGCTTGATTGTTGTGCGAGCAAGAGCGCCGACGGCCGCGAGCGGCTAGCACCGAATAGCAGGCGATCGTGTTCCATCACGAGGCTATCGACAACTATAAGAAAAGCAGCACCTTGCCGCCCAGCGGGTTCTGATTGGTGTCCAACACCGTTCCTAGATGAAGTGATTGAAATGCCATCAACGGCCACAAAATGCAGCACCTTGACGCCAAGCGGGATCTGGTTGACGTCCACCGTCTGCTGCCGGGCGGCGCGCCGCTCCTCTGCCTCCCGCTGCCGCAGCTGCTTCACCGCTTCGTCGCCGTACTCGGCCTGCGCGGCGGCGCGTCAAAGCTCAGCGAAGTTCCAGCACCGGAGAGCAGCACGCAACCGGACTTGAAGACCGGTTGGCTTGCCGAGCAGCACCAATTCGAGTCGCTCAAAGACATGTGCCAACCCAGAGCTAAATGACCAGCAAAGCACACTATACATATATAATGACAACTGGCCATGGTGCTATGCTAACTGGTTTCACAACACGCACCCTGAGGCGGCCGATCTGCGCCTGCTTCTGCAGCTTGCCCTCTTTGACGAAGTCAAAGGTCGCGCGTTTTCGCCGGTCGCCGCTGCGCCTGACATACATTTCCGGGTCCTCGAACCTGTGACAGCAGAGGCAGGTTGATACAGGCTAGCAGGTGGATTTGACGACTGCAGCGTCGCATGCAGGATACGCATTGCTGTTGGGTTGCCATCGCGCATTTGTCGCGTGCAAACAATGGACGGCTGGGCAGACACCGCGCTTGCGGCAGGTACCTGGTGGGGTCAGCCAACGGCTCTGGCTCTGCAGGCGGGGCTCCCGCCTTGCGCTGGTTCACCTGCAGCAGAATACAGCTGTCAGATAGCTGGGACATCAGACGCGCCAATCATCTTCGCACATCTTCTGTCATATACACTGCATGTATGTTACTCGGTGGCAAATCAGACAAATGTGCTGCACGACGGTACAACACGCCCACCTTCAGAGTGGACACGGTATCCTCTGGCTTTCGGACCACGACATTGCCGAACTCGTCGATCTCGCGGCCCTCGGCGTCCAGCCGCAGCGGCGCCGGCCGCACCTGCGCAGGCCGCGGCGGCGGCGGCGGCATGGCGCCGCCATCTGGCCGGCTGGACGGCGCCGCTGCCGCTTGCGCCGCGGCCGGCGCACCCGGCGCCGCCGCCGCGGCTAATGGCGCCGCTGCCGCCCCGCTGGCTGCTGCCTTTGCTGCCTTAGCGGCCTGCAGGAAGAAGTCATACACGTGAACCCTTCGTTGGCCTGCAGGAAGGTCTCAGTTACGAGGTACACTATTGAGGCATCATGGCATTGGCTGGGGTGCGCCGACAGCATGAAAAGACACACAAAGAATTTTGTGTCAGACGCCAGTGCAGTCATTTGATACGATATGTTGCATCGAATGATCCGTCATCTGGCCTTGCGAGCGCGCTGGGCACCCCATCATGACGCCTCAGAAACCGTGCGTGGAGCGGCTGGCATGTTGTAGCTGAATCGCCATCGCGCGAGTGCGGTGCGCCCCCCGATTGGACTGGCGCCCTTGGAGCAGTGATGCGTCACCTGAAGTGCGGCGAGCTTCGCCCTGATGGCCCCCAGGTTGCTCAAAGGAGTCCCGGCCTTCATCTGCCTGGCCTTCTCCAGAGCCCCTGCGCTGCCTGCAGCCGCGCTGATCGGCGGTACAGCCGGCTGAGATGCGGCTGCCACTCCATTTTCTCCATCCGACTGCGCTGTGTCGGGCGCAGTGTCCCAGCGAGCCCGCTTCCTGGCCCGGGGCGCCTCCTGCCCATCACCTCCTCGTTCTGGCTCCGGCATCTGCGCTGGCACGTGTGCTGGCATGCAACAGCAACACTAGATCATGCAGCTGCACGTCTACATTCAGTTCAACAGTGGCGCTTTCTGCGCATGCAAACAAGTTTTGCCGAAAGGAAAAGCCATCGCCCATCTGCTCCAATTGCATTGATGGACCTTCCCGGTCGAGCGATCGAGGCCCCTTGCGCCCTTTGCCAGGTCATTCGAAAGTGCATCTGGCGCAATATAGTTGCACAATCTTGGCACACATTCACTTGACGTCCAGCGCGTCGACCGTGTCCAACAGCGTCCAGCTTTCGAGCACGCGAGACGGCTGGCAGCCTGGCGGGCGCTGCCTGATCGGCACTCTGACGCGAACAGCAACCGAAGGATGACAGCTTGAACGTACTACCCAGAGGCGCCTCAATGGCGCTGTTCCCCGGCGGCTGCGAGTTCCCGCTGCTGCGAGAGCGCTTCTGGAAGCTCGCAGCTGCCGGCATGCCGGCAACTCCGGACCAGCAACGGGGTCGATCGCCATCGCCAAGCAAGGCTCGGTTGCAGCCCGAGCAGGCGGCCTCGGCGCCGTCGCCGCTGCCAGAATTGCGTCAGTTCGATGCGCCGACACGCCCCCTGCGCAGCGCAGTCTCCCTGAGCGTGGACCTCGGCTCCCTGCGCGGCCGCGGCAGTGGCGACGGGGCGTACCTCGCACCCGCGTTTGGCAGGCAGCTGATGCGCATGGAGTCGGACGCACAGCCCGGCCGCGGACGCTTCGGCCTGCGGAGCCTCGACCTACAGGCAGGGCACCCCTCACATGCACGCCCGGCCAGCTGCACGGAGCTGTGCCTGAATTCAAATCCAGCACAGGCCACTTGCACTTCTGACCCCCAACACACGAACGCCTGATGACATGCTCAGCACATTTGAAACAACGAACACAGGCGCTGCCGCGGGATGACTCGGGCCCGCCGACGGAGGTGGGCGCCCGCCGCCAAAAGTTTGCGGTCTTTGAGGGCGCCTGCTCGGAGGTCGCGCCCGGTCTGTGCGTCGGCGGCGGCGCCGTGGCGCAGAACTGGGAGACGCTGCGGGCCGCGGGGGTCACGCATGTCGTCAACTGTGTCGGCATGCTCGTGCCCAACTGCTTTCCGGACGAGCTGGACTACCTGACGCTCTTCCTCATGGGTGGGACTTTTGAAAACCCGCGCGCGCGCGCCTGCTGCGGCTGCAGTGCCGCCCTCGTGATACCTGCACCATGCACATGCTCCGTGGCGTTGGCGATTTGGTAGAGGGATAACTGGTTCACATCGGTACTGTGGATCACACACTGTCGGGCGCTGACGTTTGCGCACACGATGGTTGCGCAGACACCAACCAGGAGGACATCACCAGCGTCATGTTCAGAGTCTTCGACTACATCGAGGTGGGTCCAACAGTGGCATCCGGACAGCATGCCTTGTCTGGCAAAGCTCAGTGCTTCTGGCCGCTGCCCGCCCGCATGACGGGCTCACGCCAAGAAAGCACGATGGACATTCCGCACGCCGAGTGCATGTAGCGCCGAAATGTCGACTTGAGGGCTGAACTTGAGGGCCCGGCGCGGTGCATGTCGCAGGCGGCGCGGCAGGGCGGCGGCTGCGTGTTGGTGCACTGCTCGCAGGGAGTGTCACGCTCGGCGGCGCTGTCCATTGGCTACCTCATGTGGAAGCTGGGGCAGCCGTACCAGGAGGTGGCAGACCTGGTGAAAGCCATCCGCGGCGTCACCAACCCCAACATCGGCTTCGCCTGCCAGGTGCCGAGCGGTTGAATTTCATCTATGCTGCTGCTCTCTGCTGTCTGTCAACAACCCCAACGTCAGCTCCGCCTGCCAGGTGCCGGGGCTGTCACTTTTGTACTGCTGCTGCTGCTGCTGCACGTCACCAAACCCAACATGGGCTCCGTCTGGGCTGTTGCCTCTGCGCTTCTGCTGGTGCTGCTGTCTGGCACCAGGCTTGCCTGCCAACTGCTGACCTACCTGCTGCGCCGTGTACTGGGTGGCCTGCTCGCTGCGCCAGCTGTCGAGTCAGGTGGAGAGGGAGCTGGCGCGTGCCTCTCGGCCTGCCACAGCGACCTCGTATCAAGGACGGCCCACTGACGCTCCTGCCCCTGTCACTCCTGCAGCTGCTCCAGTGGCAGAAGCGGCGGGAGCCGCCGAAGGACGCGCCGCCGGCGCCGCCGTCGCCGCGCCTGTCGCGCATCGCGCCTGCGTTCAAGGAGACGCCGACGCTACTGGTGCCAAAGCACGTAAAGGGTTTAGATGCCTCGGCGCTGGACCCGCGGGGCGTCTTCCTGCTGACGACGCCGCGGCACACTTATGTCTGGCAGGCAAGTACCTTCCCTTTCAGGCGCAGTGAGCATGATTCAGTCGCACATGGTATTGAAGGCTTGTGGCGGCTTGCCTGCCATGCTGTCGACCAGGTCAGCCGGGTTTGCTGTTCAGCAGAAGCGCAACCTCTGCAAGCTCATCACGAAACGCTGCAGCTGCAGCTACCAGGTGCAAGAGCTGCCAATTGCAAGATTTCATCGACATGCATGCATCACCGGTGTGCTGCTTCTCAAGACTTGCGCCCTGTGCAGGGCGCCCAAAGCAGCAAGGAGCTGCTGCAAGCCGGCCAAGAGGCGGCAGACGCAGTGCAATGCTACGAGGGCACGGCGGCGCCAACAGACGGGACGCTGCTCGTGGCGGAGGGCTCCGAGCCTGCAGAGTTTGCGGCGGCGCTGCAGCTGCCGCACGGCTTTGCCGCGCAGCCATGCGCCGCATACGACTCTGACTTTGCGGTCAGTTGAAGAACTGTCTGCCTTTCATTATGCTGTGCTGCTGAAACTCGGATTTCGTTGCGCTGGCTTGGGCCTGCCTGAGGTTGCTGTCCATTTGCCTTGCACATGTCATCTGTCTTGCGGCGCAACTGGTCAATGCAAGTCAGGCTCCCAGTCTCCAATGTGCGCTCCTTGTCACACTCGCAGCTCATGACGCAGCCGGCGGCGGCGCCGGCGATGCTGCGAACAGCCTCCGCACCAGCGAGCCCACCGGCCTCGCGGCCGCGTTTGGTCGGCAGCCTGAAGCTGGGCGGCGGCGGCGAGAAGTCGTCGGGCGCTGTGGACTGCGCGACACCGCGCGGCAGCAAGACGCCGCGCTCGGCGCACGGCGGGCCAGGCGGCAGCCCTAACACGCGCCGTCGCAAGTCCGCGCGCGCGGACCTGCAGCAGCCGGTGTCGCCCGGCCGCCCTTCTCAGGTGCTGCTCCGATCTGCATTTGTGGTCGCTTGCTGCTCTGGTGTGCGAGCGGGCGGTGAAGCTCCGCATTAAGGTGCACACCCTCCTGCCTGAGGCCTGATATATCTGAAGACATTAACGGGCCAGACTTTCGAGTTCTGCGCTGTCTGTCATCTGCAGGACTCGCTGGAGCTGTCGTCTTGCGGTGACGACGGCTCGGAAGATGATGGCAGCGACAGCGACGCCAGCACCAGTGACGCATCGCTGTAGCAGTGGCAGGCTGGCACATTGGCCACACATCATCATTCAGACTAGCTGCTTGTGGTTTGCATGCTGTCATCGGCTGTGATTTGAAGACTCTGTTTTGGCAACTGCAAATGTCCATCTGGACGCCTCAAATCGAGAGCTGGCTTCTCCGCCCCTTCACTTCAGTACAGTCATTGCACGGTGAAAGTGCTATCCCTGTGTGCGATGCAGATCTTGCAATGTTGAGCCCTGTCGGCACTCTCCACAGCTTTTGTGACACCCAGCGAATCAGCGCCACCATGCTGATCAGTGGCTCCACTTTGGCAGCCTGTACTTGATCACATCCACTGACATATTGTAATGCCGGTCATCGAGGCGCTCGGCCTGCGATGGCAGATCGCCTCGGACTTCATTCCTATACTGGCGGCATGGGGCCTGCTGTCGCACTTCGTTTGGTTCATCATCGTGGGCGTGCTGTTCCTCATATCGAAGCCGTCAGACTGTGCGCCGGACCACGGCACCAACGCGAACCTGTACGAGTCTGTAGTGGACGGCACTCTGGCTATATTCGCGTTCACAATGCTGATCGAGGTGGTGCTCATCTTCATCGGCCTCAGAGGTAAGCTTGCCGCTTGCATGCGGTCCTGTAACCCATGCACCAGCTGCAATGACGTATTTCGTGGCTGTCGCCGCTCTGCAAGCGATGCCATGAACGCCGAGAAGCATCGCGCAACGGCAAGGGGCGCTCACGCTGCATAGCGCCACCGGCCAGCACTGACCGCATCAACGACCTGCGCATGATGTCACGCTGACCTTTCTGGCTCTCTTAGGGTGCCACGCCTGCGAATCTGACCCTGCCTTCCGTATCCTTGCGACGCAGGCACTCCGTTCCAGGAGTCTAAACGGAGCTGGATGATCCCGGCGCTGTACTTTCGTATGCTCATGTGGGTGGCGCAGACGGCCTTCAACAGTGAGCACCTCTCTGCATCTCGCGCAATGCCACATCAATATTGACTGAAACAAGCACAGCATTCTGGCAGTCTCAGCTGCGTCGCCGCATCACGGAGAGTGGGCTGTGTGTCCGGCAGCATCTCCTGCCGCCGGCCGGCCGATGCCTGCGCCAATGTGCTACGAAGACGTGGTGCTGTGCCCCGCGCAGTCTATGCCACCTGGGTAGTGGAGGGTCCCCGCACGCCTACCTGCTACAACTTTCACAACCGTGACGTTGACATGCGGGTCATGGTGTACCTCAGCTGGCTGTTCATACTGCTCAATTGGTACGCTGCAGCAGCGCTGCTCCCCAGAGTCTGACGCATGCGCATGGGAAGATTGGACCGATGCTGCCTGCGCCGCTGTGCTCTCAAACGGATCCTCCGCCAAACCAGGGCCCGCTGTGCGCAGGACCCGGGTCTGGCTGGTGTATACTCTGTTTCCCGACTACCAGGTGAAAAATGCGTGCCATTTGCGCGTTACTGCACCTAGAGATCCTGGCGGGTGCGCCATCCATGCACCTGCAATGATCACCAGGCCTCGAGACAGAGGAGTGAGCCAATTGTCTGCAGCGCCGCATCCAAGCTGGAGCATGCGCCGAGCTGGTCCCTTTTGCTGCGCAGGACATCCAGAGCTGGCGGCGGCGCGCCCGCATCCTGGTGTTCGGCTGCATTAAGAGCAAGGACACAAAGGACATCCAGGACCAGCTGAAGTCCCAGGGGTGCGGACTTGTTTCTTACTGATTCTGTGAACACATGATTTCTTGAAAAGCTTCTAATGCGGAATGCAACCGATGCATCAACAGCGAAGTCTCTCCTCTCCACCTTCCGCCATGAAATCAGGACATGGCGCAGTCTGCAGCAGGCCTGCCAGATGACGCTGAAAGCTTCAGTGTGAACACCTCTGCGCAGGGAGAAGCCGCTGAAGCGCACGACGCGCGTGTTTGCCGGCATGGTGCGGGAACTAGACCTTGCGCCAACAGACCAGGTGGGCACCGCTGTATGTCAAGGTGCTGTTGCACGGGCTCCGGGCTCCATGCACGTTCGAGCCATGAAACCTGCTGCTGCGCTGTCAACTGCGACTGCAAAGCTGCCATTGACGTCGCATGCAGGTACAGGGCAGAATGTGGGTCGGCAGCCGACTGGCGCTTTACGCTGGCGCTTTGCACTCGAGACAAGCTGCTGTCCCTTCGCATCCTGCTGTCGGCGCTGCAGCGGCTTCGGCGCGGCATCCACATTTTCAGAGTGCCTTCACCTTTTCAGCCGCCGCCGCTGTCCCTGCGCAGGTGGTGGGCCTGATCCTGCTGTCGGCGCTGCAGCGGCGGCGGCGCGGCATCCACATCTCCACCATGCTGCGACCGGAGCAGGCGCCAGCAGGCACAACGGTAGCGGAGCTGCGCGCCGCCCGCGGTACCTCCCTGGACCTCACCAGCCAGCTGGAGGTGATAGTGTGAATGCCCAAAAACATTTGCAATTCACAGACCGTGGCGGTCGCGGAGCTGCACGCTGCCCGCGGCACCTCCCTGGAACTTACCAGCCAGCTGGAGGTGTGGATCCAAATCAGGTGAACTTCATTAAATACAATTCATTCATTGCAAGTGTGCAGACTTACCTGGAGCGGGTGTTCACGAAAAATGGAAAACCACCTGACGGTGACGGTGACGCTGCCAGGCTGGCATTTCATTACTGATGACATACATACACTTACCAAAATGGACTCATCCTTTCTGATGGCGCAGAACTGCCTGGAGCGGGTGCGGACGGGCAACACGGACGACATGGCGCTACGCCGCTGGGCTGACAACTTCCGATTCATATAAGAGGCGTCTATCAAGTGTATAAACCGTTCTATTCTGCAGAATCACCTGGAGCGGGTGCTGACAGGCAACGCGGACGACATGGCGGCGGTGCTACAGGGCATCCGCGAGCACCGCGACACGCTCGTGTCCGCGCTGGAGGGCGAGCCGGCCGCCGCCGCCAGCCTCGTCAACAATGGCGTGCTTGATGCCCTGCAGGTACGCCGGATGAGCTTATTAGTTGAGAAAGATAAAAATGTTGGAATATAATTCAAAAATGCATGCATGCGCACGAATGCCGTGACCTGCATTGGAAACCTCACATTGAATCGAGCCTGCAGCCTGTGTTCCTGGGCCGCTGACCACCTAGACGGCATGCTCAATGTGCTCGGCCAGACAGATGTCATGCTTGAGACACGATCGGCATGCGCTGGGCATCTGTTTCAGGCCACTGCTCGTACCTCCAGCTGAAGGCCGCTTGCAATTCTCACCATGCACCTGCCGGCAGGGCGGCGCCGGAGACGGCATCGGAGACATCCTGGGCAGCGCCACAAGCGGCGGCGGCAAATCCTCCGTAGGCAGCCTGACCCGCGGCGGCAGCATGCGGCGGCCCTCGCCGCAGAAGCCGGCGCTGCGCCGCGGCGGCAGCGTGCCGACGTCGAAGGCCAGCAGCCGCGTGTCCTTTGGCGCGTCGCTGCAGGACGACGACCGGGGGAAGCCCACCCTGCCGGCAGCGCCGCCGGGGCCGGAAGCGTCCGTGGCGACGAGGTCCGCAATCGGCGGCGGAGCTGGCGGCGCGGATGCCGGGGACACCGTGGCGGCGGCAGCGACGCTGGACCGGCTGCAGCGGGCCGCGGAGGGCGGCAACAGCGTGTCGGGGGCGCCGGCGGTCGAGGACGCCGCTGCGCCGCCGCCGGCCGGCATGGCCTCGGCGTTCGACGGCTCAGAAATGGCAACCTCGGACGGCTTGGGCAGCGGCCGGAACCGCGGCAGGCAGGGTTCCGGCAACAGCCTGCAGGGCGGCAGCCCCCTGGCGGGCGCCAGCACCGGCGGCTACAGCAGCGCCGCCGACGCTGTCAACCAGCTGGAGTCGCAGCTCAGCGCGGTGGGGCTCCAATTCACCGCTGTGCTGCGCCTGCTTCTGTCAGCGCCAGTCAGCTTGCCACCTGCGCGAGGACCATGCTCTCCTGATGTTTCCGCGAAAGCTGCATAGCCGTCTGCCACGGCGTCCTGTGGGCAGGCGCCTCAAGCTTGCAGGCTTCACCGCTAGCATTCTGGACAGCCCCCGCGTTTGACTCCCTCGAATCAACTTGCCAAGGCGCTGGATGCGGAGTTCAACGGTGAGGCATCGAAACGTTCCAAATAGTTTTTCGGAGGTCTTTGAAATCCTCAAATAAACCAACATTGACCGCGTCTTCGTCTTCCAACCCAGGCACTGGACGCGGTGCTCAACAGTGAGCCGTCGGGCAGCCAGCCGGGCGGCGACGTCGGCGCCGAGTCGGTCAGCCACGAGATCGCTCGCTCCAATTTGAGCACCTTTCTGACGCCGTCCTCCATTGCCGCTGAGCTGCGCCCGGACCTGGATCCTGTGGAGGCTGCTGACATCTACACCGGTGCGTGCATCGATGACGACACACAGGCTGTCAAGAAGCCAGGATTCGATCGAAACTGGGGGTTTACTGCCAGCGGAGCTGTGCCTAAGCAGTGCCCGGACGCGGACTCGGTGGAGGCTGCCGACATGTATACAGCTGCATGCATAACGACAAGTTTGCACAATCAGGATTGTGCTCCGCCATCATTTCATCGCCTTGACCGTCATGGAGCGCCTGGCAGCCAGCAGTCGCTGATGGTGCTGCTGGCGGCTTGCGCGACTCCTCCTGCTGCGCTCCCGTGACCACGCTGAACCTCCGGCATGGTTCTCATCACCCTGACTGGAAACCTTCCTCGCGGATGTGTCGCCCGCAGGCAAGCACAAGCACGTGGACCCGCAGGTGCTGCGGCAGGCGCGCACCTTTGCCAAGTACGCCACCACGGTGTATGGCGCCTCCTTCATCACCTGGCTGGAGGGGGGGTGCGCACACTTCCTCTGCTTGCTGCTTCCACTCTGCAAGATCCCGTCTCCAGCGGCGCAAAAGGACCTCGAAACTGGCCTGTCTTGAGGGTTATCCCCGGGCGCTTCCTGGCTGGTTGCCCGGCTGCCTGCGTGCGCATCGGCTTGCCGCCCGCCCCAGACCATTAGCATCCAGGCTCACTTTGCGCGTTTCATGATAACATAATCGTGCTCCAGATGCTGGCAAGGTTCGAGATCCTGCTGCTAGTTTCCGTGGTGGCTGCTGTCCGGCGGCGCCTCTCCCCAGCTGGTGCTCGTCTCAAGACACTCTAACACACCAACCTGATGCGCGCAGCAACAAGTGGTACACCCAAGCGAAGCTGCTGCTGCGGCGCGGGCTCAATGCGTACAAGCAGAACGAACTCAACGCAGAGAAGATCACGACCCTGAAGGTGGGTTTCATGGGTGAGGTGCACGTTAGTGCGTAATGTGATGCGGCAGCTATGCCAGTCATCCTATCACATTACTATGCATGCTGGCCGTTGACCTTCTGAGTTGTCGTGCAACAGGAGCTTCTCAACTATGAGGCGGTGGTGCAGTACGCCGGCATCGCCGATAACGATCTGCTGTACTTCAGCTACACCAACCAGGTGCGCCGTGTGTCGCTCTCCACAGGAGCACGACCCGATATGCTGTCGTCGAGAGCATGTCAATCGGGTGGCATGCAGGGGCAGCGTCCGCCTCCGTACATAGTGGCGCTGGGGACCACGACACCACTTTTTCCGTGATGGTGTCTTACATGTAGTGGCTCGATTCTTTCTCAATGACAGTTCCTATATACCCCTGCCCAGGCGCTGGGAGCGCTGCCGTACATAGTGCGATGGACCACGACACCGGAGCCGTGGTAACACTCGCCCATGATGCATGAATCGATCTTCCGACATAAATTCACTGATTCATCTACCCACAGGCGCTGGGCGCGCTGCCGTACATTGTGGCCCTGGACCACGACACCAAGTCGGTGGTGGTGTCCATCCGCGGCAGCGTGTCGACCGCCGACTGGGTCACCGATTTCCTGGGCATTCCTGAGCAGCTGGAGGACTGGCTGCCCGACGCCTTCAAGCGGGTATGTGTTTTGGCAAATCTATGTTTTTGAGTGGCTGGGATGTACAGCATCGCTTGCTGCCGCCTGATGCCCACCAAGGCCATGCTCAGCAGCACATGCTCAAAGTCCTGATTGCCCAGAGCTCTTTCGCCAACCTTTCGAGCACAGGGTTCTGACCTGCTGCTTGAGCATTGTCAAATGCTGTGTCGGCAGAAGCACCCGGACCTGGGACCCTGTTATGCGCACTCCGGCATCCTGGCGGCGGCCAAGGCGGTGTGGGCGGACCTCGAGGAGCATGGCATTCTGCAGGTGCTGCTGCTTTGTTCGTAACCCCTCACGAAGCTCACCCGGTGGATGATAACAGAACCTGAACCTCGAGTCCGTTTCAAACACCTGCGCGCGCCAGAAATCTCTGCATCCTGGCGGCGGCCAAGGCGTTGTGGGCGGATATGGAGGAGCACAGTATCCTGCAGGTGCGGTCTCGATACCGTCATGCGTGGAAGAAGACTGAACCTGCGTGTTTGAAAGCCGATTGCACGCCGAGGTAACTTAAACCCATCAAGTGCGGCCAAGGCGGCGTGGGCAGACCTAGACTGAACTTGATAGTCTGCGACCGGGCACTAGTGCACCCCAGATCATTTCCTGCAGTCTAGTAGCACCCGAGGCGGCTGGAGCAGGCCCGGAGGAGCATGGGCATCCTGCCAGTGGGTGTAGGGTTTATAGAGTCGTCGCATCATACTGCCTGACTTCTGACCAGCTTTGTTCAGGATTGCGTACCTGTTCCTGCGAGAAGGCCCTGCACCTTCTGGAAACAGGCTGGGGCCAAAGGTGTCAAATTCTGTGCAGTCGCCTAGCTCGATCGATTTCATTTCCGCAGGTGCTGCTCAACGCGAGCGTGGGCATGACGTTCACTGAGAGGCGTTTCAGATGCTGAGTATGCACCTTTTGTCTTTTTCGAAATGTGTGTCGAACCCTATGATGCAGGTGCTGCTCAATGCCCAGAAAGACGGCGACAGCGGCAATGAAGACGCGGGCGATGAGGCAACCGGCGAGGAGCATGCCCAGGTGCACCTGCTTGACCAAAACCTGCGTGTTCAAAGGCTGCGAAACCGGCTCATCACTGTGCTGGGCCTCAGATAGCACCTGCCTGTCTGTGCCTGAGACATCATCAGGATCAGAGCATGCCCAGGTGGGGCCTGTCGAGAGCAAACTTTGCGTTGAAAGCCCGTCTCATTGCGGTGGGCCTTGGTAGCACTTTCTCCCTGTCTATGTGCCTGAGTCAAGCCGGCAATTGCCTACCACAGAGGGCGTCTGCAGGGCCCGCTCACGACGGCCACATCTTCAAAGCCGGACCACGGAGCTCAATGCAACTTCAGGCAGGGATTTCAGAGTTGAGAGGACAACAACCTGTTCCGCCAGCCGTGGCGCGTCTCTTGATCCCTGCTGAGCGACGTCAGTGCATGATTTTGCAGGAGCGGCAGCAGGCGCAACGCTACAACCGGCAGCGCAAGTCCGCTGCGGGCGATGGTCCCAGCAAGGACGCGACCACGCAGCAGGAGCGGGCGGCCGATGACGGCACACCAACCAACGGCGGCAACGGCGGCGGCGGCGTCGCCGGCGTCGCCGGCGTGCTGCACAAGCTGAAAGGCGTGCTCTTGCCAGTCGCCGAGGGCGACGCAAGCACTGCAGGCAGCCGGAGCGGCCGCATCGCGCCGCAGGATGTGGAGACGGGTCACGGCGGCGGCGGCGCTGCTGCGGATGCGGCCCACACCAATGGCGGCGCATCACACATCGCGCCCTCAATGCAGGACGTTCGCGGACTGAGCAACGCGCCCGGCCAGGACCATGTCAAGTGAGCGCTGCAAGCTGCACTTTGCTATGTCCTGGTGCCATGGCACGGATCCTCACAATGCAACGTCTGTTGTATAATGCAGGTTTCACTCCTGTGAGGCGCTGGCTCTCAGCAAAGGCATATCAATGCGAAGTTGCTCGCCTTCCATACCATAGCCACGACCGGCCAAGCACCACACTGCAGCTGCACATGCACCAGTGCGACTCTTCACACCTTGTGCCCGCTGCAGCCTTTACTGCAGGTGCCCAAAGTACGGCGTTGTAACGAAGTTTCCGAACTGGCGAGCCTGCCCTCAAGGCCTGAAAGCACCCTCTGAAATCCTGGCAGGGCAGTTGTGCAGGACAGATGAGCCAGACCTGCGCGGGCGTATGGGCGGCAACTACGCAGCGGCACAAGCGCGGCAATCACGTGGCATCATGGACCGCACCATGCGCAGTTCCGATATCTCCCTCCCAAGTCTCAACCCCTGTCTCAAAATGGCATGGCGCGCAGGGACGATGACGCGGACGTGAGCGGCCAAAAGCGCGGCAGCTATGCGACGGCCGTCATGGAGCGCACCATGCGCGATCACAATATGTATTCCGCGACCTCCGATGTCCATTTGCTGAAAGAATCCTTTTGACATTCGCAGGGACGATGAGCCGGACTTGAGCGGGCACAAGCGCGGCAACTATGCGGCCGCCATCATGAAGCGCGGGCTGCACCAGCAGGGCTGGAAACTGGTGGTGGTCGGCCACTCCCTTGGCGCCGGCGTGGCTGCGCTGCTGTCGTTGAAGCTGCAGCACGTCTTCCCGGGTGCGGAAAATTTCTTGCGTTTTCCCGGGTGCGGAAAGTTTCTTGCTACATCCTTGCGGCGCCAGTTAAGGAAAGTTGCGTGTTCCAAGGCCACTTGCTTGGCGCCGGCGTGGCAGCGCTGCTGTCCCTGAAGCGGCAGCACATCTTCCCTGGAGCAGATCGCTATATACTACTGTAACGCCAAACTGAATATCTACTAGAACGTGTCTTGAGTCCACTCCCTCGGCGCCGGCATCGCGGCGCTGCTGTCTCGAGCTGCAGCATGTCTTCCCGGGTGCATAAAGTTGCTTTCTGTATTTGTGCGGAGCTGATCTTAGAAGGACGTGCCTTTCAAGGCCACTCGTTCGGCGTCGATATGGCAGCGCTGCTGTCCTCGAAGCTGCAGCACGTCTTCCCTGGTAAACGACAAAGTGGAATGGGGCAGCTCTTCCATGCGCACCCACATCCTCCCTGCACATGCTCTTCACCCAGGCAACCGCCTTTTCTCGGCTTCCATTCGGCTTCCATTTTGCTCACACAGATGTGATGTTTAGCTAGCTAGCAAGCAGCACACTGCCTATGAACACGTGGCACGCCTCTTGAACATTGCCGCCGCGGCTCGCCCAATGCAGACCTAAAGTGCTGGGGCGTTCTTCCCGTTGGGCAGCCTGATGCCTGCCAACTTGTCCACCGCAATGCCTGTTCCTCTCGACTCGGGGATGAGACCTTTCGCAACAGCGTTGCTGCACCCCGCGGGACTTCAAGTGGGCGTGCTGCCCGCCGCGATGGCGCCCTTCTGCACCTCCGTCTCTGACATTCACCTGTTCATTTGGATGCAGCCGTCAAGTGCTGGGCGTTCTGCCCGTTGGGCGGGCTGGTGTCTGTTAATTGAAGCGCCACAGGTTTATTTGCACCTCCGCCTCTGACAATTAGCTGTTCCCTTGGTTGCAGCCGTCAAGTGCTGGGCGTTCTGCTCGCCGGGCGGACTGGTGTCCGCCAACCTGTCCGCCACGATGGCGCCCTTCTGCAGACGCGCCACCGAAACGTACCACCGAAATGCATCTCTGTCTGATGCAGACGTCAAGTGCTGGGCGTTCTGCCCGCCGGGCGGCCTGGTGTCTGCGAATCTGAGCGCGGCAATGGCGCCCTTCTGCACCTCCGTCATCGTGGGCAAGGACGCCATCAGCCGCGTGTCGATGACCAACCTGGCCGCCATGTAAGCAATGCCCTGCCGCTGGGCTGCTTCTGCTGCCTCTGGGCTGTTTCTGCTGACAAGTTGACATGGTTTGTGAAGTTGTACTTGCACTGATTGGAGCTACGTTCGTTGTTTCCCGCACAGGATGGACGAGATCCTGATCGGCCTCGCACGCTGCAAGCAGCCCACCTGCAAGGCACGCGCCACCGTGAAACCCGTGGCACTGACTCCACTGCTAGCACCTCTTTCCCATGCGAAAAGCCACAGCGGCGGCAGCCTCTCTGCATCCTTCCTGGCTGCAGCCTTTCCAGACCCTGCTGTTGGGTACCGCAGCTGTCCTGTGGTGTCCTGTCACCTGGCATCTAAACCTCAAGACAAAAACTGGCTCTACTGTTCTCTGCTGCAGGTGCTGCTGAGCATGTCGCGCAAGGCGTGGAGGGCGCAGACTGTGGACAGGCTGCTGTATGCGCCGGAGGAGGTGCCCCAGGAGTGCCTCGAGCGCCTGCAGCGGTGCGTCTCCTTCTGCTCCGTTGCACTGCGATGCAAGAATATCAGGAGGAACGCATGTGAACCGGCGCCGGAGGAGGTGTGCCTCGAGCACCTGCAGCGGCCCGTTTCTTGCTGCTTCTTTGCACCACGAAACAAAGGCTTCGGACATGAAGCATGGACGCCCGGCTGCTGTACACGCCGGAGGAGGTGCCCCAGGAGTGCCTCGAGCGCCTGCATCGGTGCATTCCCGCCTGCTTCATTTTGCACCACAAAAGAAGGGACTCACAGAAGCATCGTATCCGGAGAGGCCGGTGTACGCGCCGCCGGAGGTGCCGCAGATGTGCCTCGAGCACCTGCAGCGGTGAGTTCCTTCCTGCTTCGTTGCACCACGAAATACAAGGACGTCCAACATGGGGCAGAGTCACCTGGCTGCTGTATGCGCCGGAGGAGATCCCAGAAGTGCCTCGAGTGCCTGCAGCGGTTTGCCTCTGCTTCGGGCAATATTTGCCTGTGCGCTCTGCTGCGAGACCCACCAGGAGTGCATTGCGTGCGCCGTCCGACAGGTGACGGCGCCTACTGCAGATCAGCTGGAGGGCTGCCCCAACTCCAGTCTCCTCGTGGAAGTCATTGTCCATATCTCTTCTGCCAATGGGGTGTGTCCTTGTATCCTGTGTGTCCTGCTCACGCACTCTGGAAAAAGGGCAAGGGACAGATGTTTGCAGATTTGTGCTGCGCTCCGCAGGTACCAGGAGAAGCGGCCGGACCTGAACCAGATACTGCAGCCGATGCTGCCGCCGGGGCGCGCCATCTTCATGCGGCGGCTCAAGAACAAGATTACCGCAAAGGAGAAGAAAGTGCGCGATCGCGCCGCCAAGAAGGCTGCCAAGCGCGAGCGGAAGGCGGAGGAAGAGGCGCTCAAGCACGACCGGAAGGCGCAGGTCCGCTGTCAATGGATCAAGCCATCAGATTCGACTGCTGCGCAGTTCATGTTGAGCACATCTTTCCAAGTACCGCTGCCGAGATAGTGCAGGTGAATCCGCAAGGGGTAGGTCCATTCGCAGCAATTTTGATATCGTCAACCTTCAAACCTTCTTTCGTCGTGTGTGGTCTAGGGTCTAGGGTCTAGGGTTTAGGGTTTAGGGTTTGTGGCTTCCCTTTCACGGCCCAGTAGTAATTTGCAGCCATGTTTTCGGGAGCTGTGCAGCTGCCAGGCCTGCTTGCCTCAACTCGCACCAACGGCAGCCCGGCCGCTCATGCCAGAAGCCGGCGCGCTTGCTGAGGGCTACCTCCTCGCCACTGGGGTGTCTTTTGGGTTCTGCATTTTGGTGCCGCAGAAGCATGCGGAGGGGAGCGCGCAGAGTCAGGCGGAGAACTTCAACCGTTTCCAAACGGCTAGCAACGAACGACTCAAGCGATCTTGTTTGCACAACAGGAGCATGCCGCTAAGGTGCAGCAGGCAGAGGAGCGCGCACAGAAGAAGGCGGAGAAGCGGGCGGGGCACGGCGGCGTGCGGGCGTCGCTGGAATTTGGCGCCGACGCGGTGCTGGCCGCGCCGCGTGCGCTGCGCCGCCGCGGCAGCGGCCCGCCCCTGCCCTCCCGCATGGCCGGTGCGCACCCTTCATGCTAATGAAGATACGACAAAATGACATGACTCTTGAACTTGAAGGGTGCTGGTCGCGCCGTGGGCCTTGCGCCGCAGCGGCAGCGACCCGACCCTGCCCTCCCGCTCGCCGGTGCGCCTGAACAGAGGGCTTCGCCACGCCTGACCTGCGACGGCAGCTACATACTTGGGCGTATCTATGCCCCTGTGTTGGAGGCGACCCATTCCTAAGCTGATACTCCTTTGTAACCGACCTGGCTTGGCAGTACCTGAGGCCTGCC
>JAABUL010004094.1_pt1 | contig 20203 bp, 3 predicted proteins | sample 5559151 | NCBI WGS metagenome assembly JAABUL01 (sample SAMN10711876, study PRJNA513368) | rock metagenome | isolation source: Antarctica rocks | place: Antarctica: Victoria Land, Pudding Butte sud | reverse complement strand
TTGTATTACTTTTTTGTATTATTGTTTTATTTTAGAAATTTTTTCTTTAAACTACTTAAAAATATTGTTTATACTATTTTTAATTGCAAAATATTTAATTTTTCAAGAACTTCTAGTTAATAGCTGTTTTTATTCGAAGATAATTTTAGTAAATCTATTTTTTGCAATTTGTTATCTAGTATTTTATATTTTAATCAATTCGCGAGTCAATTTGATTGAAATTTTAATTGTATATTTGATACTAGAAAAAGAGAGCTTCAAAAAGTATCGAATAAGATTTTAAAAAATTTTCTATTACTTAAACTAAAAGACAAAAACAAATACGTCGAATAGAATACAAATACTAAAATTTAGTTTGAAAAATAGTAATTATATACTACAATTAATAAGAGTATTTTGTACAAAACTTAAAATAGATTTGTTTATCTATATTAAATTAAAAAGATTGATACTGAAATACAATTTGAGTTTTAAAATAAATATATTTAAATAGTCTCGACTATTAATAGTTTGCCAAAAATTGTTTGCAAAAGTTGTCAAAAAATATTGAATTATTCTATTATATACAATTATTCAAATATATTAAATATAAAAAAATATTTTTAATCTGTCTTTTGTTTAAAACAAAAAAAATCTCGATTACAATTAGTAATCGATCTAGTTTTTATTTGTGTAAATTATTGTTAATAATACAAATAGATAATACAAAACTAATATATTAATAGAAAAAAAGCTATATCGATTTGTTATTTTTCAGTTAAGATAATTGAAAAAATCAATTATACAAAATATTTGTTAATTTGAATCTACTTTTTCGAACTATTAATAATTTGAATTTTTGAAAACTACTAGAAATACTTCGATTAGATCTAGTATTTCTAGATTGTATTAAACTATCGAAATTGATTTTTACAGATTTTAATTAAATTTGTAACAAGATTAAATTAGATCTAAAAAAAATTCAATATATTTTTATTGTTTTAGATATATAGTTTAGTTTTCAAAAAATTGTCTATCTTGAAATATTAATATATTGAATCGATATTATATTTTAATATTGCAAATATTTTATTAAATTTACTTTTTTTAATATCGAATATATAGATCGACAATTAATATTAGAGTTTATAAAAATATTGAAATTCTTTAAAATCAAAAACAAATTTCTTGAAATTGTTACTGATAATATAAGCAATAACAATATTTTTAAAAACAAACTTGACAAAGTCTTGAATTAACAAGAATTTTAATAGAATAGACAACAAAATTCTATTTTTTGTTTAATTTATATTATCAATTTGATAGCTCAAGACTTTATTGCAACTCTTGAATTAGAAACAATTGTCGACAATATTGTTTTTTAATTAGAAAATAAACAAGTTTAAAATATTGCAAAAAGTATAGATTTGTCTGTTGTAATTAAAAAAATATTTGTTTGTATAATAATGCAAAGAGATAATATATTTGCTGAATTTTATTTAGATTTGCGCTTTTATTGTTGCTATTAATAATTTGTTTTAGTACTTGATTCGCTTTAGAGTCTTTTAAAAATAAAAAAATAAAAAATCTCGAAAACTAATACAAAATATTTGTATTTGTTGAAATTCTATTTATCTGATACTTTGTTGTGCGTATTAACTATATAACTATATTGATTTTTAAATAAAAAAATATTTAGAAAATCAAAAAATTTAGTATATTCGACTAGACAAAAACAAATAGCAATCGATTTAACTGCTTAACAATATATTAATTTTTTTCTATAAATGCATTTTTATAGTTTTTCGAACAACTAATACTGATATTTATTTAAAATTTCGAGTATTCGATACAGTATTCAATTATTTTAATTATATAGAGAAAACTATAACAAATTATAATTGTTTTTTAAAAGAAATTATACTAAAAACTTGTAAAAAAGTTTCGACAAAACTTGTCAAATATTATTCGAAAATAGAAAAATTTTATAAAATATTATATAATTTTGTCAATATTTTGAATTTTACGCAGAAATTGAGTTTTTACAAAATATAAAACAAAAAAAATAATAATAGTTTTGTAAACTACGAGACAAAATATTAGATAGAATTTAAAATCTATTTTCGATATTATTATAATTTAGTTGCTGCTTTAAGAGCGGAAACACAAAAAGCAAATATTGTTAAAAAAATAATACAATATAGTAATATATTTGATTTTTAGTTAACTTTTTTTATAGTTTGATACAAATATTGTAAGATTTTTATTTCGACAATTTTAATATTTTTGTTTAATTTAAAACAAAAACAATCGATATTTTTGCGCTAATATTATAGAGAATAAATATTTAATATAAAAATATTAAAAAAATAATATTTTGAACTATCTCAAGTTAATACAAATAGTCAGAGATATTTTTTCTTGTTCAGTGTTATTAATAGATATTAAACAAATTTTTAGTTTTACTCGAAAAATATATCGATAGAATCGATTTTAAATAAATTTGCAAACAGTTAAGCAAATTATAATAATCAAATACTATAATTGTACTATAGATTTAAATTCAGAGAAAACTATTGTCGAATTATAAAATATATATTGCAGAGTACAAAATAATAATCAGCAAGTTAATAGAAGTAAAATTTTTTTTTAAATAAAATTCGAGATTGTTTTGAGTAAAATTTATTTATAGCTAGATTATTGTACAGAAAATTTTATATTTATAATATTGTTATAAATAAACAAATGTTATTAGCAATAATACAGATAGATAATGTATTTAAAATAACTAAATACTAAAAATTGTATTAAATTAATATTTTTAACTTTTTGAGAATTATATTATCTCTAATTTCAATATATATTTAAATATAATAAGAATAAATAATCAAGTCTCGATAGCTCAGTAATAGTGTATTTAGTTTTTTGTAATAATAACGCGTAATCTATAATATTGTTTAAGATAACATTATAGTACTATCGAAGACTATATTGTAGATTATATATTATTAGTACAAGAAATTGAAAGAACAAAAGTTCGAATCTTTTTTAAAATACAATAATTTTTTTTTTGTGCAATCTTCTATAAGATTATATAGAACAAAATTGTCAAACTCTTTAATTAGAGAAGTTAAATTAATAATTTAACTCTAATTATCTAGATAATTTAAATACATAATTATAATACACTTTTTGATTACTATATTTGATAGAAAAGAACACAAAAAATATATATAGCAAAACAATATATTTAATAGATAATGCAACAAAATAATGCAAATAATAAAATACAATAAGTAAAATAGCTTGAATTTTTAATTTTTTGCTAACTATTTCGATTTCCGATATAACAAAGATATTTGAACGTCAATTTTATTACTATTTACTATAGTAAAGTCTCAGATTCTGCATTAATTGTTTTAACAACTACAAATTTTTAGACTTAATAATTTTGCAATTAATATAAATAGCAAAAAGATTGCTATCTAAATATATAAAGCAGAATATCAGTATATACTGTATAGAAACAATAGTAATACAAATAGATAATATATTTATTAGAGAAGAAGTTAATTATAAAATTTTCGATAATTTTCTGAAAAGCTAACAAGATCGATACTTGAATTCGATATTTTTTATTATTTTTTTTGCTGACAGTTTTATCTTGCAAGATTTCTCGAATTAATTTTGCAAAAAATATTTTCGAAATTAATAGATTATTAGTCTTCTGATATCTGCAGATTTTATATAGAGCTACTGTTTTGAATTTGTATTTGCGCTTTTTCTATATTACAAATATTTAGCTGATAATAGTTTAATATATTATCTCTTTGTATTATTTTTTGTATACTAGAAACTGTTTTAATCGATTTTTTTTCTCTGCTACAATTAATTTGTATTGTTATATTTTTTTGCAATTTTCTGTTTTCTGTTTTACAAACTAAATTAAGCATATTAGCAATACGTAATATATTAAATATATTATTCGGATATATTATCAACTTGTTTAATTTGAGCTATTAGAGTTTTAGAGCAAAATATATTGTTAAATTAAGAATTTTTAATACTGAATAAAAAAATTAACAATATAGAATGCAAGAATTAACAAGTCTTGCAATTAAATATTTAATAGATAATACAATAGAGTAATATGCAGCAGATATATATGTTTGTATTCGATTTCGATAGTTAAAAAGTATATATTATGCAATAATTGATATAATAGAGATAATAATTTTCAGTTGTAATAATATTAAATAAAAGTAATATTTGAATTCTAACTCTAATATTGAGCGCGTAAATTTATCTTATAATTGCGACAACTTTTCTGTCCAAATACTATATATTAATTAATATATTCAATATTGTCTATTGTCTCAATCTATATAGTCGATATACGAATTTGTTTTGTATTATCTATATATATTATTATTAAAACTAATCAAAAAAATAGATTTTTTGAAATCGGATTTCTTCTTATTTAGAAATTTAAATATTGCTGAATAGCTAATACAATACTATTAAGTAAAAGACTTGTTCTGTATTATCTATATATATTATTTTTAAAACTAATTTAAAGTGCAGAATATTTATTTTATCAACTCTTTTGCAGACTATTGTCAGTAGAAATTGTGCTGCAATATAAATTGAAAATAAAAAGCTGTTTTACAAAAAACAAAATATTAATTATATAATATTCTACAAATATCTAATCAAATTGCAAATAACAACTGTTTTCAAGAAAGTCTTTGAACAGATTCAAATCAATATAGAAAAAAATGTCAGAAATATAGTAGTTGATAAAAAAATAGAAAAAGAACTGCATAATAATATATTTGAATAATATATATATATTAAAAAAACTAATTATATTGTAGCGCAATATTTTGAGATCGAACTAATAAAGAAAATCAGAGACAAAAATATTGCAGAATAGACTAAAATTGATACAATTGCTATATAAATAGTTTCAGAAAGTAAAAATATAGATATAATACAATTTTTTAATATTTAAATATATATAAAGTCTAATATAAATAAAATAACTAATTTACGTATTAGTCTGATTCTAATCAGTCCGAATTAAGCAATAATATAATCAAATATATAATATCAATTATCGAAATAATTTAACAACGCATTCTATATTATAAAGAGTTTAATAAGTTGAAAAAAGCGCACAATTCAGATACAATTAACAAATTTGAAAAATTTAAAAACACTTTTGCAAACAATAAAAATACTGCAGATTGCAAAATATTTAATTTTTTAAAATCGACAGATAACAATACTGAAGACTTGATTAAAATTGATAATAATAAAGTAAAGATAAAATAGAAGAAGACAGAGAATAATGCGAAAATAATAAATAACAAATATAGAGATACAGAGTACAAAGACGATAATAATAATAACAAAAGTAAAAACAATAATAATAATACTAAGAATAAAGTTGATTACAAGATTGTAGAGATCTCGGACTAGTTAATAGTATTAATAAGTTCAAATATATTATCTAAATATATTACTATATACTTTTCGATAAAATATAGAATCGAAGTTTATCGAGAGACTATAATAGTTGTAATCTATTTACTATATAAATATCAAATAGTTTATATGTATTACTTTACTGTATTACTATAGAATATTTAGATAAAAAAATAATAAAATTCAAAATCTAATTTTTGTTTATCAAATTTGTTACTAAATAATTTTATTTCTTGACAATTCGAATCGATTTTTTCAGATCGATTTTTGGTTTCAACTCTAGAAATCGATTTGATTCGATTTAATTTTCGATTTTAATTTTAGAAATCGATTTGTCAAAACTTTCGAATCGAATTGATTCGAATTGTCAAAATTCGAATCGATTAATCGATCCGAACTCGATTAATCGATCCGAGACGATCAGTCTAATTGCAATCGAACAATTATATTAATACTTTAAATAGTTGCAATCGAATATAGACAACTATATATTTCTATTGTTAATATATCTATTCTTGTCTGCGTAGTTGACACACAAGTAGAAACTTTCTACTTATACAAAACTTACAAATTCTATTATATTGCTCTTAATATATAAGATTTGCGCAGCTCTTAAGTATCTAGATTTTAATTATCTATACTAGATATACAATACTAATATGCGTCTAATTAAGAACGTTAAACAACGCAAAATCTTAAGAAATTACAAAGATATTACTATATTTTATAATCGCGTTCGAACGTTAGTTATTATAACTAGAATATGCGATCTTATTATTGTTGTCGATTATTTGACAACAATAAATATCAAGAGATAAGACTAGAACAACATTGATGTTTTATTTTGTCGCTTAGTCTTAGATAGCTAGTGCAACTTCTATTGTAGCACTAGTAGAGTACAAGAGTAGAGACTAGCTATTAGAATTTATTTTAAACTCTAAGTTTTCTCTATTTGTTATCTAAGTATTTTTGAGCTTAATCGAGCAACTTGATTAAATAATAACGTTGTTTGTATCGCAAATTAGATTGTTCGATTAAATTAATATATTTAATCGAAAGCTTAATTCAATTTGTCGAAAAATTTACAATAAATTAATATAACAAACAAACAAAATAATTATCGAATGCTTGTATTTTCGAGCTTAAATATTAATGTTTTAAAGTTTTTAATTCTATCTTATATTGTATTAATAAATTGTTTAATTTATAATACGCATTTATAAACAAAAGTATTTTAGCTTGTATATTTAGAAATTAAGTTAAATATTTTTGTTATAACAAATACAATAATAATATTATTTTTTGTTTTTTATCTTATATTTTGTATTTTAATATAAACAAAACTTGTTTAATTTTGTTTTTAATATTTGCGTTTATAATATCTTTGCTTCTATAAATAGATTTTTGTTTCTATTGTTTGTTGTTATAAATTTATTTGCGTAGATTATATTTGTATTAAATCTAAAACTTTTATGTTAGCAATTGTTGTTTATTGTTTATAAAATCTTAAATGTTTTACTATTAAAATACAATACTATTGCGCTTAAATTTTTATTTAGTTCGAGCTCTCTTTGTAATACATTGTTATTTATTTGTTTTATTAAATTTTATCGATAAATTACAATTACACAATTAATTCGATCTTTTTGATATATTTTTTTTCGATATATTTTATTCGATACAAAGCTTGCTTACTTTTTTTATATATATATTTTTTTTTAAATATTTTGCAAATCTAATTACTAGCAACAAACGCGTTTTGTTCGCATTAACGCTTCTAATTATAATATAGTATTCTTTAACTATATTATTTATATATTGTTTTAATAGTATATTTAGAATTTTGAACAAACAAATTCTTTGTAGATTAAAAACAAAACAACATAATATTATAGAAATTTTCTATAAATATTATTAATATTTTTGCATATAAATAAGATTTAATAGTTACGTATTCTCTCTTAATTTTAATAGTATTTTGAATAATATTTGTTGCAAATATAGATTCAAATTTAATTTATTTATTTTCTATTAACAAGAATAATTGTGCTAAGAGAGATTAAAAAAGTATTATGCAAATATATTATCGCTTAATTCTATAATTGTCGAAAATATATAATAGTAAATTAAATATAAAAATAAATAAAAAAAGCAAAACGCGTTTTTCGCAAACAACTTTAACAAAAATTATTAAATTTACGCTAATTCGATATAGCGATTCAAATTATTCTTCGCTATAAAAAGAGTAAAATTTTGTGTGTTTAATTCGATTTCTAATAATGTTAGTTTAACTATATAGTAAATATCTTTGTTTCTAGTAGTGTTACTAGAAATTTAATCTAATATATTTGTTCTTAAAGCAATATTTCAAATATAATAAATTATAGAAATTAATTTCTTATTGTTTTTTAACAATTTTTATTTACTTTATATATAGACAATACAAGCAATAGTATTCTAAATTTTATAAACTACAAATTTATCTTATTTTGTTTAGATACTTTTAATTTCGCATTAATCTATCTTTTTATTGTTCGAGTTTTGTTTTTGATAAAATTTTTGTTGTAACAAATATTATATTAATCTTAATCGAAATATATATTAAAACTAAATATAAATTTTTTCGAAAAATCTATCTTAGTCGATATTATGTAAACGCTTCGAAAAATATTGCTTATATTGTAAATTTGTTAATTGTTAATAGCTTGCAAAATCTTTGCATTATTTGTTAATTAGAACTTTAATTATAGTATATTGTTTAATTTATTTAACTTCTCTTTGTTGCGTTATTTAAGAATATTTAAAAATATTTTATTATATATTTTTTTTCGATTTTGTTTGTCTCTTTTTTTAGAATTTACAATAAACAAAATAAATAATAGTTGTTCAATAAAGCGCTCTTTATATATTAATAACAATTTGGCAATATATTGTTCTTTCAAGAAGAATTTCTAAAATTATATATAATTTTGTTATTAAATATTAATATAGTTGTTTTAAGTTTTTGAGCAACGCGATATTTTCTTTATTTGTTGATCGAATTTATTAGAATTATGCGTGTTAAATTTAAAACAAATTATCGAGACATATATATATATAAAATATTTTTCAATTTAGAAGTTTTTTTTTTTTATTTATTTGCATAAATCGATCGCAAACATTATAGAGACAAAACAATTACTCTTAAGTTGTTTGTATTGCTAGATTTTATTGTTTTGTTTTAATTTATTTAGATTGTTTAAACAAGCTTGTTACTAACGCACAAATATAGTTGTTGCCAAAATTAGTTTCTTCAATTTAGTAAATTAACAAATTTGATTTAGAGTTCTAATATATATAGAATTGTAATTGCTTTATCTAATACTTAAGATTGTTTAATCGAAAAATATCTATTTTTAATTATTAAATCTTGTCGATATTGCAAAATAAAAAATTTGTAATTTTGAAACAATTTTCGATTAAATCTTAATTAAACTTTTTTTCTATTTAATTTAACTATTTATTGTTAAAAAAATTATTTTTCTCAAGTTATATATATATATTTAATTTATAAATTTCGAAGATTTGTTAATACAAAAATAGAATTTTTTTATTAAATATATATAGATATATTTGTTGTTTTTGATATTAAAGTTGTTAATTGTATCGAATTTTCTAATAAACTTCTTATAGTAACTAATAACATAAATTTTAAATATATTAAAATAAACTTCTTTTGTCTTTATATTTATTAATTAGTATTTGACAAATATCTTTTTTAATATATTAAATTGTTTTTGCGCATATTATATATATAACAAGATTGTTTTGTTGTAAAAGCAATACGTTGCAAGTATTATAAAATCAATTATTAATTTTGTCGCATAAATTGCGACTAAAATATAGTAACGAAACAACAATATTATAATTGCTATTAGTTAATAAAGAATAGCGCTTTGCTTAATTTCGATCTATTGTTAAACTTTGCTAAAATGCTTAAAAGTACGCAAATCGAAAATTTTAAAAATTAATTTAAAACTTTAATTTAGTTTAAATATAATATTTGTTTCTCTTACTTTCTTGTTTTTGTAAATGTATTTATAAGTTGTTCTAATTTAAGAAATAATGTTTGCGATAAATCTCTTTAGTTAATTTATCAAACTTATTAAGATATCTTTCTTAAATTAATATAACAAATCTATTATTATTATATTATAAATATTTATTTTTGAAAGTTTTTACGCGAAGTTTTTTATATTATAAATGTATTCGAAATTCTTTTTATTAACTCTATAATTGGCTTAAAACTTAAGTTGCTATAGTATATCTTTATATATTTGTAACGTTTATATACTTATTAAATTGCTATATTTGTTTAAAAAAATCTTGTATATAGCACAATAACAATTTTGCTTAATCTCGATTATAAGTGTTTGTTTCAAATAGTTAATTATTAGTTTTATTAACACTAAATAGCAATATTTGCGTCAATTGTTTACGCAATAAATTATCAACTCTTTTGTCGAGAGATTGCGCAAAACTAGTATTAAATAGTTAGTATAATAATCTTTTAATAAATTACTTTTTATTTACGTCTTATTATACAATTTATAACGTTATAATATATTTTTATATTTAAATGTTTTGTATTGTCTTTCTTAGTATATATTATTAAAATATAGTCTAATAGTATTATGTTTAATTAATAGCTTTGTTGTGCGTTTTTGTCTAGATTCTTAATAATTATATATATTAACTATGCGTTTTAATCTCTTTGTTGTCTAAAGAGCTATATTTTATTTGTTAAAATAAAAATCGATATTATAGTTGTTTCGATCGAATAAAAATTTTGTTTTTTTAATTAATTGTTGATTATATAATATTAATTTTAAAGTCTATTGCTTTTCGCTATATATTGTCGAATTAATATATATTATAAGTAGTTTGTATAAACTAAATAATTAAATATAAAAACAATAATCTTGTCTATTAATTAATAGCGTATTTTGTATATTCGATTAAAGTAAATCGCATTTTTTATATTAAATATTAACTTAAACGCGTCAATCTTTTATTTGTTATTAAATATTTCTTACAATATACTATTTAACTTAACAAATTATATATTATTGTTCGAATAAAAAACAAATTTATAAAGTAGCTTTAATTGTTTGTTTTTAAAAAATTAATTAATATCGCTTTTAATATATTTGCAATTGTAAAACTAGTATATTAAAGTATAGTTTATCTTGTTAAAAAAAGATTTATAACAATTCTTAATTAGATAATAATACTTTTTGCTTTTGTTTTAAATATTTAAATAATTAAGTTATTGCTAAATCTTTTTATTGTATTTAATGTGCGTATTCGAAGTCTTAAACAATCTTTTATATATTTAAAAATAATTTAACAACAATTCTTTAATCTTTTTCTTAATTATAATTTCGTAGCTCTTGTTGTATAGCAAAAATAATATAGATAATAAATTAAACTTAAATTAACAATCTTTATAAGAATTATTAGTAAACTTAACTAATTCTTTGCAATTGTAAAACGTTGCAATTAGATTTGTCTTAATTAATTGTATCTATTAACTTAATATTTTCTTAATCAAATAATGCAATATATTGCGATTTGCAAAATAGTTATTTTTCAAGAGATTAAACAATAAATGTATTAAACTAAGATTATATTCAAAAGTTAAATCTAGATTTAAAAAGTTATTATTTAAAGAAATTTAATTAGCACAATATCTCGAGTTTTTATTTGTTATATATGCAATATTTATTATAATAGTTGCTTTTACAATCTTTGTTAATAAATTTGTGCAAAAATATTGTTTTTAGTAATAATTGTCTTGTTGCGTCTCTTAATTGTATAAGATTTTCTTTAAATATTTATATATATCGATTTTTCTAACTTAAGTACAATTTTTATAGCATTTTTTTATATAACGCATAAAATTGTTTGTAAACTTTAGAATCTTTAAATATTTTTAACAATATATTGTATCTATATTAATTTAAATATTAAATATTGTACTAAACAATATTGCAAAACAATTAAAATACAAAATAATATATTTAATATTAATAAAACGAACGCAATTACTTATAGTAGACTAGCGCAAAATTTTTGTAAATACTTGCTTAATAGTTTTACGAAATTTTGATTAACTTGTTTAGTAGCTAGTCTTTTTTATTTTCGAATATTTTTTTGATAAAAATATTCGAATTTTTCTTGTTTTTTTTACAACAATATTATTCTATTATTTAAGCTTAAATTATTCTTTTTATACTTTTATAGTTGTATTGTTTCTTAGACGTCGCTTTTGCTTTAATTCTATTATAACTTTTTTCGATATAAGTTGTCTAGACGTTTTTGATTAACTTATTATAGATTTTGATCTTTATTTTGCTATAAATGTTGTTACAAAGTAGATAGATTTATAGAAACTATTGTTAGCTATTTATCGAATTCTTGACATCAATTTAGTAGACAAAGATCTTAAAGACGTAGTTTTTTTCAAAATTGCGCAATTCAAATAACTTGTTGTTAAATTAAACAATTTCTAAACTTAATTTTATACAACATATAAGTATTTAGTAATCTCTTATATTATTTTTGATAAAAAACAAGACTTTTATTAGTTAAATCGAAAGAAAACTACGTTGTATTATCGAAAATCTTAAATAAACTTTAATTTCTCAAAAGTTTAGAATTTTAAACTAATTAAAAATATAGATTGCTATCGATTTTTATCTAACAAAAACATTTATATAGCTTATTTAATAGCTTTGTAATATTGTTGTTAGCAACAACAATAATCTTAATTATAAAAATCAATATAAGAATATATTTAAAATTATTAACGTTCGAACAAACATATCTCTTTATATATATTTATTATCTTTCTACTAGAGTAGATTATCTAGTAAATTTTTTCTTTTAAATATATTTTTTATTTTGAGTTAATAGTTTTCTTTATTTTAATTTTACGCGAAGCTAAAATATAAAAGTGTTTGTTAACTTTTTTTTTTCTTTCTTTGTTTTATGTTTGCAAGATTTAAAGTTAATAAAATTTGCAAATCGATTAATACAAAAAGTAAAAAATCTAATAAATATAATAGTTGTTGCTTTTGCTTTCTAGTAGAAGTAATCTTAAAAGTATATACTTGATCGCTTTCTATTTACTAAAAATGTAAATATCTAAAGTACTTATATATGCAATCGCAAGAATTCGATGCTATAACAAAAAAACGTTACTTTTTTTACTTAGTTAGCAATAAAAACTACGAATTCTTGCGCAATATTTAACTTAAAAAGCGATAATATCAGGGACTAGACTTGGAACCTCTATCAAAGAGATATCTAGATTAGTAACTAGATAGAACTTAGGTTTATACTAGATTTAGTATATAGAACAAAAGACAAAAGAGAAAAGAAAGAAATAAGACAATATTAATTATATAAAATTGCAAACTTTATATCTAGCAAGAATTAACTCAAATTTGATCTAGTTTGACTCAAATTTAATCAAGATCAAGCTTAAAAAATTAAGTAAAATTAAAACAAAAAATTGTTTAATCGACAAACGTAGTTGGCGAATTGCTAATTTAATATTATAATAGTAGCTTCTCTTTATAAGATAGAGTTCTTGCAAGACAATTAAAACAATATAACAAATTATCGAAGAATTAAAGAATTAAGAGTCGAGAAAATTTCAAGAAGCAAAATAAAACAAAATAGAATAATTAGATTTATTAAACTAGATAAAGACAAAACAAAGCAAGAGCGAAACAAGATATTTAAGTTTATTAAATTAAGTTAAAACAAGAAACAACAAAGACAAAACAAAATATTTAAATTCAAGAAATCAAACAAAATAAAGAGAGAAAATCTTTGTTATTTAGACAAAATCTAGACAAGACTAAACAAGATTAAACTAATTAAGTTAAGATTGAACGCGTTTGAAGTAACAAGATACTATTAAGACGAAACAAGAAAATCTTTGCTATCTAGACAAGATTTAAGCGAAATTTAGTATTTAGATTTATTAAACTAGATAAAATAAAGCAATTTTTTTTTTGTTATCTAGATAAGATCTAGACGAGATTAGACTATTTTAGCTAGAGTTTGGCGCGTTTGAAGTGACGAAGTACTATTAAGACAAGATAGAAAGATCTTTGTTATTTAAGCAAGATTAGAACAAGATTTAAACAAAATTAAAAATACTATCTATTCTTCTTAATATTAATACTTAGAAACAACGCAAAATACTATATATAATCTCTTGACAATAGAATTAACTAAATAATATTTATTAAGAGCTTGTTAACAATTGTTCAAAAGATTAAAAAATTTTTAAATAGAAAAATAATCTTTTTAGTCAACATAATACTTAAGCAAGACAAGATTAAAATATCTATTATATTTGAAGTTTAAAATACTATTAATATATTAAGATCTTTTGCTATTTTTAGCAACAATAGATTTACAAGATTCTTAACGCTATTTAGACAAAAAATCAATAACAATATAATTAACAAAAGTAGCATAAATGTGACGGATAACCATAGATTGTATTTAAGTTGTATTTGAGACTATGTAACAAGAATACTAACTATGGGGGTCGGAACAGGAGACGGAGAACCTCAGATACTATATAGGCGACCAGGAGGGACGCTAGTTCCGATTGAATCTAGAACGATATTTAGAGAAGTCTGCAACATCTAGAACTATAATACTATCTTCTTTCTCAAAAATCGCAGCTCTTGCAAGATAAGAAACAAGAGAAGACGCGTTATATTGAATGCAAAACGCGTCTCTTCTTCGCAAAATTCCCAAGTTCTTTCTATCTATAAAATAAAAAATCAAAGAAGACGCATTATATTAAGTGCAAAACGTGTCTCTTCTCCGCAGAATCCCCGAGTCGATTTGCCTATTTGTCGATTTGCCTGTTTGTCGATCAAAGATAAATCTAAAACATATCTTTTCGAATGCTCCAAATCCTCCAATAACCTGATATAATTGACTCACAAATTCACCATCTACAGATCTAAGAAAGTGTCTGCTTTTGGCTTGCAAACGCATATAATTCCCTGACTTGCTTGCTCGTTAATCAACTCTTATTCGTGGTAATTGCTTGTGGTATTGCCATTGTTTTTTATGCCTATTGTAGCAGGCTCACTATGTGATTTGGTGCATGCTCTAATGTGCAAAAGCTCTTATTCGTAATAGTTGCTTGTGGTGTTGCCATCGTTTTTTATACCTATTGTAGCAGACTCACTATGTAATTTGGTGCATGCTCTAATATGCAAAAGATAGTGTAGATAGTAATGTAGATAGATTGGTGTCGCCATTGAAGCAGACTTACTAGAATACTATGTAATTTAATGCATGCTCTAATATGCAAAAGATAGTATAAATAGTAGTGTAGATAAGATGTAATATTGTTATTGAAGCAGATTTACTAGAGTGTCTAAGCAAATTTTGTTGTCGTTGTTCTAGCAAACTTATTGTCGATATGTAGATGTAGATATATATTGATGCTTTTGTCTCTTTTGTAGTCTATTATTAACAACTTGTTGTCAAGCACTAGTTATTGCGTTTCTCGAAGTCTATAGCATATTCTATTTTTGAATCAATTTTGTCTTAGTACTTACGAAACTATTGTTTGTTTTGCAAGCTGCTCTAAGAGAATTCTCGATCTAATATTTTTTTTCTTCTTGTGTGTACTATCTTTAGAGTAATTCTGACGACAATAACTAGTCGAAGCGAAAAAGAAGTAACGTCAAAGATACGTTAAAGATACGAAACGTCGTTGATCTTAAACGAATAGTTAGTATTATATAACAAATAATTATAGATTGTATTTGAGTTGTATTTGAGACTATATAACGAGAATACTAACTATGGGGGTCGAAACAAAAGGCGGAGGATCTCAAGTGCTATATAGGCAACCAGGAGGGACGCTAGTCCCGATTGGATCTAGAGCGATGTTTAGGAAAGTCTGCAACACCTGGAACCGTAATATAAAAGACAAAATAAATTTTTATAAATATAAGTAATTTGAACTCGACAACTAAAGAATTTCTTTCAAAAATACACTTTATTTTAAAAAAATTAATATAACAATTGTTTAATTTAATTGCAAAACAAGCAATATTAAGATTTTTAACATTAAGTTAGATTTTGTTATTTATAAAATATCTAAAATAAAAACAACAAAAGCAATTAACATTAAACTTATAAATAGCTTAAGCAACAAATATCTTATTATATAGATACTAAATAAGTTTCTCTATTTTCTAAGTAAAATTTTTAATATTAATTAATTAAATTCGAATCTAAGTTGTAAAATCAAATAACAAAAGTTCTAAAAACTTAAAGTCTAGATATAAGTTCTAGCTCGAATTAACTAGAAAAAACAAAACAAAAGTTGTAAACAAAAAAACGTTATTAACAATAAATTTAATATTTAAAAGTTATTTAATCTAGTTGTCTTGCATATAATTAACAAAGACACAAAGATAATATTTTATAATAATATTAATTTGTTTAATTTAATTGTTAATCTTAAAGTAATATGCGATAGATAACTTAATATTAATCTTTAGTATTTGACAAAAATGTTCTTAAATATTAAAAATAAATTGTGTGTCTCGATTAAATACAAAGAACTTAAATAACTTGTAATATTTCTAGATATAAACGTAAAAATAATTGATTATTTTTTTTACTTTTATAGAAGTAATCGAGACTAAATATCTTATCTTAGTAAAATAATTAACAAAAACAAGAACATATTTATACGTAATATTTATAAAGATACTAGACAATAAAGAATCTACGTAGTTTACAGAAATATTACGTTAATAACGTTTAAAAACAAAAAAAAAATACAATTATTCTTGTATCTTTTGTCTAAAAGACTTAAAACAAATATATATATAATAGTTTTATATAAAGCGCTAAATATATTTATAAATATTAGACTATTAATAAGTTCGATTAATTAATTTGTAATATTTTGTTTTTTTTTAAATAATTATTAACAATACTATTATAAGCAAGCTAGATTATGCAAAGACAAAGACAATTCGAATTAAAGATATACTTTTTTTCTTAAAAGTACAAGAAGTTGAAGTATTTTTTATATTCGATTAAAGAAATTCTATTATAATAATATATTTTATTGCAAAACGCTTTAAATACTTAAAATACAAATTAATTGTTAACTTCAACTTGATTTTACAAAATTTAAATAAAAATATCTTTTAAATTTTTGTTAAGATTTAAGATTTTTTAATTTAACTAGAGTTTGATATTCTTAATATTAAGTTCTTTTATATTTAGTTTTATCGAAGCTAACGTAACAAAAAGAGTTAAGAAAACTAAAAAAAAATATAATTAAACAAGATTTAAAGTAATAGCTTAATATTAAAGATTTTTAACAATTTTAAGATTTAGAATATAAGTTTTTAAGATTGTTTAATATTAATACAAATATTAAAAGTCGAAAATATTTCTTTTTTTAAAAAGATTTCTTGAGCGATATATAAAAGTATTTAATTTTTTATTAATTTTGTTAAAGCAATACGTAATTCGATAGTCGAATTAAGATAAAAATTTGCTTTATCAAATTTAACAACAATTTAGTTGCTTAATTAATATAAAATACTTAAGATTTTTATAATTTATAATTATTTTAACTAAATAAATTAAGTTTTTAAGTTTAAGACGTTATTCTTTGAATACGCAAACAATAGCTATAAGTTTCTTATTATAAATCTTATAATTATACTTAATTAAGTTGTGCTTCTTAAAAAAATAAACAACTAAATAAAGAACTCTCTCTTTATTGTACTAAGAAAGAATGTCTTTAAATATATAATTCGAAGCATTAATTTCTATTATAATTTTATAATTTAAATTGTAATAACAAAGCACTATATTAAAGATAAAGACTTTTATCAAAATAATAAATATTAATTGATATTTCTTAAATTAAACAAAAAGTTAATTCTTTTTAGTTAAATAAATTAATAAGACAACTATTTTACTATAGTTGTAAATAAATCTTCTATAAAAGTTTGCAAATTCTAGAAAGTTTTAAATATTTTTAATATTAATTAAGATAAATTAATTAACAATAATATCTATTTTCGCTAAATTTATTTTAATTTCTTTAATAGTAATTATTAATTCTAGATACGAGACTTAAGTAATATAAAACTTGTATTTAATTATATTTGCTTGTAAGCTTGTTTTGCGCAACTTTCGAAAAATAAATTTGATATAAATTTTGTATTCTAGTTTATTATTATTATAGATTAAAATGTTATCTAGATAAGCAATACAAAATTTATTTAAAAAATTTTGAAAATTTTGTTAATATATTTCTAAAACAAGACAAATTTATTATATAAATCGAAGAGTATAACAAAATATTTGAAGAGTTTAAAACAAATACAAAAGATAATAAAAGCTTTATTTTTCTCTCAAATACGTAGTCAATTAAATGCTAAAATAATATTTAATTTAATAAAAATTTTAATTCGATTAAAACAATTTAGTATCTTAAAAATTAAAGATAAAAAATATTTGTTTTTAATTATAATAGCGTTCAAATCTTTATAGTTTACGCAAAATCTAAGTTTATCTCTAGATTTCTTAACAAAAAGAATAGAAACTATTGTCTAAAAACAACTAACTTAAATAAATTTTTTGCTAAAATTTTTATTTAGATAGTAACAAAGTTTTAGAGTTTTATTACAATTTATATTGTACAAAATAGAGATTAAGAACTAGATATTTTCTTTAATATAAATAACGTAATTGTAAAAACAATAAAAAAATAAAATATTTGTTTCTTTCTTAGAGAAAATATTAAGAAACTCGAAATATCTAGAAAACAAAATTGTAACTAGATTAATATTCTTGCTTTGTTAATAATATTTTAGATTTTCTTCAGTAGTAAAAGTTGCTAAGTAGAGTTTCTTTTCTATTTAATAAAGTGCTAAACAATAATCTTAATTATAAGTATTAATTTTAGTGTTTCTATAAAACAACAATAATTTTAAGAGATTTAATAAATTAAGAATTTAAATAAAATTTAACTTAAATTTGAACAAGTTCTTAACTAAATTTAGAAAAATATCTATCTTTCAAAAAATAATACTAAAAATTTCAATATTTTTTGCGCAAACAATGCAATTAAATCTACAAACTCTTAACTTAATTATATTAAATTATATAAAAGATTGTTTAACTTGTTTTATATATTGTTCGATAAAAATTCTAAAAAATAAAAGACTTCAATACTTAATTTTTAAGAAATATCTTTTCTAGATAATTCAAAAAATACAACTAGAAACTTCTTGCTTTAAGCTAGACAAAACAAGACAAAACTTAAAATCGAAATAAATAGATTATTTTTTATAAACAAGACTAGATTGCTCTTAAAAAGCAAAACTAAATTGCTTTTTACAAACAAATTGCTTCTTAAAAACAAGATTAAATTGCTCTTAAAAAGCAAGACTAGATTGCTTTTTATAAACAAATTGCTTCTTAAGAGCAAAACTAGATTACTCTTAAAAAGCAAGACTAAATTGCTTTTTGCAAACAAATTGCTTTTTATAAACAATTAAAATACTAAATATCTTCTAACAAAACAAACTTAAATAAGACAAAAAGATTTAATTGTCAAAAGTAATAACAAAAATATTTTGATTTTAAAACTTTTATATATATTAAAACTTTTTAGAAAACAAGAATTTTTTTTCTTTTTAAATAATATTATAAATTTTAACAAACAATTGACAACAATATTTGAGACAAAAAGAAAAGAATATAATAAGAATATTATAATTAAAGTTTGTATTAATAGAATAACAACAAAGTTACAATAAACTTATAACAATAAAATACTAATCAAGTTTAATAATATAAAGAAATAGTCTTTCAATATAATTGTTAAAAGCTATAGTAATTTCGACAATATAAATAATATTGTTTGTTAAAATTGCTTAACTATTAAAATCTCGAAGCTTGCAAAAATAAATTAATTAATAAAAAGAAAAATTATATTGTTGCGCAAAAAATTTATTAATAAAAATATAAGTTAAGACTCTACTATTAATTAAAGTTATAATAGAAATTCGAGATTAAACTTAATATAAAACAAAGAAGACTATTATATAATTATTCTTAAATATAGAATTAAACTCAAAGAGTTTTAAAGTTGTTTTAATTGAAAATCTTTTATAAAATTAAAAAGAAAATAAAAACAAAAAAACTAGAAAACAAAAAAATATATAAATTAATTCTTAAATACAATTTTGCTCAAAAACTAGACTTTTCTTGCTAATAGCAAAATATCTTTGTTAATATTAAAAGTATTATCTAAATTAATAAAGCAAAGAAAAAAAGATTTTTTATTAAAATATTTTTTAACAATCTTGCTTAAATATTGCAACTTATAGTAGTAATACAACTTTTACTTATTGCAAATTTCTTTAATTTCTAAAACAATTAAAGATTTGTTTTAAACAATAATAACAACAAAGCTTAAATTTATTAACTTGTTAAATATTACAAGAATTGTTAATACAAATAGAACAACAAAAACAAAAAAAATAATACAAAATTCTAATAAATTGCTAATTGAAATTCAATTGTCTTTTAATTTAACAAAAACAACAACAATTGTAATAGTATAAAATTAACAATATTTAAGTTGCTAAAATTCTTT
>JAABUL010004093.1_pt1 | contig 20204 bp, 24 predicted proteins | sample 5559151 | NCBI WGS metagenome assembly JAABUL01 (sample SAMN10711876, study PRJNA513368) | rock metagenome | isolation source: Antarctica rocks | place: Antarctica: Victoria Land, Pudding Butte sud | reverse complement strand
GGATTTTGCGGGCAACAGCAGGCCAGCTTTGGGTTTGGAAGTGAGCTGCGATACAGTGATCAGATCTCGCAGCTGGCGCCACTTCCTCAGTACCCAAGTCCCAAGCTCGGCAACGAACTCCCTCTGCCGTCAAGCTACAGTCATTATGAGACATCCTTTGCTCGACGACTAATTCGAAGCACCATCGAGGAGGCTTACAGACTGCTGATGAATCCATGGTCCAGACCTGAAGACGCGAAACGCCTCTGTACATTTGCTTTTTGCTTCATCAATGCCCCGAAAATGCTCAATCGTTTTCAAGAGGTCATGAAGCGAACAGCCAAAAGATAACCTGGAATTATGGGCCGTGCCGTTATACCACATAGGCGATGCAGGGCTCCACTATCCTAGGGTCGGAATAGACGCTAGCTCGGAGCCGCCGCCATGGTGGGCTGACCGAGGGTCTATAGGCCCACAGCCAGCAGCACCGCAGCCCGAAATACCAGTCCCCCAGGGTATCGTCGATGTTCTCGAGTTTCCTGGGCACGATGGCGAGTGGTTCGATTCCAATGACGTTGCAGAGTACCTTCGCAGTAAGGGTCTGACCCTCGATGCAAGTTCGGTCATCGTGGAAATCAACGATGGCCAGGAAGCAATACCGCAATCCTTCTCTGTCGATACGGGATCATTGGAATACGGTGATCCTTGGAGTCGAACGCCGATCCCCTTGTCCCAGACTTCGAGCGTAAATTTCAATGGTAGCTTCGCAGGCACCTCCCCACTCAGCGATCAAATCATTGTCCAATCTTTTGGCCATCCTGTGCTTCCGGAGTCCGTGATAGCTTTGCCTATCGTGACAAGCAAATACCTAGATGTTGAAAGATTTGTTAAAGGTATGTATCTTGAAGGAAATGAGTTGTGTGTGTGCTCACGAAAAGGATAGCCCTTGCCAGGACTACCACCTGCCTTGGCCGCACTGTTTGCTTCCGACGGGCATCTGTTGACAATGCTTTGGATGAAGCCACCATGGAAACATGGTAGAACAAAAGTCTTCACACATTGACTTGACTGGTGCGAAGATGCAAGAGTAATAGGTATGGCGAGTGAAGGGGGCTAGCCGTTCGATGGAGACTGTGTGCTCAGACTTCCTACCCGCAATATTGCGAAGGGTTTCCCATGAGCTCAACTACCATCTATCCGTCTGTATCAAAATGATCTAGGCGTGGAGGTATATTTCGTGCCCCGGCGAAAACATGCCCAGCCAAATCTTGGCCTGCTGTATCCCTACCACTCGCAATTCCCTGATCCGTCGTGGCGAAAGAAGCTGTCGGATGACATTACAGAGAAATGTCGACAAGCGCCCTGCAATGATTAAGAATGAGAGGAGATCTATTTGGCCGTTCCCAAGCAATGACATACTGGTACCTTAAGTTAATGTAAAGTGGTGGTTCCAGAGGTTACCCAGAAAGCGGGAACCCTCGCCTAATATGGGGGAGTAGTCTCGAATTGCGCTTCCTTCATCACCTCTTGTGCCCTGTCGCTTCTATAATTCATCGGTATCGTACCTGTGATTGTACGCTCATCAGTGAAAGAAACCCTGCAATGACCATGGAGATGCACACCCTTCGATCAGCTAAGAAAGAGCTACGAAGAGCTATTCGCCATCGTCTCTCATTGTTACCACAACAACAGATCGATCATCAGTGTCTGTAGCCACATTACCAATGCATAGCAGTGGCTGATCGAAGAATGACATACAGCTCGGAGAGTGGCGGATCAACTCTCCTCTTTACCCGAATACCAGACTGCGACAAGAATTAGTGCCTATCTTTCTATGCCTAAAGGCGAGCTCTCTACCGATCTTATCGTGCATAACGCTTTCCGGCAAGGTAAAGAAGTGTTCGTTCCGTACTTGTACAAGTCAGCTTCTCCCGAGCCAGGAGTGCCCAGCTCGGTTATGGACATGGTCTCTTTGCACTCGGAAGAAGACTACGAAGCTTTAGAGCCGGATGCATGGGGAATACCAACTCCAAGCCATGATTCAATCATAGACAGAAAGCGCTGCTTGGGAGACACAGATGGAGCCAAAAATGAGTTCAGAAACCTGCAATTCATCATTATGCCTGGAGTGGCTTTCGATAAGGGCTTGGCGAGATTGGGGCACGGGAAGGGCTTCTATGATTTTTTCCTGCAGCGCTACGAACAAAGGAGTGTAGAGGCTACCAGTGAAACCAGAATGCCGTTCCTCGGTAAGGCTTTCTTTGTCTTGTGGAGCCTAATAGGATATCTGATTGACTGTGCTCAGTCGGACTCGCATTAGAACAGCAGCTTCTCTCCCATGAAAACAAAGTTCCTACGGACGCCACAGACTGGCGACTGGATGCTATAGTCGTAGGTGATGGAAACGTGCTCCGACGGTGACGAGGTCCTCTGGTATGTTCCAATGAGTGTTCTCGCATGCCGCCTTAGGGGTATGTCGTTAACGCCATGCCTCCTATCTCCAGGAACAGCGGGTCATGATAGAGCCGGTATCGTTGAGATGATTACTGTAGTGCTTGTATCAGCGATACATTATCCCCTTTTAACAGTATTTGGCCTATGTACGCATCAGTACTGCAAGATTATGGGTTTTCTAAGCGTATAGACGGCATACCCAAGTCTCTTCGCTTCTCCTCATCTGTCTTTGTAGCTTGCTTTACCTCCACTGCATCGTCGATGACCAGGTTCATGAATTCATCGAAGCCCTGCAGCATTCCTTAGTCAGCGAGAAGCCTTAAAGCTCTCATAGGCATATGGCATACCCTGATCTTGCCTTCGATCCGGATTGCCAGTTGCTCGTATAACCATATTGAGACCGTTGAGTGTTGCTGTAGAAGCTTGAAGATAAAGTTGATTGGCGGTAAAAGGACCTTCCCTCTGCCACCTCCACCACCACGACCCGTCATATTGGAGATTTAGATACCTTTGATCCTGGCTCCGAGCACACCGGTTCGCTCACTCTCCGCGAAGCTGCGCTTCTGTTCAATGAGCGGTTGGCAACGTGCGGTGACAGGGAAGGCGTCCAATTCGGCGACGGTGTTCGCTGTGGCTTTTCAATTGCGATCCCGAGGTTCCTGCGCAGCGGGCCGATTTGCTCCGAACCCCCAAGAATTGGTTGTTTGTGACGATGATTTGAAGACTGAGGGTTAGACACTACAGCTTGTCTCCACCGTCCTCACTCGACTGAAACTAATGTACCTCGGTTGCTCATACCGAATCTTCGTACATCATAACCATCGCCTCAATCAACCCTTGAAAGTGACAACAATCAAACTCCGTATGCATGAGATCCTTGCATTACGATTCTCAAAGCCCCACCTAGAAGCTGTCGCCCACGATTTTTGCAAGTTCTACGGTCAGTATGGCTGCTGGAGGGCAAGAGGCATTTGCGCCTGTACTTGTAGCGCTTTCGACTATGCAGAGCAACGTGGATCGCTCTCAGAAAAACCAAGCACATGAGTTTTTGGAGAAGTTCCAAAAATCTGTAAGCACTGACCCTCTGCGCCACCACGCCATCCCTCATGGTCCTGGCGGCTGACAGATCATAGCCAGAGGCATGGACAACTACACACTCTATTCTGTCTTCATCAGATGCTACTACGGAGGCCAAGCTCTTCGCCGCCACGACCATGAAGGGCAAAGTACGCACCCCACCCACAAGACGTTCCTCGACCCAAATTCGCCATACTCATAATCCTAGATCACCTACGATCTTGACCAGCTCCCTCGGCAATCCTTGCCAGCGTTGAGAGACTCCCTCCTGACACTTCTGGCCAGCTTTCGCGAGGGCCCTCGCCCGGTACGGACCCAGTTGTGTGTGTGCTTGGCAAACCTTGCAATACAGATGACCGAATGGAAAGATGTATTGCAAGTCGTTGGTTCAACATTGGGCACACAAGCAGGAGACTGCGTGCTTGAGTTCCTGAGGGTTCTGCCAGAAGAGGTCACCGAGGGTCGAAAAATCAATTTATCGGTAAGTCGATAAAGATCCAAACCGACACCAGCATCTGTGTTTTTCACCGAACCCGGCTGCTAACTCGATCCTGTCCTAACAGGAAGACGAATTGTCCAGTAGAACTACAGAACTATTGGAACACAATTCCCCAAAGGTCTTACGCCTACTTGTCCAATACTCCCAGTCATCAGGTGAGTACAACATTGCGGTCAACAACTATGGCTGACCATGAACAGCCAGCGCCGCCTCGAATCCTCAACTACTTGAGTGTGTCTCATCTTGGCTGCGAGAGATACCGACGGCTGATGTGGTCAATTCGCCTCTATTCGATGCCATCATCAATGCCCTCTCAAACGATAGATCTTTCGAAGCTGCAGCCGATTGTATGTGTGCGATCTTCAAGGATACTAGAGAGGTGGATGAGTCGATTGAGATCATCCAACTTATCTATCCTCGAATCCTTGCCTTGAAACCAAAGCTAGCCGAATCTGCGGAGAGTGAAGATCAAGATACCTTCAAGGGACTGACCAGAATCTTTGCAGAAGCTGGCGAAGCCTGGACCGTAATGATTGCTCGACTACCGAATGAATTCCGAGGCCTTGTGGAGCTTATACTGGAATCCTGTGCACGTGACAGAGACCGAGAGGCGATAGCGCTGACGTTTCTATTCTGGTATGAATTCAAGCAGATGGTCACACTGGACAAGTATAAAGATGCACGGAACGTCTACGCTGATGTCTTTGCTAATCTTGTTGATATAATGATCAAGCACCTGGAGTTTCCGACGCCAGCCGGACCCAATGAAGATGATCTGTTCGACGGAGACAGGGAACAGGAGGAAAAGTTTCGAGAATTTCGACACCAGATGGGTGACGTTCTTAAAGACTGCTGCGATGTTATTACAGCCACAGAATGCTTAGCGAAATCCTGCAACCTGATAAGACAGTGGATATCTCAGTGGGGATCCCAGGCCACCGATGCCAACGTTCCTCACTGGCAGGAGCTCGAAGCTCCATTGTTCAGCCTGCGGGCAATGGGTCGTAACGTTTCACCGGAGGAGAACGTTATTTTGCGGCAAGTCATTCCTCTCATCGTTCAAATACCGAAACATGATAAGCTCCAATTCCAAGCGATCATGGCTTTGGGTAGATACACGGAATGGACAGCCCAACATCCGGAGTTCCTCGAGCCCCAGCTAAATTTCGTCATTGCTGGGTTCAGTCATAGCTCAAAGGAGGTTGTGAGAGCTGCCGCGCTTGCATTCAGATTCTTCGGAGCCGATTGTAAGAAGCTTCTTCAAAATCACATCGAGCAACTCCATGAATTCTATGTGTCTGTCATCGACAAGCTTCCGCCAGCAAGTCAAGAAGAAGTCACGGAGGGCGTGGCGTGTGTCATCTCGGCGCAGCCTATTGACCGAATCTACCCAATCTTCAAGATGTTCTGCGACCGGATCATCAAGAGAATGATGACCCTGGCTACTGGGGCGAAAAATCAGCAGGATGATGACAAAAGTCGCTTGGCTGTTGCAGACAATCTGCAATTGGTCACCATATTCGTACAAAGCATCCAACCATACGTATCCCCCAACCAAGAGAATCCAGCTGTGAAATATTGTCAGGAGATACTTCCCGTGATGTCCACTATTGCGGAGAACTTCACAGACTCGGTCCCTATACTCGAGACCGTCTGCCGTTGTTGGCGCAACATGGTACTTTCCTATCGAACCGCAATACTCCCACTATTGTCGACACTCGCACAACAGCTTGCCCAAGGATTCGAGAACACACGGCAAGGGTGCTTCTTATGGGCAACGGATTCTGTCCTACGTGAGTTTGCAGTAGGTGCTGAGTTCGTGGATCCCGCCACTTCCCAAGCCATCTACAGCTTCTTCGAGACTCAAGCAGTCGCCTTTCTACGCATCATGAACAGCTTGCCGCCTGGGGATCTACCTGACGGTAAACCTTAATAGCTCCTTATACACTCGTCTGCTCGCTAATGAATGTCACAGTCATCGAAGACTTCTTCCGCCTCCTAGTCGATGCTCTCATCTACTACCATCGGCAGCTATTTTCAGGGTCGATTTGCGAACCCATCGTCTCGGCCTCCATCAGCGCCCTCACCCTACAACAATACGCCCCTCTCACAGCTACGCTACACTTCCTGCGTGATTTCCTCAGTTACGGTACTGATAACCCGAATTCTTCCACCTTTGACGACGGCGAAAACGGCTCCCAACCACGGAACCCTCCCGAAATCCAGCAATCAGTCAAGCGAATCATACACTCGCAGGGGGAAGTGCTTGTGCAGCGGATACTGACAGGGATGATGTTCCATTTCCCTCGAGACTGCTTTGCAGATGCCTCGGGAGTGCTGCTGACCCTCTTCGAGATCTTGCCACAGGAGACTATAGTGTGGGTGCGAGGCACCGTTGGCATGCTACCCGCGGGTAGTGTCAAGGCAGGCGAGGCGGATAGACTGATGAACGGCATCGGACAACACATCCAAATCGGAGATCTGCGAAAAGTGAGGGTGCAGTTACAAGGTGACTATATACCTCGTCCAATCAGCCAATTAACTCAGAGAATCGGCTGACAGGTGTGCAGACTTCGCGAACTCGTATCGTCGGAGGAATGTCGCTCCTAGAGAAGGGCTGGGGCGGCTTGAAGCCACTAGGTTTCGCTTTGCGGGTTGACCTGGCTGAAGGCTATCAGAGAACTTCGGCGGAGGTGCAAGTATTGCACAGCCGCTTCACTGACTTACGGGTGTAGTAAGTCAAGCCTAAGACCTTTAGTGATTTGCTTTTCTCTATTGGTAGCTGTGCATCATTGGTCTGGGCATTGGGTGTTTCGGGGGCGAGATAGATATCCTCATAGGCGCCGGGCGTAGAAAGCATGAGTGACGCAGCGATCGCGCAAGTGGAGAAGACCAGCAATGGGCATCAGTATGATCGATATATAGGCGAGGAAAGATAGCATAGGCCAACGAGACTTGAGACTCTCTTGCAAAGGCCAGATTTGGCGGTTGAGCGTCAAGGCAATTAGGTCCAGCCAAATATGTTCTTCAAGACCACGCTGCAGTATCAAAGATCCAGCACCGATATGTGAGCCACATGTACAATCAACCTGCGTATCCTGAAACTCGATATAGACGCCAGTCAAAAAATGGTTGCACAAAGGCATCAATCAGGCTTGCTCACGACACATCAACGTCTTGGGTTCGGACATATTGGATAGCCTTCAGCAAACCCCTGCTTCTCTAACGATCCGGCGCCCGGGAATTCATGGAACATGCCAGGGTCGAGGGAGGTTGCCCTACGAGAAGGTCATGCATCTCCTGTTGGTTCCGACTTGATGCCGTTGGTATGAATTTGATGGCGAGCTCGAAGTGGCGGGTGTACGCAGAGTCTATCTAACGGTACTCCTTTGAGGTTCGAAGGTACCGTTAGCGAAAAAAGACTGCGAGTCTTCCTCTCAGCACCGCTTGATGATCAAGTTACCAATCGAGTAGTTGAGGTATTGACGATAAGGATTTGGTGCTGCGGCGAAGAAGGAGAAGGAGTCACTCGGGCAAACCTCTGGATATCGACCGTGAAAGACCTCGGCAGCGCTAGTGTAGAGCTCGGGCTTGGCACTTGGCACTTGGCACTTGGCATTTGGTTGAAAGATTGAGTTTGCCGCCTGCACCACCAGCACCACTTGCAACTCCACCTCACTTTCAGAGAAGTCTCCAGGCATGATGACAATCATCGAATCCTTGATATTGCGGACCGCACATCTCAACATCCTCAGGCATTGCACGCAGACGCGATCTCTCGCCGAGCTGGGAAGAACATTGTAGATGATGACAATTGTCGGGTGTCCAGCTGAGGACTCGACAGGCGGCCGATGTTACGAGTCTCTTCATCCATGTCTAAGGAAAGCAGCGTTGACGCCAAGGAATAGATCATGGACAATGTCCATAACGACCAGCTTTATGCTTTCCGCCATGACCAAAATTGACGACGCCTCCCACTTAAAGCTTCCCACTCTTGACATTTACCATGGCGCGCTCCCCTTGGTCTCGTTTGCCCTCATGCGCACAAGACTTCCTCTTCTCTCTGTTGAAACCTTCATCTTTGCGTCTGCTCCTTTCTACTCCTCTTGCGTACTGCGACCCTTTTGCCAGGGCTGTGTAAAGGCCCGGCCCACTTCAGACTCCTAGGTCGCTTCCATACTCTTCTTGTATCATGTATACCTGACTGCTGGGTGTTGCTGCTGTAACCATCGTTTACATTACCTATCCTTCCATTTCATGACCGCCACAACATTGCCTTGTTGCAAGAAACCCGAATCAGGCATCAGCATCCGTCCTTCTGGGAGGAGCGTCCATCAGTATCTTATATAGGAGGCCGTAAGGTCGCCTTTTCCTCGACTCTTACACGTTCGGAAAGCAACCTTTCACGTGAACAATGAGATCTAGTACGCGAATCCTCCCATAGTCCATCACGCGGTCCTGATCGCTGTCTCATTCAACAACGCTCAACGGAACGCTGAGGGCAAGATGGCTCGGATTACCTATGGCAACAGTATTCGACGTATGAGCTCCTCAGATGTCAGGGCAGTTGCTTCGAACCTCACAACCAGTAAGACGCCGCCTCGATGGAACAGCGAGCCGATGTATCAGCTTCCGCCCTGGGGCGAGCCTTTGGTACGTATCAATGGATCTTTTACGCACTGCCGGAATATCGCTGAGGCTGGACATTAGATTGTGGTCAGTATTCTGATTTGGGCCATGTTTGTAACTAGACGACGAGATTATCCTATACTCCCGAAGCGGAAGAAATACTACGACTCTTTGCTTGATGACCAGAGCGCTGCCACTTCCTCCGACGATTTATTGTGGAACAATGACGATGCACAAGAGCCTCTAGCATCTTCGAGGCACCCAAACAAACGACGGAGATGCTGTGGCATCGGCTTTCATACATTTAACACGTCACGCTTCGCAGAGCACGTTCACAGCCGTATCCTACAAAAGTTCCCCTTTCTGATCGAGATGTTCTATTGGATCATCACCTACCTCTTCTACCGCATGACGAAGGTCATATCGCAGCGTATATTTTCCGAGGAGATTTGGCAGATCGCTGAAGACCATGGCCTCCAGATCCTCGAATTCGAAGAGTTCGGCCCGCTGAAATTTGTCTTTCTCTGGCGGGAGCAGCACGTACAAAATCGATTCATGAGCGCACATCAGACAGCTTTGACAATTCTGAACCGAGCATACGCTCTGATCCACATTCCTGGCACAGTAGGGTAAGTAATTGTTCTCCGCCCCTCAATCGGCAGGATTTGATCAAAATTGTTCTAGCTTCATAGCATGGTATTACCACGTCGCGCCCTCCCATCCTACATTCGCCACCGTGCGCCGCACCCTTACCCTGACTAACCTTTTCGCCTTCCTAACCTTCACCCTATACCCCTGCATGCCTCCGCGCCTGCTTCCATCGGAGTACGGCTTCCTCGACACTGTGCGCCATGACAATGCAACCTCCATCTTCATGTCCGGCAACTACGTCAACTCCCTTGCTGCAATGCCCTCGATGCACTTCGGCTATGCGTTCGTCATCGGCTGCACGATCATCTACCACGCCGGTACCATCCGCCGCACGCCGAAAGAAGCGGAAGCACGAACGGCTTGGGGATGGAAAATTCTCCATGTAGGGATGGGAGTCGTTTATCCAGCGATGATCCTCGTCACCATCGTAGCAACAGCAAATCACTACTGGATGGATGCGCTGTTCGCGACACTCGTTGCGGCTTTCGCTTATCTGTGCAATGGCATACTGCTGGCATTGCTGCCGGTTGAAGACCTGTTGCTCTGGGCATTGAGGCTAGAGAAACCCATGCCAAGCACAGGCGAGCGCTTTAGACAGAGAGTTGAGCGATTATAGATACAAATTACACGGCGCCTATGCGATTCGGCAAGGGATTTGCGGCGTCGTTTCTTTTATTTTGGTCCACTATTGTACATCCTGGAAAGCCAAAGGACAGGCGACCCGATGAAGATGCGCCCTATAGATGTTACTGTCCAGCCGCCTTTTACAATCGTCAGATCCACCCTCTTTCACTGACATGAATCAACTCACGCCTTTTACATAGCCCCACTTTTAAGCCCTCGCTCTCTTCCTCGCACTCCTCGGCTCCTCCTCCCCTCTCCGCGCCCGCATCCGCTTCTCCTCCGCATCAAGCACGAAGCTCAGCACGTCAAACGCAAACTCCGGGTATTCAAGACACATCTGCCTGAAGCTGCCCTCAGTCTCATGCCGCAGCACATGCGACCTTTGACCCCAGAACGATGCCACCGGTTTACGGATAGTGCTATCCGAGGGCGCCGTGTGGCTGTAGACGTAGCGGGCGTAGGTGAGTTCGGCGGAGGCGGAGGAGGTGACGAGGTGGATTTTGGAGTGAGAGAGGGATTTGAGGGGCTGTCTTGGGGTTAGAATCCTACAACAGGTTTGTGTGATATGGAGCAATTTAAACGAGCGGGGGAGATGAGAGGAGAAATACACGTACAGCAACGCCCAATTTCTCAGCCAGTGTGTACACTTTCGCATGTTTCAGCAGCTGTGCACCGTCCTCGTCGATCGCGGGTGTCGAGGGGTCGGCCGTGAGACTGCCGTTGGGGAGTTTGGCGGGGAAGTATTCGCCCGTGTAGAGGTACTCGAGAAAGCAGCTCATGGCCTCTAGATCCGTGTCGGGTAGCTCGATGCGATTGCCCTGTACGACAACATTGGATTAGACAGCGCAACTTCCATCCTTTTCCAGGAAGAGTGATGGAAGGCGTGGGGTCATACACTAGCCTCAGCGATATTCGACTCAAACCACGGCGAGCGCTTCAGCAGCCCCTGATGCGCGAACAGCACTGTCTGCGTATCCGAGGACCCGATCGCGAGCTCGATGATGGGCGATTTGAGATAGCTTCAGTACCCATCAGCATCCTGTCACTAGTGATTCCGCGCATTGAAGTAGACATACTCAACGAAAGTCACCCGCGGCGCAGGCTTCGGCGCTTCTTCCTCGCCCACGGTTTCTGGCTCCTCACCCTCCGCGCCCTCGGCGGCGCCTGTCTCGCCAACTTCCACGACGTCGTCATCGCCGCCCATATCAACGTCGGCGGAAGGGTCGGCGGTGGGGTCGTCGGGGTTGATGCGCACTTCGGCCATGGTGGGAGGTTGGTCTTGAGATACTATGTGCTAATTGGGCGCAAAGTTGTAGTGACGGACGTCGAAACGAGTGTGTAAGATGTCAATTGACTGGAAGGGAACTGAAACTAAACGAAGGAGGAGAGAGGAAGAGACGAAAGAAAAGGACAGGAAAGTGATGGCTTTGAGTGAGGTTGGGGAAACGAGATGGCGCAGTTGAGCTCTTCCCAACCGCAGGTGCACCGAGCTCCTGCATAAGCGCGACAGTGCACGGACCAAGTCGATCTTCCCGGCCGGGGAAGCCGAGGGGTCAGATATGGGGGGGTAATGAACTCCCCGGTCGGTCGGTCGAATGTACTTCAGGAATTAGGACTCGATGATCGCTCGAGTCTAGGTAGGTCGAGTTAAGGTTACTGAACTGTAGTCCAACTCCTTCCAGCATCAGATATCATACTTCCGGCAACATGGCACGAAGCGGGCGTTTCCGTGAGTGGTACCTATCTGCGTCGACATCGGACTTCGTGCGCTGATCTCACTCGCACAGCTAATCCTGCCTTGTTGTATGCCCTGACGATCCCCTTCGGAGCATTTCCAGGCTGAAAATTCGAACAGCATCTGCGACATCCAAGAGCGTTTCCGCCCCGTCATCTATGAGTACCCCAAAGTGTCCGCCCCACCTCCCCTCCCTGTCCAGTGATACAGACCTCACCGCTCACACCCTCCATCATCCGCTAGCATCGCCACCGCCCAGAAACTCATCCGCGCCTCCCACGCCCTCTCCGTCCCCGTCTACACCACCACGCAGTCCTCCTCCCGCCTTGGCCCCCTCTGCTCCGAGCTCTTCCCCGCTTCCCAACCTCCGCCTATTCTCATCGACAAGACCGCTTTCAGCATGATGGTTCCCGAGCTACGGTTCGCGCTGCAGCAGACGTCACCTGACCCTTACCAGGTGGCCATTGTCGGCATCGAGACGCATATCTGTGTCACGCAGACGGCGCTGGATTTGCTAGCCGAGGGGCACAAGGTGTATGTGCTGGCGGATGGGGTGAGTAGCTGCCATGAGGGGGAAAGAGGGGTGGCGTTGGAGAGATTGAGAAGCGAGGGGGCGGTGGTGACGACGAGTGAGGGGTGGTTGTATGAGTGTATGGGGGATGCGGGGAGCGAGGGGTAGGTTTTGTTTTTTGCTTTCTTTCTATTCCTTCGAACGGGTTTGGAGATGGGGTAAGAAGGTAGGCTGATGGACGTTGCAGGTTCAAGGAGATTGCGCGGTTGGTGAAGGAGACCAAGGAAAGTACTAGAGAGGCGGTGCAGACGCTTTGCAAAATGTAGAGGTGGGAGAAGGAGGCCATAACGTGGGGGCTCACCAGTTATGGAAGTTTTAAAGAAGAATGGGACATGAGGACAGCTGATTGATGTCAGAATGTGCGGAATGGATCAAAGTGGGAAGACTGATGGATGTCGAATACTGTTTGATCTTCTTGTATCTATTGTAGACACTGCACTGTTGTACATATCTTCGCACATCTCAGCGACGAATGCAAGACGTTGCATGCAGATCGAAGGGTTGAAGTGTTCTAATCTCTGTCTTCTCACTCAGCCTGTGTCGAGGCCGGCTTCGACTCGCCAGCGTTCAACCAGCCGAATGCAGAAGCCCCTCCGATAGGATTCGAAGGCCTTGCTTTGCTAGTAGCAGATAGAGGTTGCGGCTTCGGGTCACCGGAAAATGATCTTCGTTCCACGCCGGATCTTGAGATCTCTGAGCTCTCTACCGGCGTTGCTTGGCTATTACGGCGAGCGGTGTCTCCAAAGCGAGAAGGCGCAGCATCGAAACCCACCGGGCCCTGAGTTGCGGAAGTTGCACGTGCGGTGTTCAGCCTGGCCGGCTTGAGCACTTTCATGCCTCTGCCACCCCCACCGCGCCCTGCTCGCTGGTATCCCGAAGTAATGGTAGAAGAGGACGAGTCCGCTTTGCCGTTCTGAATGCTCCCGCGTCTCCAAGAACCCCAGATGTTGCCAGACTCCGTCCTTGTAGGAGTATCGGGTGTAGTCCCGTTGGTCAGTACTTCAGAACCTCGAGTGTCCGTGCTCGTTGTTGTCGTCGTCGTGGGCGTGCGTTCCTCACTAGCCAATAAATCCACTGGATTCTTGCGGGCCTCGAAAATGGATGACGAGGCAGAGGCGGTAAGCGTAGCGACTGAATCCCTGAAGCTATCAGTCCTGTTCGCGGTCGGTGACTGGCTCGGAATTTGTCCAGCTTCGCCTGCGCTTTCACTATGATTGCCGTTAGCGGCACGTAGCTCCGGATTCTGGTTTTCCAATGCTGAAGACTTCGGAGAATTGAAGCCACTCGACCGGGCATTAGTCGTGAGAAGCGTCTGAAAGAGCTTTGCATTCTCTGGGCGGACCAATGGTACCGAAAGCTTGTTGCGATCGTCATCGAACAAGGTTAAGCGATCAAGAGAGAACTGAATATCAGCACTACGAGCACGCAACGTGTCGCATCCGAGGAATATCTGCATATTGTCTGAGTCGGCGTGAAGGTCTTGGACCACGAATTCGACAGTCATAGTCGGCAGCTGCGGCGCAGGGCTGGCGGAGCGGGAAGACGACTGCTGGATCGTGGCCTCGGGAAGGTAGACTGGGAGCTTGACTATTCGCTCGCCATCGGGTCTTTCTAAAATCTCATCATGGAAGCCCAGTTTTGACGCTAATCCAGCGTCTAATGTCGACCTGTAAGAAGCTGTGCAGACGGTAGCATACAGAAGTGTTTCATTAGAAAAGTTCGATGTAAGCCAACAGCGAATGATCGACGGCACGGGCCCCAGGATGAAGAGACCAGGGGGTGGACCAAGCGGTACGAAAGCAGGCACTGTCGCAGAAAGCGGCCTTGACTCCAAACCGAAACTACTTGCCCGTGCTGACTGAATTGAATGGACTGACTGTCCAGCGGAGCTTTGCCGACCATCGGACTTGTGCGACGAAGAACGCTCAGTCATGGGGTGACTGCCGAGTCCACTCCCCGTTCTCAGAGGGAGGAAGTCGGTAGAGGGTCGGGGAAAGTGACCGTGCAACGCTTTCTCGTCGAAACGAACGCTATTAGCTCTAGATGCTCCGCGCCGAGGCTCTTCTTCGGTATCAAGGTGCAGACTCCCTATCAAACTATGGGGCTGATCTTGATCGAAGTTTTTAAAAGCTTCCGCAGCCGGATTGTAACCTTGGTCTGGCAACCTTATCAGCAACACCATATTGGTTCTTTTGCCGACACTTACCTTGTTGGGGAGTTCCATTCAGGACACCAGGAAACGGAGAACCTGAGCCCCAGACAGATTTCATGCGAGCATCCTCATCGTGACGACGTTCCAGGCGAGTAAGGCGGTCGGCATGTTCAGCTTGTGTGGCGTAAACATTCTTCATCTCGTTCTGCAGCCGCCAGAAGTCTTCCCTGGTAGCCAAGCTAAACTGCCCATCCATGCCCAAAACCTCCTGCGGAAAGGTCCAAGCGGTCCTTCTGGGCGTTGGGTGCCGAATTATCTGTCATCTAGGCAATCACTGGCGCGAAGAGGCCCTCTCAACGTATGTAGAGCCGTCTCCCTGGATGCTTGGGCCAGCGACGTTATGAAGATTATTCAGATCCGCCGGCTCCCTAGGTCCACCTCCCGCCCTTTGACACCACTGAGAAGCGATTGTGCGCCACCTTGTCCCAGTACGCTTTTGCCGCTCCTCTGTTAAAATCGTATGGTTTAGACAACGGTATTAAGCTCAACCGATGAAGGTCGTGAGCGAGGACGGAGATTCGCACTGCTTCCCGTAGGTTGCACTCTTGAGGGTCGACGCGGACTTGGGCCGATAGATCTCCGTCTAAGGTAGGTTTGATTAGGTGGTAGGATCGTTGCGATAACTAATTTCGATGAAGGAGTCTCCTGTAATTTCTCGTACAGGAAGTAGAGAGGGGCCTGGTGGCAGTGATGCTGGGTAATCGGGGTGACTTCACGATCTTTCGGCGATCCTTTACGTTATTCGGACGGGCGAGATGGGTTCGAAGTTGAGTTGGTTTTTTTGGAGGTAGCCTTTCAAGGCCTTCGTATATAGCCCACGCTTTCTGGATGTTACAGCCGTCTTGATTTCATGACACAGGGGAAAGAAGTTTTACAACGATGGTACTAGGTCTGAAGGGCGGATATTTGAGCTTGTCGCGGCGATCGTCTAAATCACGTGATTCCCTAGACTAACGATCGCGGCATTTTTAGGCGAGCCCGGAGTCATGCCCGCAATACCCGAGCTTCGAACGTACTTGAGTTGATGCAATGGAAGGGAGTCAACAGCCTACATTCAAGGCCTTACGTGCTTTCTCCTATCGCCTTGTACCAAGCACAAGTTTGTTGTGAGCGGCATATACACGGGACCATATCCTACTCTCATATCGACACCGGAAGCCCAGAAGATATTCCTATATGTCCACATAGTTATTAATATATCTATTATATCCCAGGACACTACCATGCTCATTCCCTTCATGACTTCTCGTCCGACCTTCCAGCCGCTGAATGACCTGTCAGCGTCAACTCCTCGCTTGTAACTAATAGGTATCGATGCACAAAGAGGAAGACCCAAGGAAAAGGGCAATACATCACGTATCTTAGGAAAACGCAATCATATCAAAGGAAGCCTACTCCCACAACCACGGCGCCTAAGAGACCGCCATAATGAGCTCGAGGAGCTTCTACTTTATAGCCTGAACCTTTCTTGGCCGTGCCAGTCTGCGTCGTGTGGGTAGACATCGTGCTCGAAGTACTAGTAGGCTTTGATCCGATGTCTGAGATACCGAAACTCGACGCTCCTGGAGTAGGAGTAGAGCTACTGAATGAGGAAACGCTTGTAGGTAGATCGGAGGCAAAAGGAAGGACATTTCCCGTCAATGGAGCGCCTTGTAAGACGGCCGGCTGGGTAGGTGTGGCAGGCACCGGCCGGATGTTTGAGGCGTTGTAGTCGAGTATATTGTCGATGATATGTATAACGCCATTTGCAATGAGGATATCTTCCTGTAGCACACGGGCTGAATTGACAAAGAGTGAGTTGGATGCGAACGTGATCGTTAGATTTCCACCTTGACGAGTTCTTAGCACAGTACCATTCGGAAGATTGGCGCTGTAGCCCACGGAATGGCTCCCATTGACCACGTGGTACTCTAGCAAGCTTGCAAGCTCTAAGGTCGACATGGCAGAGAGAGTGGTGCCGAGCTTTTGGAAAGCATCATTATAAGGAGCAAAGATTGTCAAATCTGTCGCTGTATTGAGATAGTCACCCAACTTTGCATCTGTAACCGCTCCACCGACAGCAGTAAGGTTGAACTGAGGGACAGTGCTAATGAAGTCGGTCGGTGGTACAAGGAAAGTATCGATTACGTGTACGAGGCCGCCGTTGAAAACAAGGTTCTGGTAGTGTAGGTTAGTATACCGTCTTAGAGCCGGACCATGGTCGGGCGAACTCACAGCCTGCACGAGGGTCGACCGCGATCCCATACCACTCGTGTAGATGTTCACATTCCCAGCTTGCTGCACACCCCCTACCACCTGCCCACCAGTGACATTTGTGTATGTTTTGTCGTCCAACCAGGTCGGAGTGAACTCAAAGCTGCCATTGTACGAGTCTGCTGGGTGTAGGCCCGGGATGATGTGGTACTCAAGCACTGAGCGAATGATATTACTTTGGTTGCTTTGGAAAGCTGGCCCAAGAGTCGAGTATGGGATCTTTGCGAACGCATCATTACTAGCGGCGAGGATAGTAACATCGTTCTGGAAGGAGAGGTTGGCGTATATATCGCCATATTGTTTAGTCAGCAATGTAGTGAATTCTGTAAGGTTCTTCTGCTCGTTGAGCAGTTCAGTAAGGTCGACGGGCTTTTGCTGAGCGAGTGTGAGACAAGCGAGCGGCGCCAGAAGTGAAGACACGAATGTCGGACGCATTTTGAAACAATGGGAAGGAAACAGGTAACATGACCGTTGACCAGGAACGAGAGCGAGACCAAAGAGACGCAAAATGGCAGAATGGCAACATTTGTACGAGCGCCGCAGGACTGGTGGGGCCCAGGCCCCAGGACGAAGGACCCTGGACGATTGAAGCCGACGCAGGATTGTCTGCGTTGGCGTGGATTTCTTTAGCCCTCGATTGGATACGGGAGCGCCACAACGGAATGCGCAGGCGAAATACGAGAAACGAGCATCTGGACTACGGCGGACTGTAAGAGGCTTCCGGAAAAAACTATTTTTTGGTTTTCCCAAGAAAATCGAAAACCGAAAACCGAAAAGTGAAAAGTGAAAAACAATTTTTCGTTTTTCTTCTTGGCTAAGTTGCCTAAATTCTTATTACCCAATCTTTTTGGTAACCACTAGAGCCACACCACCCTACTTTGCTCCCACACCACCCTTACTTTGTTGCCACACCACCCTTTCCAGCTAAGCCTAATCGGGTAATTTTCAGGGTCCAGTAATTCCGTAAACAAACAATATCAATAAGGTCAGAAAGAGACAATAAGAAATACATGGTTTTTCGTCTGTTTATTACCAAATTCGATGTATCTTCTTACAGGTCTCTCGGTGCAAATTCAAATCTGAAACATATCTTTCGCATGCTCAGAATTTGTCTCTATTTGCATCTCTATTTGCATTTCTATTTTACATTTGAAAATTGCTTATGTAGAAGGTCGGAATATTCGCAATTTAATTCTTCGCAGCTGTTTCTTCTGTATCTTCTCTTCTATCTCGCTGATAACTCTCTCTTATATCTTCTTGCGCATCTTGTTGCGATCTTTAACTATCGCATAGTCTTGCGTCGCCTGTATGCTAATTGAGCTTCGGAACAAGCAGATCGATCGACGTTTTTTCGAAATAGATATCAGGCGATAGCTTTAGCTCCATAATTATAATCAATGGAGCTCTTAATAAAGGTGGTGGATAAGGAAGGTGATAGATAATAAGAATGATCGCGATAATCGCGGTGTAAACAAAGAACGCGTTGGACTCTAAAAATTACCCGATTAGACTTAGCTAGAAAGAATAGTGTGACAGCAAAGTAAGGGTGGTGTAAGAGCAAAGTAGGATGGTGTAACTCTAGTGGTTATTATCTTTTATCTTTTTAGTTGCACGAGCACTACTTTTATATTATATCGCTATTGATCTTATTAATTATACAATCGTACAATATATCTAAGAATAATCGACTATTCAAAAATGTTGCATTGTACAAAGATCAAATTATAATATAGTTGACACAAAACTAAATACAACAATAAATTATCGAATTACTTAAAAGAGACTTCGAACTATGTAACGAGTTAGTCTGCCACCTCTATATATATTACTTCCCGCGGGTGTTTGCAACGCGCGAACACCCCGCAGATGCTTTTGGCGCAGTTGGTTTAGATTCTGTCCTGTTACAATAGTGTTCGCGCTCGTGCTACGGCCCGGTGCGACGCACCACGTCTGGGCCCCAAGATCAATTCCTTCTGTGGCCATTAGTTAGGCGATCGTGGGCGCAAATTTGACGCCGTGTGCCCTGGAGGGGCCTGGTAGTCTGGGTCGCATGCCACGCCGTCGCATAATGCGAGACGTGGGTGTGCCCGTGGCGTGAGCACGTTGAGTGTAACACGTGATATTGCCATGTCGTCGCGGCGACCTCTGAGCACGTGCCAAGCACCATGCCAATAAGGCCTCTGAGTGCGCAACACACCAGGAAGTTTTCGGTAACCCTGGCGTGACCCTAGGTTAACCCTGAAATAACCCTGGGGATAATCCTGAATCTCGGGACGAGATTTCTAGGAGGGGAGATAACTGTAACGAGTTAGTCTGCCACCTCTATATATATTACTTCCCGCGAGTGTTTGCAACGCGCGAATATCTCGCAGATGCTTTTGGCGCAGTTAGTTTAGATTCTATTCTATTACAAACTATTAATTATAGATTATATATTTCGATTACAATTGCAAGAATAAAATATTTATTAACAAATTTGTATATTATATTTAAAGTACTTGAACAATTGTATTTAGCTACTCTTTTTCGAGAATTGTTTAAACAATCAAAAGATTTTTATTGTATTTTACAATAAAAATTTTGAACTAACTTGTATAGATCTTACACAATTAAAATTGCAATTTAATCTCTATTATTATACAAATATTAAAAATTAACAAATACAAACAAGAGAAATAATACAAAGAATTGTAGTTGCGAAATTAGAAAAAGAAGTTATATAAAGCTACAATAAACAAAAATTGTACAATTATTTTTAATATTGTAACTTAATAGTTTTAAAATGAGTTTATTATATATTTTATTTGTAGTAATTTGTACAACAATAGTTAAGCATTATATAGAGACTTACTTTTTAATTAATATTGCTTGTTTGTATCTACTATTGTAGAGAAACGCTAACAAAATATATTTTGTCAAAAAAAAGAATATATTATATTTGAATTAAATTATATTTAATTTCTTGACAATGATAACAAGTTTAAAATATACAATATTAAAATATACAATATTATTAATACGTACTCTTGATATATGTTATAAATATATATAGAAATTATAGCTTGTATACAAGTTAGTATACTACAACAATTTCTAAATTGTATAAAAGAGCTAAAATATTAAAATTGTTTTGTACAATTAAATTGTAATATAAAAACTTCTATAATAATAAATACTTATTATTAATTGTATTGTACAATACAATTAGAATTTTAATTTAAGAATTGCTATTTGTTTAATACAAGTATAGCAAATTAAAGAATTAAGAGTTAATAAAATTAATTAATCAAAAAATACAAAAATTATTAACAAGTATATTGTGTAATTAATATCTGTTGTACAATTGTTAATTAAAATTTAGATTTACTTTTATTGTTTTTATACTGATCGTTTGATTCCAATAGTTGGAACCGAATTGCATAAATTATGAAAATACTAACTATATTAGGTTAAAACTTGACCTAATTAGATATAACTTTCGGGTCGAGTTATAGATTTCGGGGAAAAACCGACCCGAACG
>JAABUL010004092.1_pt1 | contig 20205 bp, 12 predicted proteins | sample 5559151 | NCBI WGS metagenome assembly JAABUL01 (sample SAMN10711876, study PRJNA513368) | rock metagenome | isolation source: Antarctica rocks | place: Antarctica: Victoria Land, Pudding Butte sud | reverse complement strand
GGTGCTGACGACGGGCCATAAGCGCCTCCTTTTCCTCGTAAAGAAGGGGTATTTTCATCGGTCGTCATGAGACTATCGTCCTGCTCAGCAGTCCGCGTGCCATCTCCTCACGAGTTTGCCGCCGTAGAAAAAAAATCTGGCCTCGAGCCTGTCTAGAGCAGAGCGCTTGGCGTTGGTGGAGCGCGCGGACCCAGAGCTGCCGCTGACCATGCAAGCGCAGTTGCTCAGCCTGAACCGGGCGGCGTTGTATGACCGACCGGCCGCGCCGCCGGCCGAGGAAGTCACGCTCAAGCATCGCATCGACGAGATCTACACGCGCTATCCCTTTTATGGGTCGCGCCGCGTGGCGGCCCAACTCCAGCGAGAGGAGGTGATAATCAACCGCAAGACCGTGCAACGCTATATGCGTGAGATGGGCATCGCCGGCATCGCGCCCGGCCCCCAGACGAGCACGCCCGCCCGCGCGCATCCGGTGTACCCGTCCCTGTTGCGCCATGTGACGAGCGCCTATCCGAATCACGTCTGGGGCATCGACATCACCTACATTCGCCTGCACGCCGGCTGGCTGTACCTGGTGGCCGTGCTGGATTGGTACTCCCGCTACGTGGTGAGTTGGCAGCTCGACCAGACGCTGGAGTTGCCCTTCGTGCTCACGGCGGTCGAACAGGCGCTTGCCCAGGCGACGCCCGCGATCTGGAACAGTGATCAGGGCAGCCACTTCACCAGTCCGCAGTATCTGGCCCTACGTGGAGAAAAAGATGTCCAGATCAGTATGGACGGGAAAGGCCGCGCCCTGGACAACATCTTCACCGAGCGGCTCTGGCGCACCGTCACATATGAGGAGGTCTATCGTTACGACTATGACAGCCCGAAGGAGGCACGCCACGGCTTGACGCGCTACTTCGCCTTCTACAACCACCAGCGCCTCCATCAGGCCCTGGACTATCGGACCCCGGCCGAGGTCTACTTCGCGCCACACCCGACACACGCCCGCCCTGCCGCCGACCAACGCGCCGCCGACGGGCCGGAGAAAGGAGAAGTCCCCACCTCAAACCCCCTCATTTTGCTGTCTTGACTTTTGGGTCCACCATAATCAGCAGGGGCGCCGCGTCGCGCGTATCACCTCGACGTCTTGGCGCTGTCGGAGATGCGGCGCCACGAACGTCACGGTCAAGCGTGAGGAGGTCGGTGACATGAGGCATGAGGGGTATGAGTCGTAGCAATCCCTCACCTCACCTCACGCCCTAAGCGCCAGGAGCACGGAAGAGGTGCGAACGGCTCACGGTGGAGCTTTGACACCGCAGGCCGCCCGCGCCTGTAGCCTACGCATGGACACGCTGTAGCCCGTTCATCGACATCAGGCGCGTCTATCATCGTCTCAATGCCGCAGGGCCCAGGGCGGCACGCCCGGTCATGGGGGGAGCACGAAGGCTCCCGAGGGGGTAAGAACGCCCGAGCGCGCAGCGAGGGGTTCCGTGTAGGGGGCGCTTCCCCCTGCCGCGCGGAGCGCTACCATACCAGCGGAGCGATGGTTGCGGCCTTCTCCCTTGCTAGTACCTCATGCCCCAGGGGACGCGCTGTTCACCAGATGCTGCGTCCTGCTCCACGGTGGTTGCATGAAGCCGTACACTGTGTGCGATAGATTGATTGTATCAACAGGTGATAGGACTCTCTCACCGTGCTGACCGCCGCCGATTATCAGAGCCAGGCCGCGTTTCGCCACGCCCTCCGCCGTTTCATGCGTGTGTCAGAAGAGAACGCCCGTGCGGCAGGTATCACACCCACACAGTACCTCCTCCTGTTGGCGGTGCGTGGGCACCACTCTTATCCAGCCGTCCCTCTCATAGCGATCGCCGAGCACCTACAGCTTCGCCAATCCGCCACCTCCCTGTTGGTGACGCGCGCCGTCAACCGCATGGTCACTGACCAGCCGGCACCGCTCCTCGTTTGTGTGCAAGACGTGAACGATCGTCGCCGCGCTTTGATCGCGCTCACGCCTGAGGGTGAGGAGATCCTCACGCGCATCATGATCGAGGACAGGCGGGTCTTGACGGCGGTTGACGGCGTTTTTACCGACCTGCGCGCCTCACTCGCCATGCGTTTCAGATAGCGTTCACCACACGGGTAGCTTGTTGGCAGCAGGCCGCGCGCCGGGTGTAAGCGCCAGTTTCGATCTGTTACAAAAAGCCGGTTTACGGTGTTACAGATAGGTCGTGCTGGTCAAGGCGGTTAGAACGGTGTCGTTGGGTCGTGCTGAGGTCAGAAGCCCCATGCCGATCCGGGAGCGTCGTCGTAGGCGGTTGACAGGGACAACTAGGCCGCAGCAAGAATCTGCGTGAGATCATCCCAGGCGCGAACGAGCCGTGGAGCCTGCGGGAGACGTGGGTTGCCGGTCGGCTCACCTAAGCGATAAAAGCCGTCCCGTAGATTGCGCATAAAGCCGTGGCCGTCGCACACCACCCGTGCACAGCTGAGTTGCTGGAAGCCCCGCATACTCCGCGTGCGCCCTTTGAGGTGTTGATGGTCGCGCTCGATCGCCTGTTGCTCCATCTTGCCCGTGATGTGCTCCGCCTCCGGCACGACCGCTCGCAGCGCGGGCGGGTACGTCGGCGCCTTGTCCGTCGTGACGCGGCAGGGGCGCACGTCGGTGTGCGCGATGGCCTGCTCAAAGAAGGCCGTGGCTGCCGCCGTATCGCGCGTCTCGCTCAGGTAGACGTCGATCACCTGGCCGTGCTCGTCGATGGCGCGGTACGCGTAGACCCAGCGGCCGGCCAAGCGGATATAGGTCTCATCGACGGCCCAGCGGGTGCCAACACGGTGGCGATGCGGGCGGGCCGCGTCCTTATACAGAGGGGTAAATCGCTGCACCCAGTCGAAGACCGTCGAGGCGTCGACATGGACGCCTCGTTCGGCCAGAAGTTCCACAATATCCGCATAGGGCAAGCGGAACCGCAGATACCAGCGCACGGCGAGGGCGATGATGTCGTCAGGGAAGCGGTAGCCGCGGAAGGCCGAGGCCGAGCGGGGCGTTTGGCGTCGCCCACAGTCGCCGCAACAGTAGAGTTGACGGCCCGATCGATCGTGCCCCGCCTTCGTAAACGCGCCCCCTGCGCACCGCTGACACTGCATGTCGCCCCCCCTTTCCGCATCCACATCAGGCCACAGCATACCTCACCTCAGCACATCCCAACGAAACCCGTTGGACCATTGACGGCGCCGAGGCCCTCCTGCATCTGCGCTGCGTCCATGAGAACGGCGATTGGGACGCCTATCACGCCTTCCGGCGGCGCCAGCGCCACCTGCGGCTCTACGCTGTGCCCTATCCCGACGACGCGGTCACCCCACTCGACCTCCACGCCTTGGAGCCCTATCCCGCCGTACCACCCGCGCTCGCCGCCTGAGCAGGCTTTTAACGCACATGAAACACACCCCGATGATTTGGGGGAGTATCCCGCGTGCGTAATCTGGAAGGCCGACCCAGCGCCGAGGTAAATTGGTGACACCAAGGAGTTTCATCAAGGCCACATCAACCGTGTCGACGACAGGGCGCGTCGGGAGAAGGCCTGGACAGACTAGGCAGTGCCAGGGTGAACTGGTGTTCGATACATCTCTCAATGTCTTGCGACTGCGCTGTGGGAGGAGACTAACCCGTTCTGCCGCCGCGATGGTACATCCCTGTACTCCTGGGAAGAGTGCCATGTCGTAACAGCGGGCTGGACAGTGATGGTTGAGACAGTGGCTCGTGCGCGGGACGCGGACCGACGTATCGTGCCAGTAGTTGTAGAAGCAGTACAGGGGCACAGCGCTTACCGCAGGATCGAGAGACTTATCAATCAACAAACGCATCTGGCTTTCGTTGAACGCGTCGTACTTGTATTGACTTCCCTTGTGGAAAAGTTTCTTCGCCTGTACCCTGATTCTCCGCCACGTATCGCTCGCCGAACTGCCAATCCACCACTCCCAATCGGCGCCCGTCTCGTCATGCTCCTGAGTCTTGGTGTATTTGTAGAGTTTGATATTGGCGGGAAATCTGATCTGCACGTCGAGCAAATTGAAATCGGTGAGCGATTCTTCACCTATTTCGATCCCTTTGCCTGGACCTACACAAAGCGACTCCCATGTTCTCCAAGCCAGATATTGAAACGTCCAACAAATCTCAGCTCCGCGGGTCATATCACCACCTTCATTCAAGGCTGAGAGGCCTATCCTACCATGGAGTACAGCGCTTTGTCCGGTATCCGGCGCACAACGGACCTTGCTCCCCAGAACCAAGAATATCTTCACTTGTCTGCTAACGTCAGCCGCGTAGCAGTCTATCTGTGCTTAATTCGGGCTTCTCGAAAGCGCAACCGATGCGCGCAACCTGACGAGCAATGGGACGAGGTGGGGCGACTCGGATACAGGGAGTTCCTCATGTAGACGCTGCACCAGCGGCCGGAAGAGCGACGCGAGAATCGGCCACGCATCGATGAGCGCGGTTAAGACACGCGCGAGATCATTCAACATCGCACTCGTCGATGGGGATGCGGCGCAGATGCGGACGGCCTCCATGAATAGCCACCCACCATCGTCCACCACTCCATCTCCCTGCCCGGATGCCCCATCCGCGACCTTTGAGGCGCGCCTTCGCGCTATCTCCACCAATTGACCCTCTACATGAGATCGGAGCGAGAGGTCGACCGCGTGCATCGCCTGGCGTGAGCTTACCGCCAATGCCGCCATTCCGGCCGTCTCATCTCTGTCAATGAGGTCCGCGATAGGCAGCGCGCGCAGAAGGATATGCAAGCGCTCGGCGACATCGGGATAGGGTGGCAGATCGTCGAGGATGGCCATGAGGATGGCCCAAGCCTGGGCGTTGTCCTCCTGCTGCGACAATGTGGTAATGGCCTCGGCCATGAGGCTACGCATGGCTCCCTGGGCTTGTGTATCACCGGCATCCATCTCGAATAGCGAAGAGTATACATCGAGGACATGCCGCCCCAGGAAAGAGTCGAGCACGTTCCGGGCGCGTGTCGGATCGATTATGAGGATGGGGGCTGATAGCGAACCGGCGGACTTCCCATCCCCCGCGTCCGCGGCGTGGAACACGGGGCTGACAACGGCGTCGGCGGCATCTCCCAGGGCATATGCGAGACCCGAAAGCACCAGGGACAGGGGGGCATCGCCCGACCGCCTGGGATGCGCGATGTCGAACCAGTCGGGTCGCATGAGCTTGAAGAGCTCGTCGGAGAGGTAGCGGCTGGGCTGCGCGAATCCTTGCTGCAAGGCGGCTACCGAAGCGCCAGTCCCGACGAGGATCGCGAAGATGCGGTGGGCGTGAGCCCACACTGTCGCCAGGCGTACCTGTGGGGTCCAACCATCGGGTAGGGGGCGGCGACTATATTCCTTGTCGATCCACTGGAGGAGCGCCAGGAAGGCGGCGAGTTCGGCGCGGCCTTCCTCACTGAATAGGCGAACGACGATCCACGACACGAGGCGACGGTACGCGACCGAGTCATTCCCGAAGCGCATCAGGATGTGGACGAGGTGTATGCGCGACAATGGGGATCGTCCCATGCGCAGCAGATCCTTAATCAGGGTGCGCCTGTCCTTTCGCGGGAGGCCCTCGATCTCCTGGATGATCGCATTAGGGAGGGGAACAGGGAGCCCGATGAGCCGCTCGATCGCTGCCAGGAGCCCCTCTTCGCGGATGAGTTGAGCAGCGGCCCTGTCGAGTGCCTCCGTGAACTCACTCCCTTCGCCCACATGGGCCGGCAGTCGCAGATGTCGGCGTAGCCCCTCGTCTCCGGGCGCGAGCAACTCGCCCACACGGACCTGGTCCTTGTTCTGCAGTCTCCGCATGAGATCTGCATAGTACAACGCGGCGCTCGTGCCCCACCACTCGCCGACGATATCGAACCGGGAGGCGGGATCGGCGGCGACCACGATGCGTCCCACAAGGCGGTCCAGCGTCTCGTCATCGCAATCGAGCCACCATCGGCGAGCCCGCAAGGCCTTCTCTCGCATCTCAGGGGACGCGACCAACAACTCGGCTTCGCCGTCGGTGATCGGACGCTCCGCGCCTGTCTCGCGATTGGTCGTCCAGACGCACGGGCCGCCGCCGGGTGTCAGGCAGGCGTGCAGTGCGACGGCCGGACCGTCGCCGATAGGGGCCACGACCATGCTGTGGCCCTTGATTGCGCGGGCCACCGCCCGATAGAAGTCGGCGCGGTCGAAGGTGAGGCCGCCGTGCTCGTAGGTATCGCTGACGCGGATGCCCATGTGACTGAGGAAGCGCTCATCGCGCAGCAGTTCGCCCCGGATATCGGCGGGGAAATCGGTGAAGGCGCCAAAAACAGTGGCCGCCGCACGCTCCGCCGCGTGCCCGTCGGCGATTGCCGCGTCGAAGACGCCCGTGAAAACGCTCTTCAAGTGCTCACCGACCGCTACGGCAAGGTGAGGGTCGTGTGCGAATCGGCTGCCGAGCACGCGCTCCTCGAGCCACGCCATATAGCGATGCCTTGGCGTCGGCCGATCCACCTGTGAGCCCATCATGATCGACAATCGGGGCGAGAGCAAGCGTGCGAGGCTTATCGCCGCCGTCTGCAAGGGCTCCGTTCCTTGGCGCACGATGGGCATCAACGCGTTGAGGCTGGCCAGATCCAAAAACATGGCGCGCACCAACCAATCGGCACGCATGCGGCACACCTCGTCGTCATCATCCATCTCCCACAGCCGCGGGAGCGCATCGGCGACAGCCTCTTTGATCCCCAGGACGAACGCGATCTCGCCGTCCTTGTTCGGGACGCTATCGGCCACCGGCGGGCGCTGCAAGATGTCGCCCTGTGTCAGGCATGCGGCGACATAGCGGCGGAGCACGGCAAGCGCCTCCCCTTCGTGGATCACTTTCGCCGATGGGTCAATGGCCGCCCGACCCAGATGGTAAAGGATCTCATCGGCCTCGACAGGGACGAAACGCACATTGGACGCGCGGAGGGTAAGCAGCGCGGCGTAATAGGATCCTTCGGACAGTTCCCCGGCGCCGACGAGCGCCTTGAGCACCTCGATGATGCCGATGATGGGCATACCGCCCTCTTGCCGCGTGTATCCCGTGAGGAAGCGATCGTCGACCCACAGGACATCTCCTGATTCGGCTCGCAGTTGGAGCATTGTCCTCAGACTGCGCTCCCCTTCCACCGCGGCTGGGATGTCCACGTGGTCCGCGTCATCGTGAGGCGATGCAACGAAGAGATATGCTCCCGCGTCGATGCCCCGGTTGACCTGCCCGATCACCTCGGTCAGCCATGCGATGTTTTGTTGCGCGCGGCCGATGTCCCTGATCGCCGTGCGCACGCGGTCGAGTTCGCTGCGCTCGATGCGGACATCGAAGTGCGCGCATACCTCCGGCAGGATACCCGCCTCGGCGAGCACCTCGGGAGTGTTGCCATGGCAAAAGAGCGTTGCCCCAAGGGGTAATCTCGGGGACGTCACGTCGATCAATCCCTCCTGCCCCAGCTTCACGATGGCCTCGTCCCGCTCCGCGTCCGTCAACACCTTGCGCTCGCGCAACGCCTCGATCACTGCGCGGCAATTGACGACGCGCTCGCTAACGCCGACAGGGGGTGCCGCGAGCAGGCCCTCAAGCCCCGGCCGCCGCAGGGGGAGATAGTCGACGATGTAGCCGTCAGCCTCGCAAGCACGGGCATAGAGTGAAGCCCACATCCCGCCCAATTCGTCGACGATGCGCCCGTCCTGTGGGCCGGATGACGCCGCGTCGCCGTCGGCGCGCAACGCGCGCTTGGCCTCTAGCGCGATGATTCGATCGTAGATGGGCTGGCGCGATGGCTGGTGGATGGCCAGATTGTCGCGCATCCCCAGCAGATCGTCCATGATGTCCCCTGCGATGTACACGGGCCCGAACGCGCGCTCGACCGCGGCAAGCACATCCAGATGGGCCGCCAGGAGGAGCGCCGTGACGTCGAGGTGGAGGCGCCAGGCCGGGGCGTTCGCGGGGAAGCCCGGAGTGATGGGACGGCCTCCATGGCGCGCTAGCAAGGCCGGTTGCCGGAGCGGGTTTGGCGCTTCGGCCCTCGCCAGTAAGTCGTCGTGATACAGGGACACTAGGGAACGGCGCCAGGACCAGGCTGCGATGGAGATCGGTGCTGTCCCCGCGATATACATCCGCGCCATCTCCTCCTGGCGGGTGCGCTGCCTCTGCAGCATGGCCGGGAGATCGACGGCGTTCAAGATCTCGATACCACCCGGTGGCCCACCGGGCGCCATGAGACGCGGCATCAACGGGCGCAGTTCGTCGTCGCAGCCAAGCTGGAAGCCCAACGCCCATGCATCGCCCACCGCCCCATCGGGCAGATCCCCCTGTTCTACCGCTCGCCGCCACAAGTCACGCGCTAGGCCCGGATCGTCGTGTCGCACGAGCCGCGCGGCCTGGAGCGCCTGGAGGGCCGTGAGGGCGCGAAGCGGGCGCAGGCGGCGCGCGTGGTGGACCATGGCCGGTAGATTCCCGACGCGGCGATATAAGTCCAACAACGCTAGGATGTTGGCCGCCGTCGGCTCGGCGGCAGCGATGGCCTCCGCCTCGGCGATGGCCGGCAGTCGCATACCGAGGGCGTCCATGCAGGCGATGCGGATACGCGCCAGGTCCGCGGGCAGGCGGTGGCCGGCGAAGAGATCGAGGTGACGGTCGAGGAGATCGAAACCCAGCTTGAAATGGCACGCGTGGTAGGCGGCGGCGGCGGCGAGCCGCACCGCCTTCTCGGTCCTGCAGCGCGTCACCAGCGTCGCCGCGCGATCAACGATGTAGGTCCAGTCGCGGCGCTGTGCCATCACCGTGCAGCAGGTGAGGAGGTAGTCAGGGTCGTCCGTCTCGGAGTAGCTGCGCTCGAGGTGCTCGATGAGCGCCGACCACTCGTCCGTCTTCCGCGCGATGGCGTAGAGCACGGCGGTCTTCTCGCGCCTCAACTCGGGGTACGACATGGCGTCGGCGATAGCGTCGAGCGCCCCGAGCGCGTTCTCCGGTGTGCCGGCGGCGACCAGGGCCTTGATGTGCCAGAACCTCCACATCCGTTCCGCGCCTTGCCCCTCGAAGAGATCCTTGACCCACGGCCTTTTCAACAGGCGCGTCGCCTTGGTCGCGTTGGTATCCAGCCCGTGGACGTAGTAGGCGACGAGGGCTATGACGTGAGGGAGGCTGGCCCGTTTGTCGCTCACCAGTCCCTCGATATGGCGCGCGCTGGGTTTCAGGTCGATGTCGTATTCCCGGACAATCGACCAGGCGATCGCGTGAGGGTCGCCGGCATCGACCTTGAGCAGCGCCCGGCAGCGGGTGACCGCCTCTCCCTGCCGCTCACGGTCATTGGCCAGGCAAGCCATCGCCCAGACGCGCGCGGAATGGCGTTCGTCGGACCCGTCGGCAGCGTCGGCCGCAAGGTCGTCGAAGAGATCAAGCGCCCGTTGCAGGTGGGCAGCGCTCTCGAGGCCACCCTTGACGTCCTCCCACGCGGCCGGTTCGGGCCACGAGAGGATGCGGTCCGGCAGCGCTGCCGGTACGAGCGCGCTGTAATAGCAGGCGGTGGCCAGCGCGTAGCGATTCTGGAGCCAGCGCCGCTCGCGCTCGTATGCGTCTTGCGCCACGGTGAGCGCCTGGTCGGGTCTCCTATCGAGCAGATACGCTAGCGAGCGAAGCCGGAGCGCGTCGGTGTATACGTCGCCTTCCGCCGGCACGCCCTCCAGCACCTTCAAGCACGAGCGCGCCTCGCCCAGATCGAGATGGAACGCCGCTTTGACGACGAGGCTTTCCGCGTCCTCCCGGCCCTCCAGCACGGTGAGGGCCGCCCGCGAACCGGAACGGGTACGCGTCACCATGGCACTGATCCTCGCGTCGTCACCGGGCGCTTCGTCGCGCGCGAGGGCGAGCAGCTGATCGGCCTCATCGGCGTTACCCGACGCTTCGAGCGCCAGGGCGGCCGCAAAGCGCAGGACGTCGGCCCTAACATCCGCGGGCAAGATCGTTTCCCATAGGACGGGGTCGCCTTTGAGCCTCGCCAAATCCGTGGCCGCGTCAGCGCGCCTGCCCTCGCGTAACGCCCTCCGCATAGCGCGTAAGCGTTCCTTGGCCTCGTCCGCGGTATGGGCCGCGAGGCGATCAAATGTGCGATCGAGGACGCGGGAGGCGATCGTGACCCCCTCCCCCCACGTCCCGCCACCGATCGGGGGTGCGCCAAGCCTGGCGTCGCCACGGCTTTCCCAGGCACCGGATCCTCGATACGCATCGTCGTTGGCCCTTGAGGAGGGTGCCGGATTCCAGGCACTGGGGCCAGTTGCGCCCACGCCGCTCCCGCGCCGTGGGAGGTCCGAGTCAAGGTTATCGGGACCTGGAGGCCCGCCGTTAGCGTCCTGCGCGGGCATCACCTCGAGCAACGCGCGCATGTACGCAGCCGCGACGACAGCGGCATAGTCTTGCCAGCGGTCGCCCTTGTTGGCGTCGCAGTAGTCGCAAATGCTACGAATGACGAGATAACCACTGTCGTGGGTCCAGGTGGCGTCGGCAATCCCCGAGCCCTCCATCTCCACGGCCTTGACGCCGAATTGGTCGCGCAACGCATCGCGTTTGGCCGGATTCTTGAGCAACTTGTTGGCCGATGCAATGGCCCCGGAGAACACGCGGGGCATCCTCTTCTGTCGCTGGGAGTCGCGCGGATGCGGCACAACCCGGTGGGGATCGTCCGTGCTCACTAGAACGTCGCTTGCATCCGGGGGACGCTTGACCCTGGGCGACCGATGTCGCGCCGCTTCTGCGATGAACGGCTCCCACGGCCGTCTGCCTTCCAGCGCGGCCACCTCCAGGTGCCGCACTCCATTGAGCAGGGACGCGCTCGGTGGCCGTGGAGGGTGCCGATGTACCGTTTCGGATATGGTTTCCTTATCCAAGTCGTACTGCACGACCCCATTGCGATCCGATACGACGATGTCACCCAAGCGCACATGTTCGCTGGCCTTGCCGGGTTGCGGGATACCGCCAGCTATGCCCCCCATGAGGATCGAGCGCACACCCTGAAAGTGTTCCAGGAGGAGCGTCGCTCGGATTGCCGCGCTATTGTTGCCCATATCGGTGAGCAACGCGGCCACGACGACGTGCTCAGCCCCATTGGCCGCCGGCACCCTGCCGACAAGGTAGCGCTGCAGGCCGCGCACCCCTGGGACGAAGGTTTCCTGACCATCAGCTATCAGGGCCTTGACGGCGACGTATTCTTTCGGCAGCGCGGTGATGATGCCAATCGTCGGAGGATGTGTGGTGTTACGCAAGATAGGCCGTTACTCTAACGCGTCCCCCCTCGCCTATGTTATGCGGATGCGCAGTTCTCGGTTCGGGATAGCGGCACCACACATGTGGCACCTCTAAGGGAGTCCCGCCGGTCTGCTGTACCGGCTGATAGCTGTGCAAAGTGCCTACCTATGCTATCAACACACGCATAACGTGTCCACCGATTGTTCACGTTTCTGCCGCCGCTTTGCGGTTCCAGGCGCATCCTCATTGGATCGGGCGATGATGCCGCATGACCCCACCCTGAACCGACCGAAATCGTTTGTGACATTTCTGTGACATGAGGCCGAGACATACCTCTCGCGACGCCTTTTCAGCGCCACATCAGCGCGCATGGTGCATCAGCAAAAAGTCAGCCATTGCTAAAAGGAGTGCGCTAAGGAAGCCCTCAATACGCAAAAGGAGGTGTCAAACAATAGAAAAGGCGAGTTCTTGAAGAACTCGCCTTCAGGGTGGACCTGAGGGGATTCGAACCCCTGACCTTCTGAATGCCATTCAGACGCGCTCCCAACTGCGCCACAGGCCCATGCTAGCGCGACAGCGTTCGTAGGCGTAGGCGTCGCGCTAAAGATTATACCACGTTACGCCGCCGTTTCGGCCGTCGCCTCCGCCACCGGAGCGGGGTAGACGCTGACGCGCTGGCGCTGGTTCGGCAGCGGCTTCTCGAAGGTGACATGCCCGTCGATGAGGGCGAAGAGGGTGTAGTCCTTGCCCATGCCTACGTTCACACCTGGCCGCCACTTAGTGCCGTGCTGGCGGATGATGATGCCCCCCGTGCGCAAATACTCGCCGCCAAACTTCTTGACGCCCAGGCGCTGCGACTGGCTGTCGCGACCGTTACGCGTCGAGCCCATTCCTTTTTTGTGTGCCATGTTGTCGTATCCTTCCGTCTGTTACGCCGCTCTACGCGGGCCCTCTGCTACGCCGCTCTACACGGAGTCTGTGTCGGACAGGTGGTCGGCCGGCATTTCCACAGGCGCCGTCTGCGGCGGCAGTGTCGTCGTCGGAAGCGTCGTATCACCGAGCGCTTCATACGCCGGTGTAGCCGCCGCGGTATCCGCCGTGTCAAGTTGCGCCGTCGGCGCGATGGCCGGCAACACGTCGTCGGACGGGGCGGCCGAGCCTGTCGAAGCGGACGGCGCTACCGGCGCGGGCGAAGCGGGCTCAGAGACGGGCGACGATTCCACCACGGGCCGGCGCCGTACCGCCATCGTGTCCGTCCCAAGGCCAGGGATGTCGATAGTCTGCACCATCAATTGGGTCAATTGTTGGCGGTGGCCGGTACGCCGGCGATAACGCGACTTGCTCTTGTATCTGAAAATGATGAGCTTAGGGCCTTTGTACTGGCGCACCACGCGCGCCGTGACCACGGCCCCATCGATCATCGGTCGGCCATACGCGACGTTCTCGTCGCTGGCGGCAAGCAATACCTGGTCGAGCCGCACCTGCGTGCCTGCTTCGACGGCCAGCTTCTCGACGTCGAGTGTCTCGCCGACCCGGACTTTGTACTGCTTGCCGCCCGTCTTGACTACTGCAAACACGAGACGAATGTCCTTAAAATACTCTCTTAACAATAGCGCGAACGCGCTAAAAAAAGCGCCGGGTCTCCCGAGCGCGCTTAGAGTAGGATAGCAAGCCGGGGCGTTTCGCGTCAAGCTAGATCGACGGCCAGGGCATCGATCGGTATGAGTCGGCCTGTGGATAGCGCCCGACATGGATCAATTGCTCGACGCGGCGGCGCAGCGCGTCACACTCGCGCGTGCGCAGGAGCGCACGTAGTTCGGCCAACGGGCCGTCGTCGTCGTCCAAGCCGTCGAGCAACCGCCGCAGGTCGTCCAGCCGTGAATGGGCGAAGCGCTCACCGGCGAAGTCCCAAATAACCGTGCGCAGTTTGGGCGCGAAGTGGAAGGTCAGCCCGTGGTCGATCGCCCACACACGGCCGTCTGGCCCGCGCAACAGGTGACCGGCCTTACGATCCGTGTTGTTGATGACGCAATCGAAGAGCGCGACGCGGCGCGCGGCGTCGGGTATCTCGGCGCCAAAGGTGAAATAGTGCGCGTTGGTGTCCGCTTCGACATAGAGCTGAACCATGCCGACGCCATAGGGGCCGTCGCGGATCACGGTCGGCGGCACGAGGTCCCAGCCCGCCGCGCCGCTTACGATATAGGCGGCGCGTTCACGGCGGTAGAGCGAGCCCTCGGGAAAGTCATAGAGCGGGGATTCGCCGCGCCGCGGCTTGTAGACGGCGTAGCTACAGCCCTCTGAGGGGTGCTGCAACGTCACCAGAAACGTGTAGTTGGACCCCCACGGGATGAGGCCGCATGAGTCGATCTCCGACTCTTCGAGTAGCGTCAGCACGTCGGGGCGATCGGCGCCCCACGCGGCCTTCTGGTTGGTCGCATCGTCCGTCGGGGTCCCATCAAGGCGGAAACGTCGTTTGGACATACGTGGTGTCCCTGTCATAACAGTCGTGGTGAAACGTAGATTAGAGATAAGGCTATATCCACATGATACCAGCGCCACGGGGAACGCTAACAGGAGGAGGGATAGGAGAGCCAATCTTCACCTGGTTCCGTGGCCCCAGGCTCCGCTCCGCACTGCAACGGGAGCTTGTGTTACACTGCCACATGTATCCGGTATATCCGGCGTCCCAACTCCTTCGCGCTCCCCGCGCCCTCTCAAGCTACCGGCGCTCTTGGCGCCCCTCGGCTCTCTGTCAAGCTGATAGCTCCTAATGGAGGTGATTATGCTGGCGCGCGCGCTCTCCTGCGCCATGGTTGGTCTCGACTCAGCGTTGGTCGAGGTCGAGGTGGACCTCGCGCAAGGACTCCCCGCTTTCACAAACGAGTGTCGGCAATTGGCTTAGTTCGCGGGTCGCCCTCGGCCATATCGTCCAAGGACGATATCGACACTGGACGCATAGGCAATATCCCCTCGATTGTAACCTCGTCCTTCTTTGCCAGGATACGCACGATGATCACTTGTGCGATTCGCCGTCGCCCCTCAAAGTCAAGGTTCTCGATTCCCGCTGCGACGGTCGCACACGCGTCTCTAACGCTTTCAAGAGGTAGCACTGCTGCCCTAGCATCGTCCCGCTGCGCGGCTAACTCGCCGACCCGCGTTAGCATGATGCGCCGTTTTTCGGTCAACTCGGCGAACTTTTTTTCTATGAGTGCCTGGGGTAACGTTGTTCCTTTCGCAAGCGTATCGATCAAGTTGTCCTGCTGGACAAGCGCTTGCTCAGCCTCTTTCTCTATGCGCGCGATCTCTCTTTCCGCTTGCTCGACCTGTGCCTGTCTATTCTTAGACAGCGCCTCCAGGTTATCGGTGACCAGTGAGGGGTTCATCAATCGCTCGGTCACGGCCTCCCACACGGCCTTTTCGAGAGCCTCGGCATTAACGTTATGGTGTTTCTGCGCACCGGTGGAGATGGTATGAGTACAACGGTACTGCCGGTAACTCCCGTCCCTCTCGGGCGACATAGAGCGGTTGCATACCTCGCCATCTTCCGTCAGCGAGGCGCAGGTCACCAATCCACGCAACAAATCGTCATGCTTATTGTTCCTCTTGGCGGTTAACCTGTTTGTCGAGAACCGTTCATTGGCCGCTTCCCACAACTCCTTGGTGACAATAGGCGGCACTTGGGTCCGGATGACTTTCTCGGGAGCATTGAGGCTGACGATTCTTTTCCCATCGACCGTCCTGTTTAGGGTAACGCCGTATTCATGCTGTCCGTAGTAGCAGGGGCTCTTGATAATCTTACCCACTGCCGTATGATGCCATGTAGGTCCACCCTTAGGCGCTGGAACACCTTCAGCGGTCAGTTGTACGGCGAGCTTATTTGCCGCGATACCGGCCGTAACATCCCCAAAAATACGTTTTACGACTGGCGCCTCCTCCGGGTCTAGCGCCAGCCATGGCTCCTTCTCCAATCTTTGGTAACCGTAACGCCCCGTCCAGACCTCCCCAAGGTCTGCCTTCTTGCGGCGTCCTTCAGTTGTTGACTCAACAATCTTATCGCGCTCGAGTTCGGCTACAGCGGCCAGGATAGTGCGCAGAAAGCGTCCGATGATAGTAGTAGTATCTATTCCTTCCTTGATATAAACGCGCTGCACTCCGTGGGACTCCAACTCGTCGTCCAAATCGAGGATTAGCTTGGCTTTGCGACCAAGGCGATCCAGCTTCGTAAAGATCACACGCTCGATCTTTCCTGATCGCGCGTCAGCCAGCAAGCGCTGCAGTCCGTCCCGTTCACGGGTCGTTCCGCTCACGCCATCGTCCCTATAGCGGTCGATGTTAGCTAGGTCTGGCCAATCTTTAGCCTTAGCGTATGATCTAGCCCGATCAATTTGATCGTGCAATGAGTAACCCTCTAAGGCTTGCTCGTCAGTCGATACGCGAGGATAACATACGGTTAGGCGTTCCAATTGCACCGCGGAATCCATATTACTCATATCCTCCTCTAATTTTCCGTAGCGAACGGAGCGTTGCTTCCACTCTACTCACTGTTCAGGGGCTACCAATGTCAATAGTATATTAAAGTGCTTCGGTGACACTCTATAGACGAAACACACACTACGCCCCGTTTTCTATGGCCGATGTGCGCACTCCATGTCATCGTCATTGGCGCAGGTCGGGTACCGCGAGCAGCTTGCTGGCCGTCCACGATTCGGCGCTGCCCCAGCGTTATCCCTCCATGCCGGTTGAGACATCCATGGTGGTGACGATGGGGACCAGGCGGCGATTTGAGGTGGAGCCGCTCTTGTATACGCACGGCAGATCTGCCTGGCGTGTCGGCAGCAATGGCAGGGCCGCGTAGAGAGCGTCGAACGCGCCATGCCGGGCCAGCAGGGCGCCAGTGGTCTTAAGGCCAACCCCTGGGTACGCAGGGGATGCTATCGGAGGCGTCGCCGATCAAGGCCTTCAGGTCGGTGAATTGGGCAGGCCGCCCCCCACACTCGTGTACCACCGCCGGCGTGTAGAGGTCGTCCTCCTGTCCCTTGGGTGTGAGCACGTCGACGCTCGGACTGACCGCCTGCAAAAGGTCGTGATCGCGGGAGACAATGGTTACCAGCAAGCTCGCCGCTGTCGCCGCCGTCGCGAGCGCGCCCATGACATCGTCGGCCTCGAAACCGGACACCACGGGATAGCAACCCCCGTGATGGTCCAGGACCTGCCCCACCGGCGCGACCTGCCCGTCGACGTTGGCGACCTCCTCGGGTGACCCACGCGACCGCCCCGTCCGGTAGTCCGGGTAAAGCGCCCGACGGAACGGCGGCTCCGGCGGGTCGAAGGGCACGCACACATGCGTGGGACTGAAGCGGAGCGGCAGCCGGAGGAAGGCTCCGGCGAAGCCATAGACGCCCTGGATCGGCGCGCTATCTGCCCCAACGACACTCCGCGGCAGGGCGTTGTAGGTGCGGTGGAAGAGATGGTGGCCGTCTACCAACAAGAGGCGCTCTATCGTATCCACATCTTGCGATAACATGGCGGCTGGTTCCGATGCGGGGCGTCGGCACGCTGACGTGAGGACGGCCGACGAGGGCGTCGCGGCGGTGCTACCTGGGCCACGGCATCCGCAGAGGATAGCACGTACAAGGGCGTGGCCGACACGCGTCTACATGGGCAGCAGTATAGGTGGCGGCATGAAGTTAGGTCGCTTTTTCCGTGCACACCTATTGGACACATCAAGCGTCGTTCGCCGCGATCGGAACGCAGAACGGGCCATCGGGCGGATAACACCAGTGTGGATACGGATCGCACAGGGGGCGCGCGAAGGTCACGTCGGCCGCGATGCCGACGTCGCGGACGGCGGGACCCGTGAACCGGGGCGGTGTGAGGCGCGCCCTGCACCTGGGGCACCGAAATCCGACCGCCGCTTCGATCAAGGCCAGGGGGATGGCGTCGTGCCGCGGATTGGCCGTGTACAGACGGCGGGTGACATGGATGACATCGGGGTGGTAGGGAACGCCGGACCAGAGCAGCACCCGATCGCCGCAGGGCGCGCGAGGAACGGCGTCCGCGCGTGCGGCGACGCGATACACCCGGCACGGCGCGCCGCAGGACGGACACATCTTGTTATGGAATGCGATGTCCACGACGTGATGACCGAGGGCTGTCCGGTGCGAACGGAAGGCGATGCGCCGGCTCAGGAGCGCACCGACGACCTGCTCAAGGGGGTGGGTGTATCCGCCCATCCGCACACCATAGCCGTCGTGAGCGCGGTCCGTCGTGAGCCCGAAGAGAGGCACATCCTGGCGCGCCTCGAAATTGCTATCGCCGCTGGGACGGCGCAGTTCGTGAGGCGGGTAGCGGAAGAACCAGCAACCGCGCACGCCCGCCGCCTGGTAGCGGGCCTGCCGCGCCACCGTCTCCGCCAGTGTCTGCTTGCTCCACTGCACCTCGAAGGCGACACGCTGACCGCCGCGCTCGGCCAGGACATCGGCGCGCCAGTCGGCCTCCGCGTGCTCGATGTCCACCGACCAGCCGGCCTCGGCGCAGGCGCGCGCGATCGCGACCTTCGCCCGCAGGTGCGCCATCGTCTCAGTGCGGAACTGGCAGGTCGGCGCGGGCGCATGGGAGAAGTGCTGGATCCGCGTGGTCCCCGCCCCACCGCGCATCTGGACGGCACGGTCGGGGCAATAGGGCAGCACGAGGCGGTAGCGCTGGAAATACAACTCGGCCCAGGCCGTGTCGCCCAACAGCGGGGCGAGGATCGGCTGGCCGTCGAGCAGGGCTTTGAGCGGCATCGTGTGTCGATCTTTTAGCGGGTTGTGTTTTCCCCATCGTACCGTACCGATGACCTCCGCTCTACCGATGATGCCCGTTGTCGCGCGTCATGCCCTGTGAACGAGGATCATGGCCGGCTGTCGGCGCGCCACCCAGGGTCGGTCCGTGTCCCTGAGTGGCGTCACGCCGGGGATGCTATTCTAGGGCTATGATCTCATCCACCCCCGTCCCTCTGGCCACCCTGGAGGCCGTCCTCGAGCGTATCACCTACGCCAACGAAGAGAACGGCTACACCGTCGCCCGTGTCGCCACGCGCGGGAGCGCCGATCTGACCACGGTCGTGGGCAACCTGCTGGGGGCACAGCCCGGCGAGAGCCTGCGCATGCGCGGCGTCTGGAAGAGCCACCCCCAGTTCGGGCGCCAGTTCGAGGTCCGCGACTACACGACGGTCTTACCGGCCACGATCCAGGGCATCCGCCGCTACCTCGGCTCCGGGCTCATCAAGGGCATCGGCGCCAAAATGGCCGAACGCATCGTCGGCCACTTCGATCTGGATACCCTGCGCGTGATCGAGGAGGAGCCCGCGCGCCTGATCGAGGTGCCGGGTCTCGGCCCCAAGCGCACGGCCATGATCGGGCGGGCCTGGGAGGAGCAGAAGGCCATCAAGGAAGTGATGTTGTTCCTACAGGGTGTCGGCGTCTCGACGAGCATCGCCGTGCGCATCTACAAGACCTACAAGGACGCCAGCATCAGCGTCGTCAAGAACGAGCCGTACAAACTGGCGGGCGATGTGTGGGGCATCGGCTTCAAGACGGCGGACAAGATCGCGCAGGCGCTCGGCATCCCCCACGACAGCCCCCAGCGGGTCAAGGCCGGGTTGCAATTCACGTTGTCCGAGGCGAGCGATGAGGGGCACTGCTACCTGCCGGAAGCGGAGTTAGTCGCGAAGGCCACCGAAATCCTCGGCGTGGAGGCGACGTTGGCCGCGACGTGCCTGGAGGAGTTGTCGCGCGAGGAGGGCGTGGTCAGGGACTATCTGCCCGGCTCCGACGGCCAGCAGGTGACGGCGGTGTACCTTGTGCCCTTTCACCGCGCCGAGGTCTCGCTGGCCAACAGCCTGCTCCGCCTGCTGCACGCGCCGAATGAGCGCCTTCCCGCCTTCGCGACGGTCGACTGGGCGGCGGCCCTGGGCTGGCTGCAGACGACGACCGGAAGCGCCCTGGCTCCTGAGCAGGAACAGGCGGTGCGCCTCGCCCTGACGGAACGTGTCGCTGTCCTCACGGGCGGTCCCGGCTGCGGCAAGTCGTTCACCGTGCGCTCCATCGTCGCCCTCGCGAAGGCCAAGCGGGCGAAGATCGTGCTGGCGGCGCCAACGGGACGGGCGGCCAAGCGGCTTTCCGAGTTGGCCGGCGTCGAGGCGAGCACCCTGCACCGCCTGCTCCAACTCCGCCCCGGCGGCGACGCGGCCTTCGACCGCGACACCCCGCTCGACGCTGACCTCGTCGTGGTGGACGAGGCGTCGATGCTCGACGTGCTCCTCGCCAACACGCTCGTCAAAGCCGTCGCACCGGGGGCGCACCTCCTCTTCGTCGGCGACGTGGACCAACTCCCGTCGGTGGGAGCGGGCGAGGTGCTGCGCGACCTGCTCTCCTCGGGCGTCATCCCCCGCGTCCGCCTCACGCACATCTTCCGGCAGGCCCAGCAGAGTGGCGTCGTCACCAATGCCCACCGCATCAATGCCGGTCAGATGCCCGTCACGCGCGGCCTCGATGACTTCTTCCTGTTCCCCCAGGATGACACAGAGCAGGTCGCCGACCTCGTCGTCGATATCGTCGCCAACCGCCTACCGCGTAAGTTCGGCCTGGACCCGCGACGCGACGTGCAGGTACTTTGCCCGATGCATCGGGGACCGGCAGGGGCGGGCGTGCTCAACGAGAAGTTGCAGGAGGCGTTGACGCCGGCACGACCGGGGCAGCCCGAGCGGCGTGTCGGCGGGCGCGTGTACCGCGTAGGCGACAAGGTGACGCAGCTCCGCAACAACTACGACAAGGAGGTCTTCAACGGCAGCGTCGGCGTCGTGACCGGCCTCTCGCTGGAGGACCAGGAACTGCGCGTCCTCATGGATGATACGGACGAGATCGCCTACGATTTCCTGG
>JAABUL010004090.1_pt1 | contig 20212 bp, 18 predicted proteins | sample 5559151 | NCBI WGS metagenome assembly JAABUL01 (sample SAMN10711876, study PRJNA513368) | rock metagenome | isolation source: Antarctica rocks | place: Antarctica: Victoria Land, Pudding Butte sud | reverse complement strand
ACCACTCACTCTCAACCCTCCCACACCACCTCAAACCCCAAACACCCAACCAAACCAACTCTCCTCCAAAAAACGAACAAACCACTCGCCACCCAACCCCATTTCGAAAACCAAAACACGTCACCCACCAAATCACTTTCCGTCACCGAAAAATGCACCTCACCACCGCCCTCCTCACCAGCACCACCCTCTTCGCCACCGCCTCCGCCGGCCCCGCAGCCTACGGCATCTGTCAAGCCGGCTGCGCCGCGGTCGTCACTGCATGCTACGCTGCCGCGGGCGCTGTCTGGGGAGCGACTGCTGGGCTTGGAGCGCCGCCGGCGATTTTGGCGTGTAATGCGGCGTTTGGGACTTGTTCTGCTGCTTGTGCGGTTGTGGCGTTGGCTCCGACGCCGTAGGTTAGATGTGGGGAATGTGGAAGGGAGGGGGGTTGGATATGATTTTAGGGGAGGTAGTTACGAGGGGTTTTTTTAATGGTCGTAGGTTCTGGGGGGTTTCTTTTTCTTGACGGCCGATACTAAGGTGATTGGGTATGGACGGTTTTCTTTTTCTTGACGGCCGATTCTAAAGTGTTGTGGTTAGGTATGGAGGTTTCGGGGGTTCTGAGGCATGGAAAGGTTGGGAGGTCTGCCTGATTGGAATGAGCGAATTTGGCTTTGGACATCAAATTGACTAAACAATTCGATAGACCCACAGAGTCTGCCCATAAAGGATTTTGGTGGTGATGAATGTGCCTTGGGAGTGATTGGCCTGGAGAAACAGGCTGGGCATTTCGGGTACCTGTTTTTGATTGTGATCTTTCGAGATTCAGTCTAGGCCTTTGAGCTTGATGACCTGCTTTTCGTTTCCTATATCTCCGCCCTTGCCGCGCTTTCTTTTTTTCTTTCTCTTCCTGGGCTTCTCCTCCTCGCTACTCTCATCACCACTGGCCCCTTCATCATCATCGTCGTCGTCATCGCTGTCACGGCTGCCACCTCCGTCCACATCCAGTGCCCTAGCAACAGCCTCTTCATCATCATCATATTCTGCGGCTCCGCCCACAGTCTCCTGCCAAACCTTCACCACGCTACCCCCACCACTAATCATCCTCCCCCCAACCTCAAACCCTACACCTATAACCGGCTCCACCTCATCATGCACCACCTCCTCCACAACCTTGCCCCTCCCCTTCGCCACCTTCACAACCCTGACCTTGCCATCGCCCAGCCCTACGGCTACCAAATCCCCACCCCATTTGTTACCGCCCACCTCTTCTGGAACAGAGCTTAAAACGTCTAGGCTCTCACCTCTAGCAACGTTAATCCTCTCCTCTTCCTCATCCCACTCCCCTATCTCCCATCCCCGCAGTACCCCTCTCTCCCCACCAACAAAAACTTTCCCATCGATGTTGCAGCTACTCAATAGCTCCTCGCCCATGTCCTCGCTCTTAACTAATACGCCCCTTCTCAGGTCCGTCACAGCGACAGTGGTACTACCTGTGCTGACCCATTGTTTGCTGAATCCACTGGTGGAGGCTTCTCCAGGTGGGAGCGGGGTGAGAGAGGACACGTAATCGTCGTGGGGGTGGTGAGTCCGCTGTGGGGTAGAGGTTGTGAAAGTAGAGTTGGCGCGGAGGTCGTAGATGTGCAGAGCGGAGGAGTCGGTAGCGAGAAGGAGAGACTGCGGGGTGAGTGTGCGGATTAAAGTGGGTGGATCCGTTGTGGAGCTATTGTTCTTGCACATTTAGCCAGTTGAATGTATTAAGGCTATATACGCATGCATCCAGCTATGGCTTGAATGTTAGGAAATATGGCCATGAAGAAAGTGCGACTTACGCGTGGAGCGGTACTGCAATCTTTGACACAACCTGTCCGGTCTCCGTCACGGCCGCTTTCACCAACCCATCGGTACCAGCAGAGAACAAATGCTCGCCATTAGGACTGAATGCTAGAGTGCGACAGCTTCCCTTGTGACGGCGTGTACGCCATGCTACTTCAATGGTGCCGTGGCCATCGGCAGGTGAAGGGGGAAGGCGATGGACCTGGACGTGACCAGACGCGAGACCTAGGGCCAACAGCGAGGCTGTGGGATGTATGGATTGGGCGAAGAGATCTGAGGTCAGTGGAAGCGTGCAGATTGTGTCGAGCATTGGAGAGGTGATGATTGGAGGGGAGGGGTGGAGATAGGGTTTCTTTAGCGAGGTCGGTACTCTCTATTTCGCGTAGTGCGCCGAGGGGCCGATCACATTAGATTAGATAAGATAAGATAAGAAATTTTCTACCTGAGCATGAAAGTAGAAAGTATGCAATTTCGCTTCCTCTCGTTGTCAACATCGTTCAAAAGGCCTCATTTAGCCCATTTAGCTAAGCTATCCACATATACATAGTAGAATGTGCGCATGGCGTATACAGTAGATGCAGTCATGTTCAGTTCTGATGTTCTGACCTTGTAGAATCTCGGTTAGAAAAAGTCGTTACACAGACACCAAAGCACGAAATTAGACGATTCTCACCAAACATCAACAAATCTGTTAGCAGTTTCTGGAGTACCTCATATCAATCACATCATCATGTAAACGCCTCCGTACACCTAATGTACAACACAACAAGACCTTCTGCACCTTTGAAATGAAACCATACCTAGTCGCGCACGCGTCAAACAGCTGAAGAAACTGAGCTTTTCAATACACATGGGGCTCAAAGATAATGCATTCTGTTCAAAGGCCTTGTGATGATCTTCCTGGTCGCCGTAATAAGCTGAATCAAGATATAATTGAGAAGATGGTTAAGCATAGGCAAGGGCATTATAATCGACGTATTTGGTTGTGGAGTACGTTCAAGAGCACTTTACCTTAAGTAGCACCGTCGTTAGCACCTAGAACGCTCGGAGGCAACCATTGAAGTGTTTTATATATTACCGTTAGATCGCTTTCCACGTTTCAGACGCCTAAAATAACAAGTGAGAACGACGCCGAAAACGGCGAGTGTCACGCGTTGTTGCCCTTACTCTTCTACAGGGATGAACTACGAATACTAAGGAAAACATGGAACGTATCGTTGTACGCTTATAGAGAACGTTCTCGATACCTAACCCTAACGCTCAAAGCTCTTTCTCTTACACAGCGCAGCTACTCATTTCTTGCGCGGCCTTTTGCTCAGAGTAGGAGTTGCTTTTGCAGTTGGTTTCCTCTTCCTTTTTGACCCAGTATCTGCCTCTTCGTCTGAAACCTCTGTCTCGACAGGGGTTGAGTACTCCCGATTACGGAGCGTCCGTGTGACGGAGGGTATGGTCTTTCTAGTTTGCTCTACTTTCGCTGCCTTCATTGCCGCTTTCCGTTCCTTGGCTTCTGTTGCTGTGAGCAGCAGAAATGCTTCCACAGTGGTCTGGCATTTTGCTTCGGCATGGTTCTGTCGCCTCTATGATACCAAATTATCAGCACTCTCACGTATGAGGAACCAGACGTCATAATTTACCTTCTCGGACAAAGATTGCATACACTCGAAGCATCTATTACAATACAATCTTTCCAAGGCTGGTGGTTTCTCTGGCGAGACTGGAGGTGGACCCGAGACTAGGCGTTCGGTTTGAGTCTCGATGTCCTTTGCTATTCCAGAAGATCTTGATGGCGAATGTGTTCCATTATGCTCCTCCTGTTGCTAGAAAGAATCAGCAATTATGTGAGGGCCAAGCAGATCTGAAGGGCTCACTTGAGTAGTGAACAGACCTAAATCTGTGTGGCAGCCCGGATACGAGCATAATCTGGGTATCTGCCGCTTCTGCCCTGTAGCTCGAGCAATAGGGCGATGCTCTATATGGCTTTGCAAATGCTCGAGAACATGCTGCAATATATGTCAGCTGCCCAGTCTGAATAAGACAGTCAGTCTATTACATACGCCAAGGTCTGGAAACTGTGCGATGTCGGCCAGGTCCTCTAAGCAACCTGCAGAAGGGCATCCTTCTCGCATTTGCGATCTCCGATGGAGGTGGCTCGAGATCAGATGTGATATCTGATCCTATAAAATTATAAGTACTGAGTCCCCAAGCAAGCATTGGGTGATTTGCCTCTCTCGTCAGCTCCGTCCAGTCTTGTTGACACATTGGGCAGAGCCGTCTGAGCTTGTGCCGCTGGTAGTGCTGTTCGACCTGCAAACTATGAGACTAAAATCGTATGGTGGCGAAACGGGTACATACCTCAGAAGAACCGTGTCGAAAGGTTTCATCGCAGACTCGACAGTATTCTTCCCGTTGAAGGAGTTCATTTTCTCGTAATCGAAGCCGTCGCTGGAGGTCCTCGATTTCCGAGAGTGTAAGAATCTTTGGATTAATTGAAGGAATGCCATGACCTCCTCGGATCTCAGGCTCCAGGCTTGGTCCATATCGAGGTAACTGAAGGGTTCCTAAGCTTGTTTTGTAGACGGATTGAGGCACGGGCAAGGAATGCTGATGCGATTCCAGTTCCCGAGCTAACCTCTCCCTTTGCGCTTCGTCTACAGATGTCTCTAGTGACCCGCCTCCCATTATGTGTTTTGTCTGCTCTGGGAGCACTGATTGGTCTGGTAAGGGCGTGTTTGTTCTAGACACAAATATCTCGGCTGGTATTTCGTTGTGCTCCTGCCCTTCGAGACCGGTGACTCTGCTGAGGCTCTCTTGTATTGAGCTGTTTAACGCGGGAAGGAATGAACGATCAATGTTGTACGATCCATATTTGGGCACAAAAACAGTGAACTGCTCTGCTTGATGGTCTTCAGTTTCTTGTGGGAATAGAAGGTCAAGGGCTTTCGAGAACTGGCCACTATTCTGTATCAGATCATCTTTCCACAGGTGCCATTTTGTAGAGCAGTAAACGTAGCCAACCCCATGCGCTGTTATTTTCAAATGACCAAAGGCGGGATTATCGGGCATGAAGTTTTCATATCCATCGTAGCTATCACTGCGGACTCGAGCCTCACTGTCCCGTATTTTCAGACGTGGTAGGATGTCGGCCTTGTAAGAATGTTCTCCCAATCGAAGATCAATAGGGTACTCTCGGGGAGACTCCGCTTCGATGTTTTTAAAGTCAATGAAGTATTTGGAGCCACCCTCATCGCGGACTAGCCTTTTAATCAAGTCGCAGAAAGACCTGTAAGAAGTGTCATGGAGATACAGAGCCCCCTTTCGGGACTGTATCAAGATCCCTGTCTCTTCCTTCTCCTTAGCTGCCGAATATGGGCTAGAGTGTCGAGTATGTGCTGCGAAAGGAATACGACGTGCGACCTGACCCCGCGCTGGTTGCTGACGCCCTCGCACTTCAAATGATGGTGTCATTAACCCTCTTAGATGCGGCGTTTGTTTAGGTATCTCGCGATGAATTTGTCCTCCTGGGATTGGCTTGCGTCCTACGACATCGTTAGATCCTCTGCCATTGCTATTGATTAGTCTGAGCACTTACTGCGTAGCATGACTTCTCCATGGCTTTTCTCACCATAGAAGTCAAGGAATTCTAGTTCCTCTTCCTCGTGATATACTACTTCAACTTTCCGACCAGGAACACCCTTTGGCCAAGCATTGCGCGTAACGGTTGGGGAACCAACTGCCGATGTTGGCTTCTGCGTTTTTGTACTCCGCACATACTCAAATGCTGTGGGTTCGGCCGCTGTATTCGAGGAAGGCTCGTGTTCCCCAGAATCCCGAGTATAATCAGGTTCTTTTTGGGTATTGGGATGAATTCCTTCATTGATAGCACCACGACCAGGCTTCGCGTGTGGGGTCAACTCAGATATCTGGCGCAAACCAGCAGCCCCTGGCACTTGTTGCGAATCAATTGGCGGTATTTTTGGACCATGCGCAGGGCGGTTAGAGGACCCCATTGTGATTAGTCAACGGTCAACGTGTGGCAAAGAAAGATGGTCCCTCAGTAAAAGATTCATGCGTAATGTTTAGTACATATGATAGACCCAAAATTTCGTAGAAGAGATTGTGGGACTGATAGGAAGCGATTAATTTACTCATGAAAACATTGCTATGAGCTCTCTGCTATCGGAAGCACCTGAAGCATTGGGAAGCGTTCACTGAGCTTCTAGGCCAGAAACTCTAGCTGGAGGGTTTTGATACCTTAAAGAAAGAGCAAAGGGGATACGAAAATAGGAGACTGCTAAAGCCGTTTGCGTAAACATTGGAACCGTAAGGAATGACACCATCTTCCTAAGACATGATAGGAATGTAATCCGTAGATGGACTCCCTGAAGTGAGCTGTACCAATTCTTAACCCATTGATCGAAAGCAACCCTAACGCCAAAGCTTGCAAAGTGCCTGAGGAGCATTTGACAATGTGGAAACAATAAAGGAATCAATTGGTGGATCGTGGATGTCAATTACTCAATTACGTAATGAGTCCTACGCGAAAGATGTTCTCCGTAGCTTCATATCACGTCGAGCCAAATCGAGATCTTGAATTTATGGTTCAATGGCAATGCTGAGAGGATTGCAGTCACAATTACCAACAATAGCAACCACTGTCTCGATAGGTGCTTTGCTGGGGACAGGTCTGGTCAAAGCTGTGCCTCATCAACGGCTAGTCCCCAACTTAACATTCCCCGAGTGGATTGTACTAGGTTTGGGCCTAGGACTATGGGCTTTTCGCGAAGCCTCCGAAGCCTCTTACCCTGGTCTGGAAGAGACTGTAGTCAAGTCACCCAGGGAGAGCTTGCCGCGATCGCCTTCCCATATTGCTGATTTGCCTTATCCGCCAGACGTGTTGCCAGGCGCGAGGGATGTCGATTCGCCTTATGGAACCATGAGAGTATACGAATGGGGACCGGAAGATGGTAGGAAAGTACTCTTGGTACATGGGATCAGTACTCCTTCTATTGCTTTAGGTTGTTGGGTTACGAGAAGTCCCTTCGTATCGTCAGGACCCACTAACCCATTGACAAGGAGCCATTGCACACGGCTTGGTTGAGAGAGGCTGTCGTGTAATGCTCTTTGGTAAGTAATCTCAGTTCCACCTATATACAAACCTTCTCAAAACCCTTGTTTCGGGCCGTCTACTGCGATGCTTTCCCAGCCTTAACTCTTTTAAAGTGATATTGAGCTTGAAATTTAGCCTATGGATCATGCGTTTCTGGCTTACTTGCAGATCTCCGTAGATCTCTGGGGCCGGGGTTACTCAGATGCTCCCCTCTCAGGATCTCACGCTCTTCCCCAATCCAGCCGCCTCTTTACCACCTCGGTTCTTCTTGCCCTCACATCCTCCACTCTATCATGGACCGGCAGCACCTCTTTCTCTCTTATCGGATACTCTCTTGGAGGTGGCATAGCCGCTAACTTCACTTCCTTTTTTCCGAATATGGTCTCTTCTTTAGTTCTGATTGCTCCATCTGGTCTCCAACGCCCTCATAACATTACGTGGACCAGCAAGCTTTTATATTCTACTAGATGGTTTCCGGAGAGTTGGCTGCAATACTTAGTAAAGAGGCGGTTGAGCGGTAATAATCCGACGGAAAAACCTACAACACCAGATGGACCAGAGGCAGCAGAAGTGCCGATGCAGGAAAGGCCTGGTAGTTTCGACAGAGCGGTACTCTCGAGAAGCAGACCCGGTGTCACAGTTGCTTCTGTAGTCGTGAGTCTCACTATTTTAGAAAACCGGCATCGGAACCCAAAGCTGATTCGGTCCTTAGGCTTGGCAAATCAACTCGCACCAAGGGTTCATCAAGTCATTCATGTCCAGCATCCGCCACGGCCCTATCTATAACCAACATTCCCAATGGCAGCGGATTGGTGAAAGATTGATTACACAGAAGGCGTCTCGAGATAGAGTCTCCGAAGTAGCGGGATTGCAGAACGGTCAAGTGCTAGTCATTCTTGGGGACCAGGATCCTATCATTGTCGAGGATGAGATAGTAGAGGACGCGAGTGAAGTTTTGGGTTGGGAAAATTTAAGAGTTGAAGTCTGCAATGCTGGGCATGAGCTTGCTATAACAGACAGTGAGCATGTCGTTAACTTGATTTGGAAGTTCTGGGGAGGAAAATGATGGTACTCGTCTGGCTCGTTGTAGCAAAGAAGATCTGGACCTTCCGTTTGCTGCAAATTGGAAATCATGACTGTCATATCGTGACTGCCTCTTTGAGAAACCATACTTTGACGAGAGCTTTCCATCTTTTCCATATCCTTTCAAACCCAAACCTTTGCATTAAAGACAAACCGCATTGTTTCACTGCACACTTGAGTCTCACTACACATCAGTTTTTCGTAACATTCAGTTTACCTCAACAGCGTTCAATCTAATACCATTCATTTCATATCGCTGGATTTTGCAAGTATGGCGAAGCGCAGCACCAGAATCAGGACCTCCTCGGAAATTCCATTTGTACCCGACGTCTTTCGTGCTTCTTACGACGAACCAATGCCGATCGACCCTCCAAATACCTCGTACCTTACAGCAATGCCGGAAATACGTCCAAGACTGACCGACGTCGCCAGCAAAGAGGAGCAACATGAATCTAGGTGGAAACCTCTCATGGGCACGCCCAGCAAGCCGCCAGTCCCATCAAACATCCTTGTACCAGACCCTTCGCCTATCCGACATGTCGCCGATGACGAGAGCCCAAGAAAGCTAACGCCTTCGAGTCCCGATTCCTTTATCCACCGGAGACGTCAGGGGGAATATGTTCCACGGCCTCCAGTATGGAAGATCTACGACCTACCAATAGATTCTCATTCCTCGCCGAATGGTTTGGAAGATATAGATACCGATACAGGAACCTGTGAGTCTGATGAAGACGTCTTTACTGACTTGAAAAATCGTAATGTATCTTCCACGAGGCCTGCCGGGACATCTGTCGGTGAACAAATTAGGAAGATGGCAGATATTTTTAGCCAGACACCGGACTTGGTCAATATGGCGGAACATGCAGACCAAATTGTTGCTCAAAGTACGCCAGACGATGCTTGCTTGCCATTATTGGTCGCTGCTGACTTTACTGTGTCAGAACCTCCCACCGCAGACCCTTCGGAACACCATACATCAGTACATGAATCCACTGTACTCCCTCAAGATTCTGATGACCGAAACTTGCAGGGGAAAAAGCATGGGCTCCTTAAGATAACCTCATCCGATATGGTCTGGCAAAGCAGATTAACAGGAAGCAGTAGGGATTGCTCTGCTAAATCCAATTCGCTCATAGTTCCTTGTGAAAACGCCGCCACGCCGCATCAAGAACCAACGGCTGCCCTTCGAGATGATCAGAAAAATCAGGACTTTCTTGAAAACGGCTCGACAGGAATTGAGGGATTAGAAGCACATCCAAGTGTTGCCCCCAAATACGTTGATCAAATACCACAAGTCTCCCTCGACTTCACTCATCCTCTGATCACCAACAACATATTATGTACAGATATTCAACAGCCAAAGGAATTCCAGAACCCCATCAGGCTGGGGTACCTCGTTAAATTTATAGGAGACACACCATTCTCTGCGAGCCAATCCAATAGAAACTCAGAGCTCGATGACAAGAATGAATTCATGATAGCAGTCATCTACGACGATGGATGGGGACTTTTTATCCATAGGGACTCTGGGCGAAAACTGACCTGCATTTCCAATGCAGCATCGAAAGGTTCAAGTTGTAAAGCTGAGGATGCTACAGTCGAGGTTGTGTACGACGAAACGCTGTTTTGTTTTCTTCCTTTATGCTCTGTCATGGCCATTGCGGGAAACAGATTCTCTAAGGAAGCAGAACTGTTCGCGGACGAGACAAGAGCATACTCCAAAGGTGGCAAGATTCAGCCTCCACCACGGGCTCATAGCATGGCAGCAGAAGCTGAAGCCAAAGACAGGGGTGTTGTTGTGATATCCGAAGCAGTCTTCAAGAGCTTCGAGTGCCGCTGCGAAAAGCTCAGATCTTCATCGAAGCTCCCTGCCCATATCTCTGTCTTTCGCCAAATTCCAGCAGAGTCGCGAACGAAGAAAGACTCTGGACAAGCACTCCCTGCTGAGCCGAACGGCGCCGGAGATAACCAGAAACTATATGAGAAGAAAGAGTCATCGCTTCAACGTTCATATGGGCGGAATCTATTCTTCGCTCGGGGCAAGGACATGACCCTCCAACAGCGCGCTCGAGCGAAGGCGTCCAATGCAAAATCAGAGCCAGTTCATGAATATGAAACCCGACACCCAACGGGACTCGAAGGATACCGGGCACGCAAAAAGGCGGCCAACGCGATCTTGCAACCAAATTCGAAACAGAGACAAAGGGAAGAAGAGGTGGCGGAAACGAAACAAAGTGAGACACAGAGGATAAGGGAACAAGAGAACATGGATAGCAAGGGGACTACGCCTGAAATTCTTTGTGTGGTATCGAATTGGCTGCAACACCCAGATCATGATGTTGGCGAAGACCCTTTATCCATGATAGCTGAGGCTTCGAGCTACCCGAGGCCAAGCGACGAGACGGCGGTCAACCCGCTCAAGGCCCAGCAACTATCCATCTCAACTTCGAACAATCGTACTATTGTCAGCTGGCGGAAAATCCCTCAAGGAAACGGCGACATCCGCCCGGATGACTGCATATCCAAAAAAGGCCGGGGACACCCGGAAACAGTCAAGGAGAATAGACCATTTCCCATTGGCGGTATTGGAAAGTCGATTCGAGGAAGTCTTAGGGGGATGCGCGAGAAATTGAGTCTTTCGCGTGGAAGAGTCTCGCCTGGATCGGTTTCGTGAGGGTGGTGCCGAAGGTGGAGTGGAATAGATTTCTTACGGTTTCGAATGGTTACTCGGAGGAAGATGCATTTGGTTCATGATAAGCGTTGATTATGGTATTTGTGGAGGTGGTGTATTGGAGTTGGGGTGGGGGGTGCTTGGATTCATGGATTATACAAGTGCAAGTGGAAAATTCTTTTCGGCTACTGCTCGGGTTATGCTGAGAATACTCTTACCTCCGTATACGGTTTAAGAGTTCATACTTGTCTTTGACCTTTTGAGTTCCTATAGACTGGAGCTAGGCTATCAGCTATGAACATGGTTAGGAAGCTGATGATACAAATGGATTTTGGGGGGGGGTTTTACTAACCATCAATACCGCATGTGAACGAAACATTGTCATCTACACTTGGCAGAAACTCACATTCATGGGACTTGAGTGTACTTCCGTTTTCGGAAGTAGATTGTAGGGACGGTTTATTTCTCATGAGAGGGAAGTCAAAAACCACGCATGTATAAAAGGGGTATGTATGCTCAGTGGATCATGTGGAATTAATTGATTGGTTGATTATGTGCAAATGCCAACCGCAAAAAAATACTGTATGCTTTATGTGGCAAAAATCCCAAGAAACAATCAGCACGCGCTATGCAAAATGCTATGTACATATGCCCCAAACATTCATCAAAGAAGCACAGATCCAGTTGCAGCAAAATGCCATGTCGCTAAAAACGCCCTTGTAAAAAAAATTCCCCTTCAAAAAAATTTCCCAACCACACACACGCCACTTCCACGATGTATGTTTTTTTTCCACTCTGTGTTGATATCTCCTGCGGGCCAATCTCAACCTCAAAGCCCATACCCCCTCCCCCTCCCGCCCTTGGGAATAATCTCATCGTAAAACGCATAGAACTTCGTATCGCGCACCGTCCCCCCCGTGCTCTCGCTCTCATCCTCGTCCGCAACCGTAGCTGCGCGTCCTTTGCCCTTGCCCTTGGAGAGAATTCCTTTTGCGGATTTCGGCATCGGGGAAGGTGGAACTAGAGTGCTCAGATCCACGGCGCTGGCCTGGTACTGGCTGCGTAGCGCGGGGTGGATCTCGGGCATGTCGGGTACGGAAGAAGGAGAAGGGTAGCCGCGGCGGGGCGAGGAGGTGCGCGTGGAGTAGATGGATGAGGGGGCCGAGGGGCGGTGGAATTGTGGGGGGAGGAGGGGTGGTGGGGAGGGTGGCGGGGAGATTTGGTAGACGGAGTCTGGGTAGACGGAGGAGGGCGGGGGGATCTTGCGGCCGGCGTACGGGCCTGATTTCTGGCTAGGCATGGCGGGAGGTGGTGGGGATGCTGTGCCGATGAGGATGATGGGCTCGTCCGGGCCGTCAAAGTCGAATTCCGACATGTGGCTTTCCTCGGAGATGTCGCGCGTGCGGGGGGAGGGCTGCCTGCTACGGTGGCCGGCGGTCGAGGCGCTGCGACTTCGGTGGCGGGGGTCTTTGAGCGGGGTGGGGGGCGCCATGGGGGAGGGGAAGGCGCGGTCGGCGCAGGGGCGGCAGAGGTAGTTGTTTGCTTCGAGGATGGCGTGCATGGGCGAGACGGGGTTGTGGCAGGCTTGGCAAGGGGGGTCGGTGGGGGAGCGTTTGGGGGAGGGGTGGTGGTAAAAGGCGCGGTCGGCGCAGGGCCGGCAGAGGTGGGAGGTGCCTTCGACAACGGCTTGGCCGGGGATGATGGGTTTGTGGCAGAGGCGGCAGGTGGGGGTTGTGAGGGAGCGGGTATTGGGGGTTTTGGGGGTGGCGGCGTCGGAAGGGTTGGCGGCGCATTGGGAGCAGAGGTGCAGGTCGATTTCAGAGTATTGAGTGGAGGGGGAGGCGGGTCTTTGGCAGAACTGGCAAGGCTTGGGCGGTCTGGCGTTGCTACCCGAGTGGTTGCTTGTCCTGTTGCTCCGGGCCTGGCTTCCGATGCTGGGCTTGGGACTTCCTCTACCGGCGAGAGGGCTCCTGACTCTGATTCTGCCTGAGCTCTCGGCTGGGTAGGAGCCTGTGCGATCGGTGCGACCGCTTCTAGTCGATCTGCTATCTGGCTTGAGGCTTGATCGCTCAGTGCGACCGCTCCCAGGCCTACTTGAAGCTGCTGGTGTGTAGAAGTTTGTTTGCTTAATAGTGCTGGTGCATCCCTTTCTGCTCGGCCCCTCTGTTCGGTAGGAGTTTGGGTAAGCGGCATTGCTCCTGGGCATACGAGGTCTGTCCGCAGATGCAGGCATGGGCGGAGGAGTGTCGGAGTCAGATGCAACGTTCATGAAATCAGACATGCGCGTCATTCGAGACGAGACCGATCCTTGTGACCCATGGTGGCTAGTGCGATGGGGTGATTGCTGTACATGGACAGAGTGCTTTGGGACCAATTTAATAGCTTCTCCGATGTTGTTCGAAGGACGGCCAAATGGATTTGAGACACTCTGAGGAGGCAGTGTAGGAGCTTTGGCACGGGAAATGGATCGCTTAACGGTCTTGGGCTTTGCTTCTGTCTTCGCACCGAGCTTCTTTCTCTCAAAGTATTCTGCTTCGGCTGTGTAGACCTCGAGCGCGTCCCTGCCCCATGATGTTAGTGTATCCCTTAGAGGTCGTCTCTTCGCAACGTACGGTTTCGAGTTACTTATTCGGGCACCACTGGGGCCGCTGGCCTCAGTATAAGCCCTCGAGGCCTTCCTGGAGCTTTTCGTCTGTGCTGGTTCCGGCGCTTGGAGGAAATCTTCAAGATTCCCGTGTCGGTCATACGGATCATATTCCGGCATTGTAGGATGCGTTGTAGAGGATTTGTCGCTACTGCTTCCGGAGAGTATGTTGAAGACTTTCATGAATGCAGATTTTGAGGGGGGTTCTCTCTGTTGCCTGTGGTTGTTCATATTTGCAATATGGTTTGATCTGCGTTCGAAGGTGTTAGATGAATATCAGGTACACACATGCCATGAGTGAAACGTTGGGGATTGAATGTGATTATAGCAATGGAAGCTTACAGTCTTTTTGTTCCATTTTTAGTACCTCTCTGTGAAGAAGTTCTTTCGGTTTCTTTGTTTGCCCATTTCCAATCCAGTCCGGTTATTGCATGGCCTTTGTTCTGTCATTGTCTCTCCGTCAACGAGGTATTGTCCCGTAGTCTAGAGTCTTGATCTAATAACCTGTATGTCTATATTTAGCAGACTTCACGTGACGAGAAGTGCAAGAGAATGGAACAAGAGCAGTAGTATTCAAGGCTATTGTAACATCAGAGTATTATTCAATGTATATGAAGATCTTTAGCCCCAGCCTCCATAATAAAAACAACCCTGAAGATAGAATTAGACGTGATGCAAGAAGTAAGCGCCTTTAATAAGAATATCAGCCAAGTTTGAAATACAATCACGGGTATAGCTCCCCACCTCTTCCCTGATCAAAACCTTCATCTCTCCTTCCCCAGATCAGAGATTAAGACCCAGGGCCCCAACGAACATTGCTAATCCTGCAGCGAGCGAGACTGACAAACTTGATGCGGTACCGGTGAACTGAACAGGCGAAGTACCGGGGACAGAGCTTCCTACAGCGGAGGCTCCCGTGGCGGCAGCACCTGCACGACCCTTTGTAGTCGGAGTTGCGAATAGGGGTGGGGGAGTTCCAGCGGCAGCCGGGGCTTTACCAGCAGCAGGAGCAGGAGCAGGAGCAGGAGCAGGAGCACCACCAGAAGCCGGAGCACCACCAGCGGGAGCTGCGCCGCCGACAGCAGGGGCCGATCCACCCGAAGCAGGAGCGGAGCCGCCAGATGCGGGGACAGATCCACTGGAAGCTGGAGCATAAGAGCCATTGGCGGGAACCCCGCCAGCGGGAGGAGCGCTTCCCGGAGCAGGGTAGGGGCCAGCCAGAGCTTTAGGAGAGGATCCAGTGGGAGCAGCTGGGGCGGGATTGGGACCACTGCCAGCACCAGGGGTAGCTGCAAGGGGTGCGGGGGTTGTCAAAGTGGCGACGAGGGGCTTCTCTCCACAAACGGTACAGGCGACTGTGGTGACCGTGAAGCCTTGCGGAACGTAACTTGCCTCACGTGGCTGGCCGCTGTTGCTGCAAGATTCAGTGACTGTGTAGGTTACCTCTTCTAGGCCAGTGGAGCAGGTCTGAGAGTACACGGTGGTGTACGTTGTCAAGACTCCAAATTTAGGGAGGTCGGTGGAGACGCCCTGAGACATGTCTGAACATTCAGGGCAGTAGGTTTGAACAACGGTGTCAGTCTCCGTAGACATTCCGCTCGTGGTGGTGAGGCAGCTATTAAAGTATTCTGTGACGGTTGAGAACGACTCGGTCATAGTATCAGGCGAGGTGGTATCAGAGGAAGCGGCATCAGTGGAAGCGGCATCAGTGGAAGCGGCATCGGTCGTAGAGGGATCAGGCGAACCGGTATCAGTCGAGGTGGGATCGAGCGAACTAGTATCAGTCGGTATAGTATCAGTCGAGCTGATATCAGTCGAGGTGGAATCGAGCGAACTAGTATCAGTCGGTATAGTATCAGTCGAGCTGATATCAGTCGAGCTGATATCAGTCGAGCTGATATCAGTCGAAGCCGTATCAGTGGAAATCGTTTGCGCCCAAGCGCTGACCACACCTGCCACCAAGATGACAGCGACAGCGGACCTCATTGTGCTATTGGCTTTGATCTAAATTTGAGTGGGGTTGACTGCACGAAGAAAACTCTATTGCTGAAGATCAGGTCCTGAAGATATATTAAACAATTTTGCTGGCAAGTGCGAACACGATATAAAGCAGTAAAGAGCGTAGAGGAGGAGCGAAGCTGATTGATGCAGACTGGAGTGATGGTGAACTTATAAATTGAAGGCTGGCATATTATGATTTGCATATTTGCCTCTGGAATGTCGGCTGCTGCTGAGCCCGCAAGCGATCATAACAACACGAAAAGAGGGAATGAATTTCGAAATTGCTTTCTCTGACTGGACCCGGCAAGGGAGAGGCTGGAAAGACGACGCGGAGATGCTAACCCGTTTGCAAACGCATTGATATTTGATATAGGAGCCTCAAGACAAAAGCTTCATTTCTTCCACTCAGCAGTAAGGAAACACCCTAATCGAGACTTCACAACATGCAAGCAAAGGCCTTCATATAAGGTTTGATCCTAGTCGTCAAAGATTGGACAACGGCATGATTATAGCATAGCATGTCACCCATATAATCGACATTTCCCTCCCATCGCTCTCATCAAAGAGAACTCATCGAGAGGCAAACTTCCTATAGTCCGGGTCTGTATTGATCTCCAGAACCGCTGCGAACTCCGAAGAGTTCACATGGCAACACATTGCTGTCAGTGATCCTGAACAATGGTCGTGGCTGGTTCCGTGGCTTTTTGATGAAAGAAGAGAAAGGAATTTGCGTTCAGATTGTGGGCTTTAATTGGCTTCGCGCTACTGACTGCTTAGTCATTTATATAATCTTTTAGCGTGCACAGCGCGTTGCAGGGCTCTACCTATCACGAAAGCCCTAACCAACTTATTTGCCAGTAGTCACTGTGTAGTTGAAGACCGATACGGAGCACTGCAGTACAGGTGTTGTTCTCAAGCTGTTTTGCTCAAGGCTTGTATGGGCGCTCCATACCAATTACTATGAGCTAGAAAGACATTACTATCATTTAAGATAATCTCCACGACGTTTTCGGCTCCAAACGCCTCTGTCATGCCAAAGCCTAGCCCAAACCCCGCTCATGAGACCCAATATCGCCCGTGGTATTACGAATTGTACTGCATAAGTATTTGCACTGGCCGAACGAGTCCGAGCGAGCTGCTAACAATTGGCGGCAGTTCTCAGTGCCTCTAATAGGCATATCATTAGGCCTGACAGCAGAAGTAAAGGTGCTAACACCGCTGGAAAGGCATCACCCAACATAAGGTGAGGTGTTCGTATGAAGTCTCGAGTATCGTGGCAAGCCAGAGTAGAAGCGAAGAAGTTGTGACCTCGACAAATTTGATGCTCGTTGGAGCAGAATCTCACAATGCGACATCTAAAGACAGCTTGTCAACATGTTATCCGGGGTAATTCGGGTTTGATATCATACCTGCATGATCTTACAAGAACACCAGACGTCTAGACTACCCGGACTTTCCATTTCCAATGGCGGTTTGCGAGTTGGTAGTTTTGAAAACCCCACTTCCGGTGGCTTTCGAGATACCGATGCCGAGACCAACAGCAGCTCCCACAATGACCATTGCGATGAGAATCTTGATCCATAGCTTCTGTTTCTTCGACAAATTCCTCATTGGGTTGCATCCCCTATTCCTCTCCATCTTCATTCGCTTCTCGATCAGCTGGCGTTTTCCTGGCCATACTGTGCACTCCGTCTTCGTCCTTGATATGTCCGAGGATGGCACAATCCGCGAGCCAGCTTCGAGATCTTGCTCGTAAATCTTGATATTGACTTTCGATTCCGATTTGTATTGCTCCAACGATGTACGGGTGGTAGGATGTGAGTAGAAGGCCGAGAAGGGATGAGAAGATGTCGGGTCATACTCTTCAACAGGGCTATGCGATTGATCGACCGTTGATGCAAGTGACTGTGCTGAGGCGTTGTCGAGTGAGGGTTTCCCGATTGCGAGGTAGGTGGGTTTTGGCTGCGGTTGAGACTCGACGACTGCAGCTCCCATCGTTGGTTTCTCATTAAGAGACATGTCTGCGGTATGGAGTGCGTAGAAGATGGTGTTGCTGATATGATTCAGTTCAGGTTCGTTGAGGAGCCCGGCAGAAGGGGATTGACGGAGTAGCAAGGGAAGACTATGAAGTGCGGTTGACAAGCGGTTGAATTGCTCGACAACCCAATTCGGCGGGTTATGGAGGACGTGAGGGTTAATTGAAGGCGCGACTATTCGTAGTCGCGCAAGGAGGTCTCGTGGTCCTACTATTCGTGATGTTCGTGGGTTAATGGCCGTAAAAGAGTATTGGCCTGTAGTATGCGATTGCGGTGCCTCTCGGAGAGAAATCGATCTAATTACGTCCCACAGGTAACTGTTACGTGAAAGGCTCTGCAAAGAGTGGACAGAGCGAGAGAAGGTTTGAGAAGTAGGGACAAGTTTTTATGTAGTGAGTGGGTGTTCCCTGACCTCTAAGGAGAAGAATCTTCTCCAGTTGGGACGTGCTTGCCCCAACCCGTGGATTAATCTGGGTGAGGGCGCATCCGAAGCTAGTTAGCGTGGGTTACAATACAGTAGCTCCGGCAGACTGCGTTAGTCGATTTCGTTATCTATCTTTTCTACGTTCGTCAATCGTCACGTCCGTAATACTGCACTTCCAACTTTCAGAGGTATCGTGCTAGCTCAGTATCCTTTGATGGCTCTTCCAGCTCAAGCAAGACAAGATGAAGACGTTACATCTAAGAAGGCATCGATCATGGTATTGCCTTGTTTTACCTATGTATTGGATTGGACGAAGCCCAAAACAGCTCAATATCTTACAGCTAGTAGTAATATTGAAAGCCATCACGCCAATCATTGCCTGTTCCTGGTTATCGATTCATTGATGATGCGCGGGATCTAAATCAAGAGAATCAAGCATCACACTCACGCTTTGGAAATAAAATACATAGGATCCACATACTTTCTCAACATGGCGGCAACCTTTTGCCTTCTGCATTACCTTGGTTATACGCACCAGAAATGTGTATGATACTTACTTTACCTCAAGATACCTTTCCTCCACGTACATAGGTTTTAATTTCTGTCTCGCAAACCGTACCGTACCCTAGGCACACCCTACAAGCGGGCGGGGTACTCGCATGTGCAAATTCATCAACGCCCAGGCGTGCCAACCCAGACCAGCCGATGCCGGCCCCACCCGCAGGACGGCGAGGCAGACCCATCAGGGCTTCGATGCATGAAAGCATGAAAGCATGAAAGCTTGAAAGCCATGAGTAGCCGTAAGACACGTCTTTAGTTGTTTGAACAATGGTTCGCCGGCTTGGGTCAGGACCATTGCTAGCCGCAGAAAAAGGAAAAGAGATCGAGTTCGTGAGGTAGGTACACTTCAGTAAGGCGTACATGCACGAGAAGGTTAAAATGATACCCTACTATCCCACGAAAACCAACGCGTGGGTGTGCTGTACGAAACCCAGGGACTACGCGGATCAGCATCCAGCCAGTATGAATGATTGAATGTTTGCTGCTCAAGATTGAGGTCCAGAGGCCCCCTTAATGACATCAAATCATTCAAACCAACACAGATAGGCGTGTCATCATCCACCATATGCCTCAGTGTAAGATCATTCGGAGAAGATTTCATTCTGCCGTCACTTCATCAGTCTCTTTTACGTCGTAGTTATCGCACCTAATCTCTATCCAAACAAAACATCGAATGGCATGTTCAAGATCATTCAAAAGCAATGAAGTCGAGTGAAGTTATTTCAAAGCTTTCGAAAATTGGCCCAGAGGCTCCACGTCAATTCCATGCTGTCATATGTGTATTCTCCCGGCTTTTCGCCCTGGTTGCGTCTTAGGATTCGTTTTGAACGATAACCACCTGCACCTAGCTTCGCACACACAAACTCCTGCTACCCAAACCCCTTCCTTCAGCCTCCGTCGAGTAAAATATCTAAAGACGCACGTACATCCTGTCTAAACTTCCTTGTCCGTTGTTCATGGAAGAACGCTGTGCACATTACCTCGCTCGCAACAAAGACCAGCTAACAGTGGATGCGTCCTATTTGTGGCCCAGAACCCTCGCGCTGTTGAGGTGGCTATGGCGCCTTTACCAACACAGTGGTTACTCCACGCATTCCGCTCTCCACCCATGAACAAGTACCCCCAGTGTAGGGCACCCATGTAGAAGGGTGACACCTTGACGTGATCTCTGCCGCCGCCTGCGCAAACAGCATCAGCGACGACTCTATGGCGACCATGCTGCTAACGTTTAGCGTGATCTTGCAGGTGATCCAGGTCCAGCTGTAAGGTCCTCGATAGCTACCTGCGCTTCCAAAAGTCATAGTCTGAGAGGCGTCAGGGGTGGTAAGCATGCTGTTGACGGCCACGTAGCAGTCCAAAGGGTTGATGATATACAAGATTGCTGGGGAGTTACAGTGGTATATGCGGCCATTCGGGATGGTGAGGTTTATTGACGGCTGAACATCAAGTGGGGAGGGATCAAGGGCGGGATGTAGGGCGAGAGCGAGGGACGTCGAGGAAAGTGAGAAGATTAGGAGTATGTAGGTAAGTGAGGAATGCTTGAACATCGTGTTCCTAATCCTTAGTATCAGAGGATGAAATATTGAAGTTGGATAGAGAATTTAATGATGCTTTTGGATGCCAATGGGAACCGCAGGGCAGCTTGATAACAAAAACCATATCAGCGCCAATATGTTGGTGCTTCCAAGGAGTTTATCGAGTCCAAGCGACTTTCCGCAGAGTGTTTGACCTATTGGCGCTGAAAAGGATGAGCACGATCTGCGCTTCTATGCAGGCCGTCTTCGAGTGGGGGTGCTTTACTTTGGCTTTCTGTAGAGCGCCTTTGCAATTGCTTCCGCCGGAGGCAAAAGCCATGCGAACGGTGTGT
>JAABUL010004089.1_pt1 | contig 20218 bp, 16 predicted proteins | sample 5559151 | NCBI WGS metagenome assembly JAABUL01 (sample SAMN10711876, study PRJNA513368) | rock metagenome | isolation source: Antarctica rocks | place: Antarctica: Victoria Land, Pudding Butte sud | reverse complement strand
CCGTGTGCCCGCGGCTCACCGTGCTGGTGACCAGCCGAGCGCCCTTGCATGTGCGGGGCGAGCAGACGTTCGCGGTGTCGCCGCTGACCCTCCCCGATCCGACCGACCCGCTACCGGTGGATACCTTGACACAGTACTCCGCGATAGCGTTATTCCTCCAACGAGCACGGGCGCGCGCGCCAGACTTCGAGCTCACCGTCGCGAACGCGCCTGCCGTGGCCGCGATCTGCCGGCGGCTGGACGGGCTGCCGCTGGCGATCGAGCTGGCGGCGTCGCGCGTCGCGCTCTTGCCGCCCCAGGCGCTGCTCGCACGGCTGGAGCGCCGCCTAACTCTGCTGATCGCCGGGGCGCACGACCTGCCGGAGCGGCAACGGACGCTGCGCGCCGCCATCGCCTGGAGCTACGACCTGCTGGATGCGGATGAACGGGCGCTGTTCGCGCGGCTAGGCATTTTCGTGGTGAACTGTACCCTCGAGGCGGCCGAAGCGGTGTGCGGGACGGCGGGTGGTCGTCAGGACACCGTGCTGGACAGACTGGCATCGTTGATGAACAAGAGCCTGCTACGGATGGATGTGGGGGGGCACGGGGAGCCGCGCTTCGGGATGCTGGAAACAATCCGGGAGTACGCGTTGGAGCGGTTGGCGGAAAGCGGGGACGAGGAAGAATCGCGGCGGCGGCACGCGGGATACTACCTCGCGCTAGCCGAGGCGGCGGAACCCGCACTGACGGGGCCGGCACAGGGGATGTGGCTGGAGCGGCTGGAGGACGACGGCGACAATCTGCGGGCGGCGCTACGATGGGCGCGGGAGAGCAGAGAGATCGACACGGGGTTGCGCCTGGCGGGGGCGTTATGGCGGTTCTGGTATATGCGCGGCTATCAGCGCGAGGGGCGCGGGTGGCTGGAGGACCTGCTAGCGCTGACCGCTAAAGGACCCGGCGGTCCAGCGAGGGCGGCCCGCGCGAAGGCGTTCAACGCGGCGGGCGTGTTGGCCTATTATCAGGGCGACTGTGTGCGGGCGATCGCACTGCATGAGGAAAGCCTGGCGCTGCGACGAGAACTGGCGGACAAACAGGCGATCGCCTCCTCGCTCCACAACCTGGCGAGCAACGTCGCATTGTGCGGCGACCACGAACGCGCCGTGGAGCTGTACGAGGAAAGCCTAGCCCTGTCGCGGGAATTGGGCGCCAAACTGGCCATCGCCGCCACGCTCAGTAACCTGGGGGACATCGCGCGCGAGCAGGACTCCTACGGGCGCGCAACCGCGCTGTCGGAAGAAAGCCTTGCATTGATGCGGGAGTTAGGAGATACGTGGGGTATTGCTCTCCTGCTCACCAATCTAGGCCGCTTGGCGCGCGAGCAGCGCGACTATAGGCATGCGGCCGGCCTGTACGCGGAGAGCCTGGCGCTGTACCGGCGGTTGGGCGACAAGTCGGAGGTTATCGCCTGTCTACAGGACGTGGCCGCTCTGATCTATCGGCAGGGGCAGGTAGAACAGGCCGCGCGCCTCTACGGCGCTGTCGCGGCCGGGCGTGACGCGAACGGTCACGCCCTGTCACCCGTCGACCAGGCTCGTTTCGAGCATGATGTGGCCACTGTACGCGCGGCACTGGGCGATGACTCCTTCACCGGAGCATGGATGGAGGGCCGTGCGCTGCCGCTTGAGCGGATGGTGGAGCAGGCGCGGGCGGTGATCGAGGGATCGACCCGTGAGGCGCCGAAGGAAGCTTTATAACCCTGCGCCGGCCGCTGCTCCTCTGCCAATGCTTATGGCAGCGGGCAGCGCGACACTTATCGACGGCTGAGCGTCGCGCGCATCAGGGTCGCGTCGCTCAACGAGTAGTAGAGCCAGATCGTGGCGCCCTGCTCGACCGCCGAGGCCGCGAAGGCGATGTCGGTCGCGTCGCCTTCCGGGGGCGGTGGCACGATCACGGGCTGCTCGCAACGATCTACGACCGTCTGGAGTGTCGCATCGAAGGCCACCCAGCCGATACGCCATTTGGTATCCCGCGTCGCGCCGTTGTAGAACATGACGGGGCGCTCCGACCCCTGGCCGACGACAGGCCCGGTACTCAAATGCCAGGCGTCGAAGTGATCCGGGCGCGCGGCAAAGGGCGGGGTGTCATAGGTCCACGGGCCGTCGAGCGTGCGCGACGAGGCGAGCCCGATCCGGGAGCGATCGTCGGCGGCGTACTCGATAAAGAGCCGCCAGCCCCCCCCGGCAGCCGGCACGATCTCGGCTTCCTTCGTGCTCTGATAGCGCGTGGAGGGCGGTAAGACGGGTCCCCGTTTCACGAGATGGGCGAGGTCGGGACCGGCCGCGACAAGCAGTTGCCCGGTCTTTGTTTCCTGATTCCATCCCGTGTAAAACACATAATAGTCGTCGCCCTGCCGGGCAACGGACGGATCCTCGCAGCCGTCGTGGTCCTCCGCGCCGGGTCCCGGCGCGAACACAGGTTCCCGGTCCATGACGAAGCGCGCCCCATCATCGCCACGTCCATGATAGATGCGCGCGACCTTCCGCCGGGGATCGTCCGCGTGGTTGACCGCGCGCACCAGGAGGTGGTATGTCCCCTCTTCCCGCCAGACATAGGGGCTGAGCACATACATGTCGGCGAGAGGCGCCTCACGCTCCAGCGTGATGGGGCTGGTCTCCACGAGTTCGAAACCGCTCATGCGCCTTGCCCCATGTGGCGCATCAGGCCCCCATCGATGAAGATGGTGGTCCCCGTGACGTAATCCGCGTCGCGCGAGGCGAGATAGACGGCCAGCGCCGCGATTTCCTCGGGACGCGCGGCGCGCTTGAACGGGATGCTCTGCACCTGTTGGTCGCGCACCGCCGGGTCGTCGATCGCCGCCTGGTTCATGGGCGTGAGCACCATGCCCGGCGCCAGGTTGTTCACCGTGATCTGATCGTCCGCGAGTTCGAGCGCGAGGCAGCGCGTCAGGTTCCGCAGGCCGCCCTTCGTCGCGCAGTAGTCGGCGCCGCCGGCGCGCGGGACATCTTCGTGTACGGAGGTGACGTTGATGATCTTGCCGGACACCTGGCTGGATGTGTGGCCGGACCCCTGGTGCGCGCGCGCCGCGCGGATGAAGCGGCGCGCGCACAAGAACGGTCCGGTCAAGTTAGATGCGATCATCTTGGACCAGTCGTCGAGTGAGAGGTCGGCGACCTGCGTTCCGCTGGCGTCGGCGCCGGCGTTGTTCATCAAGATCGTCACCGGACCGAGCGCCTGCTCCGCCCGCACGAACAGACGCTCGACCTCCGCCTCGACGCCGACATCGGCCTGCACGACAACGGCGCTCCCGCCGGCCTCCTCAACCTGACGCCGCGTCTCCTCGGCGTCGTCTTCGTCGCTGAGGTAATTGATGACGACCGCGGCGCCTTCGCGGGCGAACGCGACGGCGCTCGCGCGGCCGATGCCGGACCCGGCGCCGGTAACGAGGGCAACGTGCCCGGCGAGCTTCGCCGGGACGTGACGGACGGGGGTCGCTTGACTCATGATCCCTTCCTTTCCCAGGCACTGCCGTTTCCCAGGCACTGCCGTCCGGATCGTAGAAGCTGATGTAGATCCGATCCCACCCATCGCGGCATCATCGTTGGCGTGTCGCTGGATGAGCGGCTGCGGATGGCCCTGTCGCCGGTGATGCGCCTAGCGCCGCTATCTCCGTCCCGTTGCACGTCGCGCTCCATCGGGCGGCTGCAACGACTCGGCCGCCGTCACGATCGCCGCCCCGAGCAGGACGCTGTCCTTGAGCACGAACTGTCCGGTCGACGAGAGCGCTGGGAACCCATAGCCTTCCTGCCAGCTTTCCGGCATGGAGATGAGAAAACTAAGGGTGGTCCCGAACATAGCGATGGCGCCGAGACTGCCGAGCGCGGGCGCCCGACGACTCGTCGGTGAGAGCGCGCCGATGGCGATAAGCGCCCCCAACGTCAACTCGATGATCCCCAATAGCCGTGCCGTACGACGCACGTCCGCCCTCTTGTACGCCCACGACAAAAGCGGGCTGCTGGCGACCATGGGCTTAATCCCCTCGGCCTCGTAGGCGGTGAACTTCAGCGCCCCGATCCACAGCAGATTCGCCGCTAGTCCCGACCGCAGGAGGGTGCGGCCTATCGTGTCGAGCCTCCGCGTCTCGCGGGAGCCGCCTGGTTTCCCCGGATCTTTCATCTCGCCTTTTCCCTTTCTTACTTTCTTACTGATCGATCGGCGCGCCGATCGATCAGTGGCTAAGGCTCGGCGCGGAGGCACGTTGCTTCATCCGTGCCTCGTAAGGTGGCACGGATGAGGCAACGCGCCACGACAGCCCTGATAGCCCACCACCCTCACCCTCACCTCCTCGGGGCGTGTGTACCCCCAACCCGCGCTAGCGGACATCGATGCGAACCCCCGTGCTCACTATCCCCGGTTCGTCGGCCGTGCGTCGGCTCCGATCGGAAACCCCACATGAGGCTACTTTCGAGCATAGCACGGGTGGTCTTACGAAATGGTGACGAAGATTACGAAAACATTACAGTGTCGAGATGACGCTTCGCCGCCATTATCGCTCGTTTCGTCGATCGTGATCCGCATCCACGAAGATTTAATTCTTTCGTAATCTTCGTCACCATTCTGTAAGACGACCGAGGCTATGCTCGAAGGTAGGTCACGGACCACCTAATCATGGACCGCCCCGCGAATCCGCTGGGCTTCGGGCCGGTTATAGCAACAGGAGAGGTAAAGACTATGGCAAAGTTGACGCGAGGCGGTTTCCTCAAGAAAACATCCGCGGGAGCGGTTGCGTTTGGCGCGCTGGCCGCCCTGCCCGGCGCGGCGGTCGCCGCCGGGCGGCCCCCGATGGCCGCGACCCCTGAGGCAGACGCACTGACGGCGGCGCCCTTCGTCGTCTATGTGCGCAACCCCGCCGCCGGCGAGATGGTTGTGCTCGCCGGCGCCGAGGAGTTCACCTATACCGATCGCGCCCTCGCCGCGCGCCTGTGGCAGGGCCGGGGCGCGCGGAACGGCGCCTCTACACACGCTAGCACGTCCAAAGGGAGGTAAGACAAATGTCATCACACCGTGAAGCCCTCGAGATTGCCAAGGACCCGGTCGCGGACAATACCGACGTGTACGCCTTCGTGAATCCAGACCCGACGATCAAAACCGTCATCTTGATCGCCAACTACATCCCGCTGGAAGGGCCGGCTGGCGGCCCCAACTTCTACGAGTTCGGGAATGACGTCCTCTATGAGATCAAGGTCGACAATGACGGAGATGGGCGGCCCGACGTCACCTATCAGTTCCAGTTCCAGACGACGCTGCAAAACCCGGACACCTTCCTGTACAACACCGGCCTGATCAAATCGCTCGACGATCCCAATTGGAATATCCGCCAGGTCTATACGGTGACCAAGGTGACCGATGCCGGGGCGACCACCCTGGGCAGCAATCTGGCCTGCCCGCCCTGCAACGTGGGCGTGCGCTCTACGCCCAACTATCCCGCCCTGGCTCAGGCGGCCGTGCATACCCTGGCGAGTGGTGAGACGGTCTTCGCCGGGCAGCGCGCGGAAGGCTTCTATGTGGATCTGGGCTCGGTCTTCGACTTGCTGGATGTGCGGCCGTTCCAGAGCATGCATATGATGCCGGTGCCTCCCAACGAGCCAGGGGTCAACGCGACCAACCGGCTCAACGTACACAGCATCGCGATCGAGGTGCCCCAGACCGCGCTCACGCGCGATGGCTCTCTGCCCGTGGATCAGACTGACCCGCGCTCCGTCGTCGGCGTGTGGGCCACGGCGAGCCGGCAGAAGGTCACGATGCGTGACGGGGGTAACGGGGGTAACGGGGGTGACGGGGGTAACGGACGTGACGGCGCGCAGACCAGCCACGGCCCCTGGGTGCAGGTCTCGCGGCTCGGCAACCCTCTGTTCAACGAGGCCATCGTCCCCGTAGGGGAGAAGGACCGATGGAACTCATTGACGCCCGCCGATGACAGCCAGTTCCTGCAGTACGCACAACACCCCGAAGTGTCCAAACGGCTCCCGATCTTCTATCCCACGTCGTTCCCGCACCTGGCGACTCTGACCGCGGTGCGCGCGGATGTGGTCGCCATCCTGCTCACCGGGATACCAACCGGGTTCGTCCCCGGTGTCCAGAATTACACGGGCCCGCTCATTGCGGATATGTTGCGGCTGAACATGGCGGTTCCTCCGAAGTCCTTCGCCGCCGAGAATCCGTACGGGATAATCAACGGTGACTTTGCCGGCTTCCCGAACGGCCGGCGGGTGAAGGACGATGTGTTCACAATCGAGTTGCGCGTCCTCGCCGGCTTCACGTACGTGCTGGTCGACAAGACCTACGTCCCGGACCCAGCGTCCGCTGTGTTCACCGATGGTCTGACCACGGCCAACGTCAACGCGCCCTACCTACCGACGTTCCCCTATCTGGGCGTCCCGTACGACGGCTTCGACAACCCGAGCAACACGAGCAACCCGAGCTAGGACGAGGAGCGGTACGACAGGCGAGGAGCGGGAGGATCTCGGTGGTTCGGAGCGACCGAGTTCCTCCCCCCGTCGATCGCGGAGACCTTATTCGTACGCGCCCACAGATGAGATGCCGGACGGCTGGCCGGGAATGATAAGCAATCTGTAATCCTTCCGTAATGTTCGTCACGGCTACGTAAGATCCTACCGCTATGATCGAGAGTAGGCGCCATTTTCGGGCGTCATTCATACAAGCCCCGAGCCGGGGCAACGAGACTAAGGGCGCGTTAAACGATTACTTCCCATTTTCGGGCGCAGGCTCATAGCCGCTTTGCCCGACAGCGGCGGGGAGTTATTCCTTGGCGACTCCTAAGGAGAGACATGTGACACGACCAACGATCAGGGGCCGGACGTGGACAGCGCTCGCGCTCACCCTCACCCTCGCGCTCATCATCCCCGCGGGCGGCGCCGTCGCGGGTGGCTCGCCCCCGCTGTCTCACAACCCCTCCGGTCCGGGCATGGCCGCGGGACTGGGGCAGATGACCGGCCTGTTACCCCGCAACCACCTGTTCGAGGAGAGCGCCCTCCAGGTCAACCTCAGCAATGAGACGGTACGCCTGCCGCTGTACCCCGGCGATGTGCATGGGCAGCGGGTGTGGTATGTCCTCCTGGATTCCTCGGACGTCGGGGCGGCGCACGACCTGGGCGTGAACTATGCGCCCAAGCTCGCCAACATCGGGATTGGCTGCCCCGCCTGTGTGCAGACGGTGACCCTCGGGAGCCCGACGCCGAAGCAGAATCCGTTCGGCCTAGCGCCGGTCCACTTCCAGGGCGCGCCCGATTTCAGCCCCACACGGGTGGCGGTCCCCGGCCCGCAGGGCTTCCCCCTTGCGAAACTCCAGCCCGGCGCCGTGGCCGGTCCAGGCTATAGCCCCTTCATCCGGATCGCGGGGTCGCCGACCGTCTACAGCGCCCCCATCGTGGCCACCGGCGACGGTCCTTTCGACGTCGTCCATCACACCAACACGGCCGATCGGGTCCTCGGCATCCACATCGCGCCCGCGACGTCGCCGTCCGGACAGTTCCTGGAGTCGTGGGTCGACATGCTGTTCGTCAAAGGGTTCGACGCCGGCCAGCCGATCCTCTACCTGAGCACGGACGCCGGTCAGCCCCTCACCGCAGTGTTGGAACGCGCGACCTACGTGCCCGCGCTGGACCGCGCGCCGTACAACGGCGGCGACGACTTCCTGGGGTCCGCGCGTGAGCGTCTCTTCGGCTTCATCAACGGCCAGACGGGCGTCAACAACGCCCAGGCGCAGGGGTTCGTGCATCTGGTCGTCGACGGCCTGGCGGCGCAAGACGCCTCGGCCGCCAACACGGCCCTGATCACCGCCCTGCGCAACGGTGGCGATCTGCTCAACGTGTTCGGCGATGTTCCAACGTTGAGCGACCCCCGGCATGCCGATGCCTACAGTCCGTTGTGGGACGCGCAGCTCGGCCTGTGGACCGACAAGGCGGTGCGCCTGGGGCTTAACAAGCGCCAGATCGACGAGAACGTCGTCTTCAACCTGGCCGCGACCCGGCCCGACCTGATGACGGGTGTCGACCCGGCCACGGGGCTACCCAAACCGTACGGCTCCGCGGGCGTCGACATCAACTGTGCGGTCATCGGGTTCACGGCGAAGCCCCCGACCGCGAACCTGGCCCCGCCGGCCCCCCATTCCCAGTTCCCACCGCGCTAGCGTGATGATGATGGGGTACAGGTACACGACGCGCCCTACGGCTCGGGTGGCTTCAACGTGAACTGCCCCATCATCGGCTTCACCAACCAGCAACCGACCGCCTCCATCGGCGGCGACCCGCGGGTCCAATAGAGGAGAAACCATGAAGCCGTTGTCTGATCGCGCCGATAGCATCGCGGCGCCGCTGTTCACCCTCATCGAGCGCATCGCCGCGCCCCTGTTACGCCTGAGCCTGGGCCTTATCCTCGTGTGGATCGCCGCGCTCAAGTTCCATGACCCCGCCCCCGTCGTGGCCTTGATCCACGCCTTGGTGTTCTCAGCCCTCGCCTCGGCCACGTTCGTCCATGTGCTCGGCGCGCTGGAGATCATCGCCGCCCTCCTCCTGTTCAGCGGCCGCGGGCTACGCTACGTCGGCCTGTTCAGCCTGCTGCTCTTCGCCGGGACGCTGACCATCTTCTTCACCACGCCGGCCCTGACAGGTTTCCCCTATCTCACACTGACCGGCCAATTCCTGCTCAAAGATCTAGTCCTCGCGGCCGCGTCTATCACCGTGGCGGCGACGGATGCGGCCAGGCATGGGGTCACGCGTGACATGAGGGCGTCGACGCCGTTGCCGGCGACGCCGTTGCCCCGCGCCCACACGGCCTGAGGGGTAGCGCGCCGGATCATCCGCCAAGTGGACCTTGCTCTCACTGAACCATGTCTAAGGAGACACTGCATGCGCTTACATCCACGGCGGGTGATGATTGGGCTGCTGGCGGGACTGGCGAGTAGTGTGGTCATCGTGGCGACGCTGGGCCATGGCGCCGTCGCCCTTGTCCTGGGTGGTCTCCTGGGCGTCGGCTATGCCCTGGCCGCGCGCCCGACGCCGCGCGCCTACGCGGACAGCGGTATGACCGCGGCCGCCTTGGGCGTGCCCGTCTGGCTGCTCGTCAGTGTCATCGCGCTGCCGCTGCTCGCGGGCCACCCGCCACAGTGGACCGCCGCGGGGATGCGCATTATTTTCCCCCAGTTCGTGGGCTGGGTCCTGTACGGCGCGCTGCTGGGGGTGCTGACGCAGGCCCTGAGTGACCTCGCCGTCTGGCGGTTGGGGCCCGAGCGCCAGCCCACGCCCCCGACGCGCGCGGCTCCGACGCGTATCGTCATCGTGGGCGGCGGCTTCGCCGGTGTGACCACGGCCCATCATCTGGAACAGGCGTTCGGTCCGGACCCCTCGGTCTCATTCACGCTGGTCAGCGAAACCAACGCGCTGCTGTTCACACCGATGCTGGCTGAGGTAGCCGCCGGTAGCCTGGAGGCGACACACATCAGCAGCCCCTTGCGCACCAGCCTGCCCCGCACCACCGTGGTGCGGGGGCGGGTGGCCGGCATCGACCTGGATGGGCGCTGCGCCCATCTGGCGCCCGACGGGCACACGGACGAGGGGCGTGAGGTCCCTTTCGACCATCTGGTGTTGGCGCTGGGCGCCGTCTCCAACTACATGGGCCTGGAGAACGTCGCGGCCGCGTCCCTCGACTTCAAGACGTTGGCGGACGCGGCGCGCATCCGCAACCACGTCATCGACCTGTTCGAGCGCGCCGACCGCGCGCCGGACCCGGCGGCGCGCCGGCCGCTGCTGACCTTCGTCGTCGCCGGCGGCGGCTTCGCGGGGGCGGAATTGGCCGGCGGCCTCAACGACTTCGCACGCGGCATGCTGCCCTACTATCCCGGCGTCCGCGCCGATGACGTGCGGGTCATCGTAGCGCACTCGCGGGAGCGCATCCTGCCCGAATTGGGTGAAACGCTGGCCGCCTATGCCCTGGAGCGCATGACGGCGCGCGGCGTGACGTTCAAGTTGGGCGAGCGGGTGGCCGATGCGCGGCGGGGCGCGGTCGTGTTGACGTCCGGCGAGGAGATCCACGCCGAAACAATCGTCTGGACGGCCGGGACGGCGCCGCATCCGCTGCCCAAGGAGATGGGGCTCGCGTGCGACAAGCGGGGCGCGGTCGTGGTCGAGCCGACGCTGGCCATGTCGGGCCAGGCGGGACTGTGGGCGCTGGGCGACTGCGCCGCCGTGCCCGACCTGGTCGGCGGGGACGGCCAGACCTGCCCGCCCACCGCGCAGTACGCGCTGCGCCAAGCGAAGACGCTGGCGCGCAACATCCACGCCAGCGTGCAGGGGCGTCCTCTCACACCGTTCCGCTTCAAAGCGCTGGGCACGTTGTGCGTCGTGGGCCATCACACGGCGTGCGCGGAGATCAGGGGGCTGCGCTTCTCCGGCCTGTTCGCCTGGCTGCTGTGGCGCGCCATCTACCTCGCCAAGCTGCCGGGACTGGAGCGCAAGGTCCATGTCCTCGCCGATTGGATCGTCGAGCTGTTTTTCCCGCGCGACATCGTGCAAACGATCGACGTCGGCGCGCGAGAGGAGTAGGTGATGCGTCTGTCTTTCTTTGGCCATCGTCAGGGGTTTGGCGCGTGTGTCCTCGTCGGTGGTCTGGGCGGCGCCCTGTCCACGGGCTTATCACCCCTCGGCGCCGTACTGGGCGTGCTGTACGGCGCGCTCTTCGCGCTGTTGGTGGCCTCGCGGGCGGATAACCTGGGCGCGGGGCTGCTGTGGGGTCTGGGCTACGCGCTGGTGTTGTGGCTCGCCGTCCCCGCGGGCCTGTTCCCCCTGTTCCAGGGCATGCCCCACATGGCGATGCTCGACGCCGCCCGCGTCCACTTCGGCGACCTCGTCGCGTATCTCCTCTACATCGGCCTGCCCCTCGGCCTCACGCTGGGGGTCTGGCGTCGCTGGCATCCCGGCGGCGCGCTGGGCGCGCCCGAAACCACCGCGCGGGGGCGGTTCAGCCTGCCGCGCGCACTCGTGGTCGGCGGGATCGCGGGCCTCGCGGGCGGCTGGGCCTTCGCCCAATGGATGGCGCAGGTCAATTTCTTCGTCATTGTCGCCGGGCTTGTCGGCTCCCCGTCGCGCGGCGTCGGCGTCGCGCTGCACTACGGCATCGCGGTCGCCATCGGGGCCAGTTTCGGCCTGCTCTTCCAGCGCGACGTACGGGGCCTGGGGTCGAGCCTGGGCTGGGGCCTGGCCTACGGCCTGCTCTGGTGGTTCCTGGGGCCGCTCACCCTCCTGCCCCTCTTGCAGCATCACGCGCCCACCTGGACCTACCAGTACGCTGGCACGCTGTTCGGCTCGCTGGTGGGGCACGTCATCTACGGCCTGCTGCTGGGCGTGATCTACGCCGCGCTGGACCGGCTATGGGTCGGCTTCTTCATCGACACGGACCCGCTCAACCGCGCACGCGAGGGCCTGGGGACGCGCACGCTGCGCTCCCTGGGCCGGGGCGCGGCGGCGAGCGTGGTCGGCGGCCTGCTCTTCAGCCTGATCATGCTGGCCACCGGCGAACTGTCCCGTGTCGCGGCGCTCGTCCATCAATCGTCGCCCGTGCTCGGCTTCGTGATACACCTCGGGATCAGCGCGCTGATCGGCATGAGCTATGGCCTGCTGTTTGGGGACGAAGCGCCCAACGTCGGGCTGGCCATCGTCTGGGGCCTGGTCTACGGGCTAGCCTGGTGGTTCCTGGGCGCGCTGACGCTGTTCCCGCTCCTGCTCGGCGGCCCCTTCATCTGGACGGTGGGGGCGGCTGGCGCCGCGCTGCCGGCCTTGGTCGGCCACCTCCTCTACGGCGCGGGCCTGGCCGTGACCTTCCTGCTGCTGGAGCGCCGCCAGACCGCCTGGGCGCGGCTCGATCCGCGTAGCGCCGCCCATGAGAGCCGCCGCCGCCCGGTCGGGACAGCCGCGCCGGCGCTAGGCCTCTTCGTCCTGGGGCTGGGGGTGCTGCTGCCGCTCGTGCTGGCATAGGAACGACGCCTATGCCTCTTTACGATAGAGGTTGGTCGCTCCACGTTTGGCGAAAAGAGCATCGACCGGGTATAGTAACGGCAATGACCGTGGGCGCACAATGGCGGCGTTTATGTAGGTTTATGTAGGTATAGATATCAGAGAGAGCGTGGGCCAACGCTGGCCGGGGAGCCGAACCCCTACAGCGCTCTGTTCGGACCCGAAAACCGCCTATGACACGTTTTTTGTTGCGCCGCGCCGCTCTACTCCTGCTCACCCTGTGGTTGATGTCGATCGTGGTGTTCGTGGCCGCACAAATCGTGCCCGGCGATGTGGCGCACACCATCTTAGGTCAGTACGCCACGCCCGACTCGGTGCGGGCGCTGCGCGCGCAACTCGGGCTCGATGAACCGGCGCCGGTGCAGTACCTGCGCTGGATTGGCGGGTTCGTGACGGGGCAGTGGGGCGCGTCGCCCAGCTACGACACCCCCATCGCCAGCCTGATTCCGGGACGCCTGGGCAATTCGCTCATCCTCACCGTGGCGGCGCTGGTCGTGATCGTCCCGCTCTCGATCGCCCTGGGTATGGTCGCGGCGCTGCGCCAGGATCGCCTGGCCGACCGGCTCATCTCCATCATCGGTCTCTCCCTGATGGCTATCCCCGAGTTCGTCAGCGGGATCGTGCTGCTTTCCGTGTTCGGGGTGTGGCTGCATGTGCTGCCCACCACGACCGTTTCCGGCGGCGGGAGTCCGCTGACCACGCCGCAGTACTTGATCGCACCCACCCTCTCGTTAGGTATTGTCTTCTTCGGCTACGTGGCGCGCATGATGCGCGCGAGCACGATCGCCGTGCTCGACAGCCCCTACACCCGGACCGCTATCCTCAAAGGCCTGCCCCGGCGGACGGTGCTACTGCGCCATGTCTTGCGCAACGCGCTCGTCCCGACCATCACCGTGGTCACCTCGCAGATTGGCTACCTCGTCGGCGGTCTCGTCGTGGTCGAAACGCTTTTCGGCTATCCCGGCATTGGCAGCTTGCTGCTCAACGCCGGGTTGCACCACGATATTCCGCTGCTGGAAGATTGTGTCATGATTATCGCCGTCATCTACATGCTGGCCAACCTGGCCGCCGACCTGGTCTACGCCTACCTCAACCCGCAGATCCGCCACAGTTAGCGCCTTGCGCCGGACGTCGCCCTACGGAGGACCCTACCCCGATGATCGAGACACCATCGACACAGCCGGTTTCCGTGCTCGCGGGAGCACGGGAGAGTGTGCCGGGCGCCATCGTGGACAGCGCGGGCCAATCGGCGCGGCCAGCCCGTTTCGGCACGGCCCTGCGCGCGCTGCTACGCTCGCCTAGCGCGGTGGTCGGCCTGCTCATCGTCCTCTTCTGGGTCCTCTGCGCGGTCTTCTGGCCGCTGCTCGTGCGCTACGATCCCAACGCCCAGGACTACACCGCGATCCTGGCGCACCCCTCGGCGGCGCACCTCCTTGGCACCGACCAGTATGGACGCGACGTGTGGACGCGCGTGCTTGCCGGCAGCCGCGAGGTGCTCATCCTGGCTCCCGCGGCGACGCTCATCGGCCTTGTCGGAGGCCTCGTGGTGGGGCTCCTGACGTCTTATTATCGTGGTTGGTTCGACGAGATCGTCATGCGCGTGATGGACGCCGTGATGGCTTTTCCTGTCGTGGTGCTCGCGTTGCTGGTCCTGGCCGTCCTGGGCGCCTCCCGGCTGAACGTGATCCTGGTCATCGGCCTGACGTATATCCCGCTCTCCGGTCGCGTCATCCGCGCCGCGGCGCTGAGTGTGCGCGACCTCGACTACGTATCGGCGGCGCGGCTGCGCGGAGCCGGTGGGCTGGCCATCATGCTGACCGAGATCCTGCCCAACATCACCGGCCCGATCATTGTGGAGGGGACGGTGCGCATCGGCTACGCCGTCTTCGCGGCGGCCTCACTCAGCTTCATCGGGCTCGGCATCCAACCGCCCTCGCCCGATTGGGGCGCCATGATCAACGACGCGCACGTCTACATCACCACCGCCCCCTGGATCGTGCTGGCTCCGACCTTGGCGATCGCCTCGCTGGTCGTGGGCATCAACGTGCTAGCCGATGGCCTGCGTCGGGCGCAACGGGCATAACGAGCATAACGACGATGGATAGACAGGATACACAGACGACTCAAGCGGCGCCGGCGCCGCTCCTTGCCGTCGAGAACGTGACGATCTCCTACCGCGGCGAGGACGGGCGCCGCGACGCTGTGCGCGACGTGTCGCTGTCCGTGCACCCGCGTGAGGCCTACGGGCTGGTCGGCGAGTCGGGCTGCGGCAAGAGCACTCTGGCCTATGCCGTGATGCGCCACCTGCCGGCCAACGGGCGTGTCGCGTCGGGGCACATTCTGTTCGAGGGGCGCGACGTGTTGACGATGCCGGAACGCGAACTGCGGCGGTTGCGCGGTGACCGTATCAGCATGGTCTATCAGGACCCCGGCGCGGCGTTGAACCCGGCCATGACCGTGGGCGACCAAGTCGCGGAGGTCTACCATGTCCACGCGGACATGGGGTCCTCGCGGGCGCGCCGCGCCGCGGTGGAAATGCTCGACCGCGTACGCATGCCGGGAGCCGCGGCGGTGGCGGCGCGCTACCCGCACCAACTCAGCGGCGGCATGCAGCAGCGCGCCATCATCGCCATGGCCCTCGCCACCAACCCCGCGCTGCTGATCCTGGATGAGCCGACGACGGGGCTCGATGCGACGGTCGAAGCGGCCGTGCTTGACCTCATCGCCGCGGTGCGGGCCGAGTTCAATGCCGCCATCCTGTTCATCAGCCACAATCTCGCGGTCGTGGCGCGGCTGTGCGACCGCGTCGGGGTGCTCTACGCCGGCGAGCTGGTCGAGCAGGGACCGACGGAGCGCCTTTTTGCCGCCCCACAACATCCCTACACCGCCGGCCTGATCGCGTGCGTCCCACGCCGGGGCGCGCGCAAAGGCGTCGATCCCCTCGTTCCCATCGCCGGACGCATGCCGCGGCCGGGTGAGGACCCCGGCGGCTGCCTCTTCGCGCCGCGCTGCACGCTGGCGCGCGAGGTGTGCCGCGCCGAGCATCCGCCACTGGCCGCGACGACGGCGGACCGTCTGGCGCGCTGCTTCTTCTGGAGGGAGGCGGCTATACCGATCGCGCCACTCATGGCGCGCGCCGAGAACACGGCCCGCGCCGGGGACACGGCCGCCGCCGGAGTCGGGGCAACGGGGTCAGCGGCTCGGCCGTTGCTCGGCGTGGAGCATGCCGCGCGCCGCTTCGGCCGCGCGGCCCACCCTGTGCGTGCCGTCAACGACGTGTCGTTCACGGTCGAGCGCGGGCAGATCTTCGGCCTTGTCGGGGAGTCGGGCAGCGGTAAGTCCACGCTGGCGCGTTGCGTGGCCGGCCTGCTCCGGCTCAGCGACGGCCGCCTGACGCTCGACGACACGGACATCTCGCGCGAGGTAGAGCGGCGCCGCCGCGCGGACATCAAGAAGGTGCAAATGATCTTCCAGAGCCCGACCGCCACGCTCAACCCGCGCCAGACCGTGCGTCAGATCCTGGGCCGGACGGTCCGGGCGCTGACGGCGCGGCGCGGCGCCAGCGTGGAGCGACGGGTCGACGAGTTGGCCGCGCTCGTGCAGCTCGACCCCGTGCTGCTGGACAGGCGGCCGGAGGCGCTCAGCGGCGGCCAGCGCCAGCGCGTCGCCATCGCCCGCGCCTTCGCCGGCGATCCGGAAATCGTGCTGTGCGACGAGCCGGTCTCCAATCTGGACGTCTCGGTGCAGGCCGCGATCCTCAACCTGCTGGGCGAGTTGCAGCAGCGCCGGCAGGTGTCCTATGTGTTTATCTCGCACGACCTCGCGGTCGTCCGCTATCTGGCCGACGTGGTCGGGGTTATGTATCTGGGCGAATTGGTCGAGGTCGGTCCGGCGCCACGCGTCTTCGCCCCGCCGTTCCACCCGTACACGGAGACCCTGTTCGCCGCTATGCCCACTCTTGACGGGCGCCCCGCCGGCGCGGCGACAGCGGCGATCCGCGCCAGCGGCAGCATGCCCAACGCGGCCGATATCCCACCAGGCTGTCCGTTCCACACGCGCTGCCCGCGCGCGCTGGGTGAGCAGTGCCGTACCATGGCCCCGCCGTGGCGGCGGACCTCCGAGGGCCATGCCTACCGCTGCTGGATAGCGCCGGACGAGCTGGCCGGGCTCCAGGAGCGACAAGAGGAGGCGCCCACGATCGAATCCGCGTAACCCGAGCGCGTATGACGACGCGCCATCACACCGCGCATGTGTCTAGCGCCTATCTTAATGTATGAATGTATGAAGGATGCAGAACGATGGATGATAAAGATCAACACCAACACGCACAGGACCTGACCGCCGCTTATCGGGCCGGCCGTATCGGCCGTCGCGATGCCCTCAAAATGGGCGCGTTGCTAGGGCTTAGTCTCCCGTTCCTCGACGCACTCCCGGCCCGCGCCGCGGCCCCGCGCGCGATTCGCCGCGGTGGGACGCTGCGGGTGGCGACGACGTCGCCGACATCGATCGAGCCGCCTCTCCTGATCGACGGGTCTGGCATTGCCCTGGTCCAGCAGGCCTGCGAGTATTTGGTGAAGGTCGGCTCCGATCTGACGCCGCGCCCGTTCCTGGCCACAAGTTGGAAGCCCAGCGCGGGGGGCCGCACATGGACATTCACCCTGCGCCGCGGCGTGACGTTCCACAACGGCCAGGAGATGACGGCCGACGACGTCATCGCCACCTTCAAGCGCCTGGTCAAGCCGCCCTCGACCGCACAGTCGGCCTTCGCGTTCCTCAAGGCCGAGGGCATCAGGAAAGTCGACCGCTACACTGTCGCTTTCCACCTGGACTCCGTACAAGTTGACTTCCCCTCCTATATGGCGTCGTACCAGGCGGTGATCCTGCCAGCTAACTGGCCCGGTCACTTCGCCAAGAACCCGATCGGGACCGGGCCCTACAAGCTCGTCGAGTATGTGCCGCAACAGCGCGCCCGCTTCGTCAAGAATCCGCACTACTGGCAGACGGGCCTGCCCTACGTCGACAGCATGGAGATCTTGCTTGGCCTCGCCCCGGAGGCGCAGGTCACGGCGCTCCTGGGCGGCAGCGCCGACGTACTGGTGACGACACAGCCCAATACGCTGCAGACCTTGCGCGCCAGTTCCACAATCAAAGTGCTGACCACCCCGTCGAGCGGCTTCAACGGCCTGTTCGTGCGCACCGACAAGGCGCCCTTCAACGACGTACGCGTGCGGCAGGCCATGGCCCTGTCCATCAACCGGCCTGCCATTGTGAGCGCGGTCGACGCCGGGCTCAGCGTGGTTGGCGACGACTCGGTCATCTCCCCGGTCTTCCCGCTCTATTCACCCCTGCCCCAACGCACCCAGAACTACGCCGCGGCTAAGAAGCTCCTCGCCGCGGCTGGTCACCCCAGCGGCTTCAGCACTACGCTGAGCACGGCCTCCGATACAGCCAGCCTGGTGGCTCTGGCCACGGTCGTGCAGCAAATGCTCAAGCCGGTTGGCATCGACGTGACGCTCAAGACCGAGCCGGCGAATACCTACTACACCGCTGACTGGCTCGACCAGCCGTTCACCATTACCGAGTGGACGCACCGCGGCACGCCGGGCCAGTTCCTGGATGTCGCTTTCCGCACCGGAGCCAATTTCAACGCATCGCACTACTCGAATCCCCAGTTGGACGCGCTGATCACCAAACTCGACTCGACGCTCGCCGTCGCGGCGCGCAAAGCCATCGCGAAGCAGATCGAGACGATCCTGTACACTGACGTCCCCGCGATCCTGCCCTCGTTTGGCAAGACCGCGCGCGCGATGCGCGCCAACCTGCAGAATGTCGTCGCCGACCCCTCGTCCTACCTGGATCTATCGGCGGCATACCTGTCGTAACAATGGGCGCGGTGGCTCACAGATCATTGAACAGCATGATTTGAAGATAAGAGCGCTCTCAACCGTCGTCGACCGTGAGAGTGCTGAGAGGATAGCCTTATGCGCGCGGATATCGTACCCGGCGCGACGTTCCCGGACTATGAGTTGACCGATCACCTGAAGCGGCCGCGCCGCTTGAGTGAGTTGCAGCGCGAGCACCCCTACGTGCACGCGAGCAATCCCATGGTGCTGGTCCTGGCGCGGGGACATTTCTGCGCCAAGGACCAGCAGCAGCATCACGACTTGGTCGCCTTCTATCCCAAGATCGCTGTGGCGTACACACAGATCGTGACCATCATGCCTGATGAACTCGCGCGCGTACAGGATTTTCGCGAGGGTGTCGGTGCGCCCTGGACCTTCCTGGCCGACCCTGACCGCGTGGTGCAACGAGATCTTGACATTGCCGAGTACACCGACGGCGGCCACAACGCACAAATCCCCTATACGTTCGTGCTGGGGCCGGACCTCGTGGTCGATAAGATGTACAACGGCTACTGGTTCTGGGGCCGCCCCTCAACTGACGACCTATGGCGGGACCTGCGCGACCTGACGCGGCGCATCCGTCCCGACTGGGACCTGTCCGCTCCAGGGCTGCGCGAAGCCTGGGAGGCCGGCGAGCGCACGCGCTTTTATCCCTATACGGGGGCGCGGGGATGGTGGACACAGACATGACCGGCGTCGGCGACAGCCGGTATCTCGCTGCCGTGACGCGCGGCCATACATTAGGTACCGCTTGACAATATATAGTGGCCGATGTGATACTGATTGTAGCCGGAGGAACGGGCAACGCCAATGCGCGGTCGGCGCGCGAGGGGTGTCCCTCCTGACTACGTCAAATGATTACGCCCAGGGAGACATACCATGGCAACCGACCTCGCAACCCCCGGTATCATCAACGCGACGATAGAGGATGTCGCTGGCTCTCTCCGTGACCACAGCCACCATGGGGTGGTCATAGAAGACTCGCCAAGACGCGTGCGGGTGCTATTCAACAATGAGGTGATCGCCGACAGCCACCGGGTCACGCTGCTCCATGAGACCAAGCATCTTCCCGTCTATTACATCCCCCTCGACGATGTACGCCAGGACCTGCTCGTGCCCACTACGCACACGACTCACTGTCCCTATAAAGGCGACGCGCGCTATTGGACGGTGCGGGTTGGCGATCGTGTGGCCGAGAACGCTGTGTGGAACTACCCCACGCCAATCGAGAGCTGCCCCGCTATCAGCGGTCTGGTGGCCTTCTACTGGAATAAGATGGACGCCTGGTTCGAGGAGGATGAAGAAGTCTTCGTCCACCCGCGCGACCCCTATCACCGTGTCGACGTACTGGAGAGTTCGCGGCACGTCGAGGTGTGGATCAACGGTGTGAGGGTGGCCGATTCCCACCGGCCGCGCATGCTCTTCGAAACCGGGTTGCCGCCCCGCTATTACCTGCCCAAACTCGACGTGCGGCAGGACCTGCTACGCCCGAGCGACACGCACACGGCCTGCCCCTATAAGGGAACAGCCTCGTACTGGTCCATAGAGATTGACGGCACAGTGGCTAAGGATCTGGTCTGGGGCTATCCAAGCCCGCTCGTCGAGGCGTCGAAGATCGCCAATCTGGTCTGTTTCTATAATGAGAAGGTAGACCTCGTAGTGGACGGCGAGCGGCAGGAGCGTCCTGCGACCCCTTGGTCGTAGGACGCCAGCCCGGTGACGGAGCCTGCTGGGCTGAACCTCGTTTCGATTGAGCCTGTGCCCGAGCAGCCCGTCGCAGTCAATCGGGCGCCTTGATCATCTCCTCCTGTTGAATGTACGGGACGCGCGCCACTTCGTAGGGCGGAGCCACGATCTATCGCGGGCAATAGAGACAATACGGGAGGTCACGCTATATTCCATGGCGTTGCTGCTTGATCATGCGCTCGATCTCCCGCCCCTCCCGACGCGCCCGCGCCCACGTCATCGGCAGGTCGTAGATGTCCCCACTCCGCTCCACGGTCTCCAGCCGGTCCAGAGCCGCCAGGATGACGCGCCGCTGCAACGCGCGATGGAAGGGGACCCCGAAGTGGTGGCCCATCATGAAGGGCACGAAGACCGCGCGCGGCGGCCGGGCATGTTCCGTGATGTCGCGGGCCACCGTGACCGACACCGTGGGGATACCCCGTCGTTCTATAGCGCGCTGCACGAGCGCGACGGACTGATGTCAGAGCGGTCAGGCCGGCGCCAGGA
>JAABUL010004085.1_pt1 | contig 20238 bp, 22 predicted proteins | sample 5559151 | NCBI WGS metagenome assembly JAABUL01 (sample SAMN10711876, study PRJNA513368) | rock metagenome | isolation source: Antarctica rocks | place: Antarctica: Victoria Land, Pudding Butte sud | reverse complement strand
TCTGGCGTAAGCGGGCGCAACGGCTCTTTCTGTGCTCGTGCCATAGCTATCTTTGCTGCCCTCCTCCCCCCAGTCTCTCAGATCGACTCCTTCAATTCTAGTTGTTTGCGGCGTGACCCACTAGCGGTGCGCGCGGTGCGGGCAGGGCCACGTCCCGCGCGACGCCCCGTTGGGGCGGGGCACCGGCGTCCTCTCGCCGGGGCGGGCGCGGGTGGTCTGTCGCGCAGGGATCGACGGGGCGTTCGAGCCTGCGGTGGACCGCGTGGCTGAATCGCTCAGCGTCACGCTGACGGCAGAGGTGGCGCGGCGGACGAGCGCAGGGAGGGGACTGGTGGCCGCGGCGCCGGTGCAGGCGGCGCTGGCGCGCGTGGCGCGCGTGGCGCGCGGGCAGCGGGCAGGGACGGCGCACGAGGGCGAGGCGGCGCCCGTGAGGGGGGGCGCGCGGTCGACGTGGACGGCCTGTTCGTGCATCGCGACGACGACTGGCACGCGATGACGGTGGTCACGGTGGCGCCGCTGGGGCCGGAACGGGCGGTGGACGCCGACACGGGGCGGGCGCGCCGGGCCTGGGGCGAGGCCAGCTATGGCGCCGGCTTCGCGGAGGCGCAGCCGTTCGGGGGGCGCGCACGTCGACGCCTGTCGGCGGGGGGGCACGCGCGCCGGGCGTACGGTCGTCCTGATCGCCGCCGCGTGGATCTGGCACGCCGGGCGGGCCTTCTTGGGGCTGCCGGGCGTCGAACTCGTGGAGATCCTCGACCTCTGCCGACAACGAGGCGCATGACGCCGAACGCGTTTCGCGCATGCTGCCAGGGACGCGAGTCCTGACCATGATCGACGGCAAGCTTGTCGAGGAGATGACGCAGCGTGCTACGCCTAACTCCTTGATGAGCAAATGGATCCAGCAGTAGTAGCCCACATGCACGAGCAACATCCCAACATACCCATCGATAGCTTGCATACCTGGGAAGATCGGCGCTACCTGCGGACCAACGATGCGACGATTCTCGCGGAAGCCTGTCGCCAGAGTCTCACGCTCGTTACATACGATACCAGAACGATCGTGCCGCTGCTCAAGGCATGGGGCGAAAGCGGAACACCTCATGGCGGAGTGATCTTCGTCAAATCAACGACAATCGCCCAAGACAACATCGGCGGTCTCATGCGCGCCCTCGTACAATTGTGGGAGCAGTACGGCGCCGATGATTGGACGAACGTCACGACGTTCCTCACTCCCTAACCCGACGAGATTTGTAACAACATGGATACCGAGTGATGGTGGATCCCGTCCTACAGCAAGTGGCACAGGAGTTTGATCTTGGCGCCCCGCTGGAACAAGAAACCTTGAGCGGCGGCAGCGCGGCCGCGTTTCGCTTGCGCACGACCCGCGGCGATGTCGTGGTCAAGGATGGCGGGGACGAGCGTGAATTATTGTTGTACAAGCATGTGGAAGAAACGCTCAACGCGCAAGGCGTTAGGCAGGCCCGCCTGCGCGCCACGGTATCTGGTCAACTCAAGGCATCGACCGGGCAGACGGTGTTCGAGTTCCTGCCCGGTCAATGGGCCTGGCAGCCGACCCCTGCGCAGGGCGCTGCGTTCATGCGCTATTTTGCCGCCTATAATGGCGCGTTGCGAGACATCTCGGCGCCTCCGTTCGTGACCGAAACGCGCACACCCTGGCAGAAGGCCGACTCGCTCGACTACCTGCTGCACGATTTACCTGGTGTGCTCAGCGCGGCTGGTGTCAGTTCACTCTTTGCTCAGGCAACTGACCGAGTCCTTACGCTCCTGGCCGAATACCGCCCGATCCTCGACGTGAGATCGAAGCAACTCGTCCACGGCGATGTCGGTCCCGGCAACGTCTTATACACGGACGAGGATGTCGTGGCCCTTATCGACTTCACGCCGTATTGGGAATCACCCCTCTACGCGCTATGCGTATCGTTCTACTGGCATTACGTGTACGGCAACGACGGACGCCCCGACACCGATCGCATCGGCGATGATCTGCGGACGTATGCCGCCGTCATTCCCTTTTCCACCGAGGATAAACGCGCCTTCTATCCAACTTTTATCAAGGTGGCTGCTCGCATCCACATTGCGCGCCTCTTATTCGACCTCGAGTCGGGCCAACAGACCTATAACGGTGATAATCGAGCCGCGATGGTGAACAACATCGTGGCCTGCCGTGAGCAGTTGGCGATGGCGATTGCCGACGCGTAACTGGAGGTGGGACAGGCCTGTCGTCGCCGGCCACCTCAGGGAAGCGGCAAGCGTCGAGCGTGATGGCGCACCTGACGATTCATCTACCGTATGAACAACGGGAGATGACGGTAGGCGCGCTGATCGGTTTGTCGTATCCTACTGTTAGTAAGGATGTAGTAGCGGCGATCCTGGAGGAACTGGGCATGACCACTATGCTGGAAGCGTTGGCGGAAGAGATCGAGAACCGGCTTACGCCGCAGATTGAGGCCAGAGTTGAGGCCCGGCTTGGGCCGCAGATCGAGGCTAGGAGCGAGCGGAAAGCGCTGCGGACTTTCTTAAAAACGCGCTTTGGGGCCATTCCAAAGGCCGTGCAGCAGCGTATCGACGCGGCGGATTCGGTGCAGTTGGACGCGCTGCTCGAGCGTGCGGCCACCATAACGCGCATCGACGAGCTCTAGCCGTACCTCCTTGCCTGCTCGGTGGTTAACCGTCCAAGCAGGCCGCCTCGCGGGCGGCCTGCTTCTCGCCCCGTGTGTAGTGCGGATTGTTCAGGCGCTCCGAGCCATCGGAGTTAAGGACAGCATTTATTCCTCTATATCAGGAAGCGGCGCGGCGCTCTGCAAGATGGCCTCAACGGTTGGGCGGTCGTCGGGCGCGCGCAGGGCGATGAAGATGGTGTCGTCGCCGGCCACGGTGCCGACGATTTCGGGGAAGCGGCAGGCGTCGAGCGTGACGGCGACCATGTTGGCCATGCCTGGAACGGTGCGGTAGACCAGGATCGCGGCCGCCGCGCCGACCTCGCCCGGCGCTTCACCCAGCACGAAGCGCAGCCGCCGCCGCGCACTCTCGGTCTGCACGGCGCCGAGTCCCTCGGGCAGGGCGTAGACGAGTCCCTGTCCGGCCACGGGGACGCGTACGACGCCCAATTCGACCAGATCGCGTGAGATCGTGGCCTGCGTCACCGGCACGCCGCGCACGGCCAACTGCTCGGCCAGTTCCTCTTGCGTGCGCACCGGCTCCGCGCTAATAATCTCACGCACCAGCCGCTGCCGCTGATTCTTGGGGAAGCGTTCCATTACACGGCGAGCGCCTGCGCTAGCGCGGCGACGGCCTCGTCGACCTCGGCGCGCGTGAGCGTCAGCGGCGGCACCATGCGCAGCGTCGTTGGGCCGGTGGCGTTGAGCAGCACGCCGCCCTCGCGCGCCCGCGTCACCACGGCCGGCGCGTCGCCGTCGATCTCGATCGCTAGCATCAGGCCGCGTCCGCGCACCTCGGTGACCGGCAGCCCGCGCGCCGCCAATTCATGCAGCCCCTTCATGAAGTAGGCGCCGATCTCGGCCGCGCGGTCGATCAGCCCCTCGTCACGCAGTGCGCGCATGGTGGCGACGCCGGCGGCGCAGGCCAGCGGGTTGCCGCCCTGCGTCGAGCCGTGGTCGCCCGGCTCGAACACGTTAGCGCTCCCGCGCGCTAGCGCCGCGCCGAGCGGCACGCCGCCGCCGAGCCCTTTGGCCAGCGTCACCACGTCCGGCACGACACCGCCATCAATCCCCTGTGAGGCCAGGAAGGTCCCGGTGCGCCCCATACCGCTCTGCACTTCGTCGAGCATCAGCAACACATTGCGCTCGTCGCACAGACGGCGCACCGCCGCGAGGTAGCCGGGCGCGGCGGGGTGGACGCCGCCCTCGCCCTGGATCGGCTCCAGCAGCACGGCGGCCGTTCCCGGCCCTACCACACCTTCGAGCGCCTCAATGCTGTTGTAGGGGACGTGCGTGAAGCCGGCCGGCATCGGCGCGAAAGGCTCTTGGTACTTGGGCTTGCCCGTGGCCGCAACCATCGCCAACGTGCGGCCGTGGAACGAGTTGAGGGCGGTGACGACCTCGTAGGCGCCGCTTTTGTACCGCTTGCCCCACTTGCGCGCCATCTTGACGGCGGCCTCGTTGGCCTCGGCGCCGCTGTTGGTGAAGAATACGCCCTCCATGCCCGTCGCGTCGAGCAGAAGCTCGGCCAGTTCGATCTGCGGCAAGGTGTAGTAGAGGTTGGAGGTGTGCATGAGCGTGCGCGCCTGCTTCGAGATGGCGTCCGCCACGGCGGGGTTGGCGTGTCCAAGGATGTTGACAGCGATGCCGGCCACGAGGTCGAGGTAGCAGCGCCCTGTGTCGTCCCATACCCGCGCGCCCTCACCGCGTACCAGCACTAGCGGCTCACGCTTGAACGTGCGCATGTAGACGCGCGCCTCGCGCTCCTGTACCGTGGGTGATGGCGTCCCCGCCGTGGAAGCGTCCGCCTGGGGATGGACGAGGACACCGCCGAGGGTGTCGTCGGACTCGTGGACGAGCGGAGCGTTGGCGTCTCCGGTGCTGGGCGCGATGGATGTCATGTTAGCTATCTCCTTTTCGTCGTCACCGTGTACGATTGTCCCCGCTATCACGCCCGTGAGCGTGCCCTGTAGGACGCCGGGGGTACGCCCGTTGAGGATGATGGCGCGCCGCGCGCCCTCTAATGCGGCCAGGCAGGCCTCTACCTTGGGGATCATGCCGCCGTTGATGGTTCCGCCGGCGATGAGCGCGCGAACCGTGGCGCGGTCGAGGCTGCTCCGCACCGCGCCGTCGGGACCGCGCACGCCGGGCACATCGGTCAGAAAGAGCGCCGCGTCGGCCCTCAACGCCGCCGCGATCGCGGCCGTGGCGACATCGGCGTTGATGTTGAGCAGCGCGCCCGCGGCGTCGAGTCCGAGCGGCGCGATCACCGGCACGACGCCTTGATCGAGCAGCGCGCGTGGCAGCGCCGTGTTGACCACCGGGGCCTCACCGACGAACCCGAGTTCGGGACGCCGCCGCGCGCGCAGCAGCCCGTCGTCGGCGCCGCTCAACCCGGCGGCGCGCACGCCTAGGCGGCCCAGCGCGGCCACGATGCCGGTGTTGACCGTCCCGCGCAGTACCATCGTCGCCACCTCCAGCGCCGCCTCGTCGGTTACGCGCTGGCCGTCGACGAAGCGTGTGGGCACGCCCAGGCGCTCCAGCCACGCGGTGATGAGCGGGCCGCCACCATGCACGAGCACGACGCGCAGACCGGCGCGCGCCAGCGCCGCCACCTCCTCCAGCAGCGCGTCGCCGCCGTCGAAGGTCGCGCCGCCCAGCGTCGCGCCGCCGAGCTTGACGACCACGGTCGCACCCGGCGCCAGGGCTATCGGGTTTTCTCCCCCTCTCCCACGGTTAGGGAGAGGCGCGCTGGACCGTCGGCCGCAGCCGAGGGGCCAGTTAGCCATGGGACGGGGGGTGAGGGTATCCCTCATGTTGTGTAGTCCGCGTTGATGTGCACGTATTCAGGCGTGAGGTCGCAGCCCCAGGCGGTGGCCTGGGCGTCGCCGACGCCGAGGTCGAGCCGCACGGAGACCTCGGGCGCGCGCAGGTCCGCCGAGACGGCCGCGGCGTCGAACGGGAGCGGCAGGCCGTCCGCGTAGAGCGCGGTCCCCTGCAGCGTCAGCCGCGCCTTGGCCGGGTCGAGCAGGGCGCCGCTGTAGCCGGCGGCGCACAGGATGCGGCCCCAGTTGGGGTCGTTGCCGTACATGGCGGCCTTGACCAGGTTGGAGCGCGTGATCGCGCGCGCCGCCCGCTCGGCGTCCTCGACCGAGACGGCCCCCGTGACGGTGATCTCCAACAGCTTCGTGGCGCCCTCGCCGTCGGCTGCGACCTGCCGCGCCAGCGACACGCACACGGCCGTGAGCGCCGCCGCGAACAACTCGTCGGACAAGGCGGCTCCAGAAGCGCCGTTGGCGAAGAGCAGTACAGTGTCGTTGGTGGACATGTCGCCGTCGACGTCGATGCGGTTGAAGCTGCCGCCGACGGCGTCGGTCAGGTGGCGCTGTAGGTCGTAGGAGGGCACGTCCGCATCGGTCGTGATCACGGCCAGCATCGTGGCCATCTGCGGGTGGATCATGCCGGAGCCCTTGGCCATACCGCCGACACGCACGATGCGTCCGTCCACCTCCAGTTCCACGGCGGCGGTCTTGGGCCGCGTGTCGGTGGTCATGATCGCGCGCGCCGCATCGGCGCCGCCCTCAGGCGAGAGCGCCAGCCCCGGCAGCGCGGCCTCGATTTTGTCCACCGGTAGCGGCACGCCGATGACGCCGGTGGAGAGTACCAGCGCTTCGTCGGCGGCGAGGCCGAGCCGGCGCGCGGCGGCGGCGGCCATACGCTCGGCCGCCCGCATACCCGCCTCGCCGGTACAGGCGTTGGCGTTGCCGCTATTAATAATCACGGCGCGGGCGCGTCCGCCCGCCACACGGCGCTGGCACAGTAGCACGGGCGCGGCTTTCACGCGGTTCGTCGTGAAGACGCCAGCGACCGTCGCGGGCGCCTCGCTGGTCACCAGCACGAGGTCGGGTTTGCCGGAGGGCTTGATGCCGCAGGCCAAACTCCCGGCCACGAAGCCCTGCGCGGCCGTCGCGCCGCCCTCTATCGGATGGAGCGGGAGTTGGGACGATGTCATGGCCAGTCCGTCCGCAGTGGCAACCCCGTCTCTTCGGGCAGGCCCAGCATCAGATTGGCGTCCTGGATCGCCTGCCCCGACGCGCCCTTCACCAGGTTGTCGATGCATGACACGACGACGATCGTGCCCGTGCGCTCGTCGACGGTGGGGTGAACGACACAGAGGTTGGTACGCAGAGTCCACTTGGTGGATGGCGGTGTGTCGGAAACGCGCACGCAGGGGCTGCGGCGATAGTAGTCGCGATAGAGGCCGCGCAGCGCCGCCGCGCTAATCGGCTCGTTGGGGCGCGCGTAGATCGTGGCTAGGATGCCGCGCGTCATCGGCACGAGGTGCGGCACGAACGTGATGGGCGGCGCCGCGTTGTCGGGAGAGAGCCGCGCGGCGGTCTGTTCGATCTCGGGCAGGTGACGGTGGCCGCTCAAGCTATAGGCCGCGACGCTCTCGTCGGCCTCACTGAACAGGCTCTCCGTCTTGAGCGTGCGTCCAGCTCCCGAGACACCCGACTTGGCGTCGACGATGATGGTACTCGCCGCGTTGAGCAGGCCGGCGGCGAGGGCCGGCGCGAGGCCGAGCCCTGCCGCGGTGGGGTAGCAGCCGGGGGCGGCCACCAGCGTCGCGGCGGCGATCTCGTCGCGCGACGTCTCGGTCAAGCCGTAGACCGCGCGGGGCAGTAGGTCCGGCGCGGGGTGCTCATGGTCGTACCAGTGGGCGTAGGCCGTGGCGTCGCGCAGGCGGAAGTCGGCGCTGAGGTCGACCACGCGTACGCCGTCGCGTACGAGCGGGGCCAGCGCCTTAGCCGCCGCGGCGTGCGGTAGCGCCGAGAAGACGAGGTCGAGCGGCGGTAAGTCCTCGCGCACCGGCAGGTCCTCGCCAGTCCAAGCGGGGAACAGCGAGCGCAGCGTCTTGCCTGCGCTGCTGTGGCCGGCCACGGCGGCTAGGCGCATCTTGGGATGCGCATCGACCAGGTTGGCCAGGCCGATACCGCCGTAGCTATTGATGTTGAAGATGCCGATGTCGATCACGATCTACCCCCTGTCCGCATTGCATATTTATACGCAATTTAGGTTTAATATGCAAGTACGGCCGGACTATAGGGACTATAGTCCGGCATCGAAAGAGTTACATCCATTAGCTTGTACAAAAAATTGTACAATATTGGTGGGGGGGATAGTCATGCGAAAGTTGTCGATAGCAGAGGCGCGCGAACAGTTGACGCGCCTCCCGGAAATACTCTCGGAGGATGATGAAACGGCCGCGGCGACGATCACCAGACACGGTAAGCCCGTGTTGGCGGTGTTGCCGTGGGATGTCTATGAGAGTATCGTGGAAACGCTTGCTATTCTAAGCGATACGGAGCTTATGACGTCGGTGCGCGAAGGCATCGCGGACGCGGACGAGGGCAGGGTTATTCCGCTGGCTGACGCGCTAGCCGAGTTGGGATGGACGTAACCCCATCCTCATGGACGATCGTCCTGACGCGGACAGCGCTGGAGCAACTGGCGAAGGTTAAGGATAAGCGCGTCCAGCAGACCCTACGGAAACGCCTCAAGGGGTTAGAGCAGGAGCCGGACAAGCAAGGCAAAGCGCTCGTAGACGAGTTGATGGGGTACCGCAGCATCCGAACTGTCGGCCAGCGCTATCGCATTATTTATCGTCTGGAAGAAACGCGGGTTATCGTGTACATCGTCGGCCTTGGATTGCGCGCGGAGGGAAGCAGGAAAGATGTCTATGCCGTCGCGCAACAGTTGTTGAACCGAGGTCTGCTCGATCCTGATGAGGAATAACATGACCGCTTCGCCTGACAGGCACTCCACGCTCCCTGTCATGGATCAGCGACGATTTGCGCTGATGCCCGGCGTATGGTTGGATAAAGGCACGAACGTCGACACCGATAGCAAACAATTATCAAGGAGAGTATATGCGCTGGGGACTGCTGTGGGGTGGTATCTCCGCCGTGGCCGTGGTCGCGCTGATCTGCGTCCTGCTTATAGCCACCGACGCGCCGCCGAGCCAGAGCCACAACGGCATCTGGGCCTTCCTGCTCATTTTGCCCATTGCCATACCCTTGACGGGCGCCCTCGTATTGGCGGGCCGCGATGAATAATGTCTTCTACGCCGTGCTCGCGGTGTCGGACCCCGGCCAGGTCGCCAACACAGCGCTGTGGGTGCAATTGGTGGTCATCGCCGTCATCTTCACCGCCGTGCTGGTCGTCCGCCCAAAGGACCGCTAGGCCCGTCGCACATCTGTTCGCCACGACCAAAGCTCCATACGATAGGTCTCGTGGGTTATTCATGGGAGCGAGGCGCACGCCGGCGCGTAGGGGCGTATCGCTATACAGCCGTGTCCGATAAAAACCGTGGCAGCGCAGGGCGGCGTCGGGTGTGCGGGGGCGTAGGGGCGTATCGCTATACGCCCTGCGGTCGCGGACGTGCGGTTCTCGGCAACCGTTGTGCGTCGCGTTAGACGGGCTTATGGCAAACGTCGGGCATATAGCGATACGCCCCTACGCCGTACACGGGGAGCGCCTGCCAACATGGGCCGTTGTCGCGATGTAGGGCGTCCTTCGCGGGCGTCTTGGTTCGTGTGGGAAAGCGTTCCAAATAGTTGACACCCTCTTGTCAGAGTCCCCGTGCTACACTCGTGACGGATAGTGATAGGTAATTGTAGGGAGCGTGTGGAGGAGAGCGATGCTGGATAAGTCGACGTACCTTGAGGCGATCCATCGCGAGGTGGGGGCGCTCGCCGAGGCCGCGCACGGGGAGATGGACGCCCCTGTGCCGTCCTGCCCCGGCTGGACCGTGAGCACGCTGGTGACGCACCTGACCGGGATCTACGCGCACCGCATCAAGATCGTGGGGTCACGCGCCACGGAGAACACCGTGCGCTCCTACGAGGACCTGGATCTGCCGCCTGAGTACAAAAGCCTGTTCGACGCCGAGTTCGACACAGATGCGGCGGACAAACAACCCGCGACCCCGCCGGGGTTGCTGGCGCTCTTCGCGCAGACCGCGGCGACGCTGGAGCAGACGCTTGGCGCGGCTGACTTCGAGGAGCGCGTGTGGACATGGTTCCCGCCCGACCAGACGGCCGGCTTCTGGGCGCGGCGTATGGCCCAGGAGACGGCGGTCCATCGCTGGGACACGCAGTTGGCGCGCGGACATACGGAGCCGATTGAGCCGGAGTTGGCGCGCGACGGCATCGACGAAGTCTTCGACATCATGGCCCCAGCGAGTCGCCGGCGGGGCGAGACATTCCGGCAGGGCTCCGGCGAGAGCTACCACTTCCATCGTACCGACGGACCGGGCGAGTGGCTGCTGCGCTTCGCGGGTGATGACATGACCGTCACGCACGAGCACGCCAAGGCGGACGTCGCGGTGCGCGGCACGGCCTCGGACCTGCTGCTGTTCCTGTGGGGTCGTATCCCCGCCTCCCAGTTGGAGGTGTTCGGCGACGCCGCGCTACTCGACCGCTACGTCGAACTCGTCCCGCCCGACTAGCCCCCACGAGAGCGCCCGATGGAGATGGAAACGGAACAGCCGGAACAGGTTGTCATCGTGCAAGCCCAGCCTGCGGACATCGACGCGGTCCTGGGCCTCCTGGAGGACGCGGCGCGCTGGCTGATGTCGCGGGGCATCGACCAGTGGCGTCCGGGCTCTTTCGACCGCCACAACTTCGCCGCGCGCATCGAGCGCGGTGAGGTCTACCTGGCCCTGTCCGGCGATCAACCCGCCGGGACGCTCACGCTGCAGCCGTCCGACTCGCTCTTCTGGCCGGACGCGCCCGACGACGCGTTCTACCTGCACAAGCTGGCCGTGCGTCGCGCCTACACTGGTCAGGGGATCGGGCGTCGCCTCCTCGAGTGGGCCGAGAGAACGACCGCGGCAGCGGGCAAGACGTACCTGCGGCTCGACTGCATGGCCGAGAGCGCGGCGATGCGGGCGTATTACGAAGGGGCAGGGTTCAGCTATCGTGGCGACCTGAGCATCAGGAACTGGAGCGCGAGCTTGTTCGAGAAGATAGTTGGGGGATTTGACCCTCACAGGATAGGCTTAGAGTACGATGCCAGACAGCAATAACGATTTGAACAACCCACTCATCGCCGAGTACATCGGCCCATATTACGTCTATCTCCTTGTCGATCCAGGGACAGACGAGGTGTTTTACGTTGGCAAAGGCACGGGCTGGCGCTTTAACTCTCACCTGAATGATGAAGTGCTAGGTAACGATGCCGTCACCGACGATGAAGCAAGGGCTAAGCTTGCCCGCATCAAGGCAATACGTGCCCGATCCCAAGAGCCGAGGGTCGAATTTGCGCGTATCCAAATCCAGTCGTCCGAGGAGGCATACTTGGTAGAGGCGGCTCTCATCGATGTCCTCCACCGTTATCATGGGAAAAGGCTTACCAACGTGGTGCGGGGCCACGATGCCGATCTCGGGCTGATTAGCCTGGAGGAACTGCAGGAGCAACTGCAAACTCCCTTTCTGGATACCGATCTTCGAGCGATCCTAATCAAGCTCAACTGGTGGGGCTTGGAGGTTGACACCGAGCTACCACGCCAGGGGTACGGTTACCGTCGCGGGATGAGCGATCCAGAATTGTTATGACAGCATTCGGGCGTGGTGGCGCGTCGGCATCAAGCATGCAAAGCTCTTTCCCTACGCGGTGGCCGTGTATCAAGGAGTCACGCGAGCGGTTTATGAGATTGACCACAAGAGTTGGCGAAAACACCCAGCGAATATCCACCGAGTTGCTTTTGAGGCTACACGATTGCGGGATGGGAAAGTTTTCGAGGCATTTGTGGGTCAAAGGGGAAGGAGAGTTCCGCCGACCAGGCCCACGGGAGGCGCGGTCTTTGGCACAGGCAACCCTATCGCCTACTGGCCTCATCCATAGGTATCATAGGTGGGCCGAATGGCTCAATACGAGGATTGGCGTACGGACCACCAACGCAGGTATCAACAGTATTAAGTTGTGCAACTGCATCTCGATCAATAAGGATAGTGTAAAGGCTGTCTTGAGGCCTGATCAGCACCACGCCGAAATCCTTATCAATCTGCGTTGGAGACAAACCAAGCTTGCGCCGAACCTTTGAGGTCGTTGCCTCATACGGGTTGAGGCGCAGAGTTACCATAACCTTATCCATATGCCCATTGTAACTCATTTGTCAACCAATATGAAAACGCACTTGGCTCAAGCATTCTTAAGGGAGCGCTTCCAACAAACCCTGCACATTTATAACTCCCCAGCCGTAATCCACGTTGAATCCAGAATTTCCTCCAGTGTTTGCTGTCGTCTTGAGCAGGTCACGTAGCACCACGGGAGGAAGTTTGGAAGGTGGATGTACGCTACGTATTGCAGCCACAACACCTGCTACGACAGGGCAGGCAACCGATGTTCCTGCATCGACGGGATAGACTCCAGACCCGTCGAAATGTGTGTATGCAGCGATATCCGGCTTTTCTTTGTGTAGACGGCCAGGGCCTTGAGACGAATACCCGACACGCATGTTTGTTGTGTCAACGCCTGCTACACAAACGACACTTGGATGCGAATTCGCTCCACCAATGGGAGGGACGCTACCAAAGTTACAGCGCGTGTCGGGGCAATCGTGTCCGCAGTTGCCTGCCGCGAACATTATATCAACCCCAGCGTTCTCTAGCGTCTCGACAAGGATGTTAAAGGGGTGGTTTAGGTTATCGCCATAGTTTCCTGGGGACCCTGGGGGAAAGTCCCAACTGGGCGAGTACATTCCCCAACTATTTGTGACGACTAAGGTGCGCCTGGTAGGAGAGCGCTTGAGGAAGGCTCGAAGCAAATTGGAGTATGACGATATAGCGTCACTCAATAGGCCAGCCATGCCAGTCGGTCCCGATCTTTGCGACAGGAGTACAGCATGGTCGAGGAGTTGGGCGAGCGGCGCTGCGATACCGACACTATAAGCACACATCCTCCCGTGGTCGATTGGATGATCACCTGGTCTAGATGCCACGCCGCGATGCGTCCAACTCCTCGATGATGTGAGGCGAGGTGATCGCCCTCTCGACCGCAGATGAGACATGTTGATCCCTGTGTCGACGACGGCAACGTGGGCGCCGTGCCCGTCCATACCATTAGCATGCAGTTGCGGAACATGTAGTAGTGCGGCAACATTTTTGTCCGAGCCCATAGCCGGGTCACTGGGGCAAATGACACAAGGTTCGATGATGGGATCAGCAAAGACGCCGACAACATTACGACCCTCTCTGAGAGAGTTTGCCACTGCTTGTCCTACCCCAGTATATACCCATTGATCGAGACCGTACGTCGCACAAACCGGCAACCGGCAACCGGCTACTCTCGTCGTGCGCGCATGCTGATGAGCGCGAGCTTGGCGCCGCGCGTCGTGCGCTCGTCGAGGCGGTTGGAGGCGAGGAGGGCTTGGATAAGGGGGATGGCGCGCGGATCGCCGAGTTCGGCCAGCCCGTCGATGGACCCCGCGACGAGGCTCTGCTCGTCCGAGCCCACCAATGGGGCCAGCGTGTCGCAGGCGTCGGGACCGCCGCTCATGCCCACGGCCGAGGCGGCGACGCCGCGTAGCAGCGGGGGCCGCGCCGTGTCCGCGACGATAGCGCGCAAGGGCGCTGTGTAGGCCGGGTCGTGCAGGGCGCCGAGCCCCGTCGCGGCGTTCATCGCCACCTCGTCGTCGGCGTCGTCAAGCAGGCGCAATAGGGTCGGTGCGGCATCGGCGCCGCGCGCCGACACGAGCAGGCGTGGCGCGTAGCGGCGGCGGAAGTCGGCGGGGTCGTCCAGGATGCGCTGCAGGGCGGGTTCCAGCGCGTCGCCAAAGAGCGGCAACGCGTCGAGCGCCGCCATGACGACGGGCGTCTTGTAAGGGTCGCCCGTGTCCTCGATCGTGTCCAGCAGCGGCGCGATAGCGCGCGGATCGCGCGATTCGCCCAGCATCCGCGCGGCGTGGGCGCGCGTCCCTGGCCCGCCGCGCCGGCTGCCGAGCGTGGCAATCAACATCGCTATCTCGTCGGTCTCCACGTATCCGCCCCTTTCCTGCCCGTCTCCCTATAACCATAGCAGACCTTCTCCTCAAAGTCCGTCCTTTAGCATGGTCTTGCAAGGGCGGGCCAACGGCGGTCAGCACAAAAAGAAAGGGTCCGGGGGCTATAGCCCCCGGACCCCTGGGTCTGCGTGCTCCTACCGGCGGGATAAATAAGAAATAAAGGATAAATAGACTGCCGGTTCGGCGCAGGTACGATGCCCAACGGCATCGCATCTACGCCCATTATACGGAGGGCACATGAACTGCTCATGAACATCGCACGATCCAAAGCCACGGAGTGTGGATAACGCTGGCGATCGCCATAGAGGAGATAGTGGATAACGTTGGCGATGGTGGCGCCCCGAGCGCCTAGAGGGCGCGCAGGATGATCGTGGCGTTGTGGCCGCCGAGGCCGATGCTGTTGGAGAGGCCGACGCGCACCTTTTGTTCGCGCGCTGTGTGCGGCACGTAGTCGAGGTCGCACTCGGGGTCGGGCGTGTCCAGGTTGATCGTCGGCGGGATCACGCCGCGCCGGATCGCCAGCGCGCAGATAGCCCCTTCGAGCGCGCCCGAGGCGCCCATCATATGGCCGGTCATCGACTTGGTCGAGCTGACGGCCAGCGCGTAGGCGCGCGGACCGAAGACGCGTTTGATGGCGTGTGTTTCCACGCGGTCGTTGAGCGGCGTGCCGGTGCCGTGCGCGTTGATGTAGTCGACCTCGTCGGGGTTCAGGCTCGCCGACTGTAGCGCGCGGCTCATAGCGCGCGCCGCGCCCTCGCCATCCTCGGCCTGCGCGAACATGTGGAAGGCGTCGTTGGTGGCGCCGTAGCCGACGACCTCGGCGTAGATGTGGGCGTCGCGGGCGCGCGCGTGCTCCAACTCTTCGAGGATCAAGATAGCCGCCGCCTCGGAGATGACGAAGCCGCCACGCTCCTTATCGAAGGGGCGCGAGGCCCGTTCAGGCTGCTCGTTGTCAGAGGCGAGGCCCTTCATGTTGATGAAGCCGGCCAGCGTAATGGGCAGCACGACCGTGTCGGTCCCGCCCGCGATCACGATGTCGGCGTCGCCGCGCGCGATCGTGTTCATGGCTTCGCCGATGGCGTGGCCGCCGGTGGCGCAGGCCGAAACCGTAGAAAAATTCGGGCCCGCCGCGCCGGTCTCGATGGCGATGTGGCCCGTCGCTGCGTCGGCCAGGAAGTTGGGCAGGAAGAACGGGTTGACGCGATCGGCTCCGCGCGTATCTAGTGTGTGCTGCGCGTTGAGCAGCGTCTGTACGCCGCCCGCCGCCGAGCCTACGATGACGCCGACGCGGTCCCGGTTCTCCGCCGTCACGGCGACATTGGCATCGGCCAGCGCTTCTTGCGCCGCGACGACGGCGAACTGCACATGGCGGTCCATGTGCCGCGCCCGCTTGGGATCGACGTGCCCGGCGATGCTGAAGCCTTTGACCTCGCCCGCGATCTGGACCGTGTAGGGCGAGGGATCAAACAGCGTGATGCGCCCGATGCCCGAGCGCCCATGCAGCAGGGCGTCCCACGCCGCCGGCATGGTATTGCCGGTGGGGCAGACGGCGCCGAGTCCAGTGACGACGACGCGGCGACTCATGCCCCGTGCTCTTCCTGCTTGTCCTCGGTCGCCGCGCCCGGCGGCGTAGTATGTCCAGCGACGGGCAAATGCTCCGCGATAAACTCCTGCACGTTGAGCGTCTTAACGTCGTCGCTGATGCGCCTGATGAGCCCGGAGAGGACCTTGCCGGGGCCGATTTCGACGAAGGTGTGGCCGCCGCCGTTGACCATCTCGGCCACGGAGTGCGTCCAGTTGACCGGCTTGACCACGTTGTCGGCCAGCTCACGCCGCAGTTCCTCGGCCGTGCGTAATACCTGTCCCCCGATGTTGGCCACCACGGGGATCACGGGGTCGCGCAATGGCACATGCGCCAACGCTTCGATTAACCCGCTTTTAGCCCCGTTCATGAGTGGGGAGTGCGAGGCGATACTGATGCGCAGCATCTGCACGCGGCGCGCGCCCTCGGCCCTGGCTAGGTCGACGGCGCGCTGTAGCGCCGCGAACTCGCCGGAGATGACGTTCTGTTTGGGAGAGTTGAGGTTGGCCAGCACAACTTCGCCGGCCTCGCGCGCGCGAGCCACGATGCCCTCGATCGTCGCCACGTCGAGTCCGATCACGGCGGCCATGCCGCCGGGGCGCTTTTCGGCCGTCTCCTTCATTAGCCGGCCGCGCTCACGCACGATGCGCAGGGCGTCGGAAAAGTCGAGCGCGTTGGCGGCCACCAGCGCGGCGTACTCGCCGAGCGAGTGGCCCGCCACGTAGACCGGCTCCAGGTGCTTGCCCATCCCCGCCAGACGCTCACGCAAGGCCGCCAAGCCGGCGATGCTCACCGTCAGGATAGCGGGTTGGGCGTTGATGGTATCCTCGAGCTCGGCGTCGGGACCCTCGAAGCACAGCCGCGAGAGCGGGAAATCAAGGATACGGTCGGCCTCGTCGAAGATGGCGCGAGCGGCCGGCGAGTTCTCGTAGATGTCCTGCCCCATGCCGACGTACTGCGAGCCCTGCCCTGGGAAGACGAGCGCCGGCCGCTCCTCCAGGGCAATGAGCCCATCGGCGCGCGGCTCGACGGGCAGGCCGGAGCGCGGGTCCGGCCCCCGCGCATCATGTTTTTTAACGATAGTCATTTGCTCGCTCCTTAACTGTCAGCGATCAGCTGTCAGCTTCTTCCAGGCGTTAAGCGCTGTAGCAAACCCTACAGTAGCTGATTGCTGACGGCTGACAGCTGATCGCTAATCAAGCCATCACCAAGCCGCCGTCGACGGTCAGCACCTGGCCGGTCATGTAGCTTGCCCCATCCGAGGCGAGGAAAGCCACGGTCTCCGCGACATCCTCGGGCGTCCCGAAGCGGCCTAGCGGCGCTTGCGCTAGAATGGCCTTTTTTAAGTCGTCGGACAAATCGGCCGTGATGTCTGTGGTAATGAAGCCCGGCGCTACGGCGTTGGCGGTGATACCGCGTGAGCCGACCTCACGCGCGATCGAGCGCGTGAAGCCGAGCATGCCCGCCTTAGCCGCCGCGTAGTTGGCTTGCCCCGCGTTGCCTTGCAGCCCGACCACCGACGAGATATTCACGATACGTCCCCACCGTGCACGGATCATACCACGTAAGGCCGCCTTCGTGCAGAGGTAGACCGAGCGCAGGTCCGTCTCGATCACGGCGTCCCAGTCGTCCTCGCTCATACGCAGCAGCAGCGTGTCGCGCGTGATGCCCGCGTTGTTGACGAGCACGGACACGGGGCCGAGTTGCTCCGTCGTCGTGGCGAACAGGCGCTCGACATCGGCGCCCTTGCCCACGTCGGCCTGCACGGTGATGGCGCGGCCACCCGCCGCCTCGATCTCAGCGACAGCCTCTTGCGCGGCGCCGGCGGCAGCCTGGTAGTTGATGGCGACGTGGTGGCCGGACGCGGCCAGGCGCATGGCGATGGCGCGGCCGATGCCCCGAGAACCGCCCGTGACGAGTGCGACGCGTAGTTGCGTGCTGATAGGTTATATCCTCCCACAGTTAAAGGTAGCACTGTCTATTATCTCAAAGTGGGACGACACCCGCAATAGCCGCGCTTACTTTTTTACTTTGGGCGCGCCGCGAGAGAAACGCGGCCTGGGCTTTTAAGGTCAGGCTCGCAGCGGGCGCCATCACGAATGACGGTTAGTCGCCGAGGGCGGGCGCGTAGTCGACGGCGGTGATGCCGACATGCTTGCGCGCGGAGAGGCGCCCGGAATAGTCCGCGACGTAGGCGCCCGAAGTGGGGGCGACGTCGTCGTAGTCGCGGCCGACCGCGACCGTGACGTAGCACAGGGTGGCCCGGCGGTCGTGCAGCGGGTCGAAAGGTACGGCGACCGCCGCATCCCGATCATCGCTGGCCGGTACCAATACGTCAACCCAGGCGTGTGTGCCACCCTCGCCCAATAGATGGCCGGAGACGTAGCGGGCCGGCAGCCCACACAGGTGGCACAGCGCCAGCATGATGTGCGCGTAGTCCTGGCAAACGCCGCACCCCCCGGCAAGCGCCGCCGCCGCCGTGGTATGGATGTCGGTGACCTCGTGGGCGTAGCGCATGGCGCGATAGACCCACGCGTTGATACGTTCGGCCAGAGCCAATCCACCCACGCCCGCGTTCGCCGCAGCGAGTTCGGCCGCGGCCGCGCGCAGCCGGTCGTCGGGCTCCGTCAGGCGCGTCGGCGTGAGGAAACGCGGGTCGGTCAGCGCGGCCACGGGCAGGGGTTGCGGCTCCTGGCCGTTGGTGCGCTCCACGACGATCCACGCCTCGAAAAGAATCGCCTTCTCGACCGAGGGGACGCGTACGGTGACGACGGTGTTGCCAAACGCGTCCTGCTCCTCGACGGTGTCGTGGTCGGGGATCGAGACCTCCAGCCGATGCAGGACGCGGCGCTGATCGCCGAAACGCGCGGGCGGCACGATGATGAGGCGTTGGCGCAGGTCGCGGATGGGACCAGGATACTCGTAGCGATAGCTCTGGTGCACGAGGTAGGCCGTGCGCCGCACGCGGCTCCAATCGACACCCTGTGGATCGAGCAGGTCAAGGGTGGCGATCTCCGTGTGGTCGAGGGCGATCGGTTGGGGTGATGGCTCCATCGTATCGTTATCCATCGCTCACCGGGTCTGCTTCTCGTAGGCGCGGTGCGCGGGGCCATCGACCGTGGCGACCGGCGGCGCGGCTGTCTCCGCCCCGTCTTCCGCCTTGTCAGCGCGCACGACCATCTCGCGCAGGCGCGGGCCGCCGTAGGTCGTCACCATAGCTACGTCGAGCGCGTCGCGTCCGCGGCCGATCACGGCGCGTCCGACGCGCGGCTCGTTGTTGCGCGGGTCGAAGGTGTACCAGCGGCCGCTGAGGTAGGCCTCGAACCAAGCGCAGAAGTCCATTGGCGCGTCCGGCAGCGGCACGTCGATATCGGGCAGATAGCCGAACACGTAGCGAGCGGGGATATTGAGAGCACGGCAGAAGGTGACGCCCAGGTGGGTGAAGTCGCGGCAGACGCCGACGCGCGCTTCATAGACATCGGCGGACGTCGTCAGCGGGGTGCTGGTCCCGTACTGGAAGCGGATGTTCTCGTGGACCCAGTCGCAGACGGCCTGCACGCGCGCCCAGCCGGGCTCCGTGCCCCCGAACAACTGCCAGGCCGCGTCGGAGAGCACGTCGGAGAGGCAGTAGCGGCTGGGTAGCGTATACAGGAGCGCGGCGTCGGGCAGCTCCTCGACGGGGACCTGAGCGGCGTCGGGGACGACCTCGTCCTTGCTGTCAGGAACCTCGACGAGGGCGTCGTAGCGCAGGAACAGATTGCCCGGCGGCATCACGAAGCGCTGGCAGGTGTTGTCGTAGAGGTCGTGGTATTCCTGAAAGGGGAGGGCTGGCCTCGTCTCCCATGTCTCATGCAGGAGGCGGTGCGCGCCGTCTCCGTGCGGCTGCACCTGCAGCACGGTCGAGGTCGGGTAGCCAACCTCATAGTCGAAATCACAACCAACGCGTATGAGCATCGTATCCTCCTTTGGTCCGCCCATGGCGGATTGTACGCGTACGCGTCATTGGTGAGAGGGGCGGCGATGCCCTGGCGGAGCCGGCAAACACGGTCGGTCCAGCGGCTCCTGTTGTGGATATGATAGCACAACGGCCCTTCACCCCTACCCCTCTCCCAAGGCTGGGGTGCATCCTGACCCTTGGTGTATGCTTTGGTATCAGGTGCAGCGCGGTCCACTTGGCGCAGCTACTGATGCATGTAAAAAGCCATGGCCGGTTTTTCGCCTACAACGTATGTCCGCTGGGGGAACTGCCGAAAGGTGAACGTGACGATGAGCGACGATTACGCCATAGGTTACAAGGGCCAACGCATTCCGATTGGCGCACGGATACACCACCATACTAAACACCGCGAAGGGCGATTAGTTCTACTGTATTGGGGAGGGAAACGAGGCGTTGTGCATTGGGATATATCCGATGCAGACTCCGCCTTGTGGACGATTGACCTAGAATACATCAACTTGGGGGGCGCGACGATGGGCAACCCCGGCGTGAACAGCCCTCCCGGTTTATCGGATTACGCCGTGGGTTACAACGGGCAGCACATTCCCGTCGGGGCACGCGTGGGGGACGTTGAGGGCGAACACGAAACGGGTGAATTAATCCTCGCCTATCACGCGGGGGCGGACGCTGTTGTGCATTGGGAAAAGGACCCACAGAAACACTACGCCCTTCCAGCAAAGCGTTTGGTGCGTATTGACGTAGAACGGAAGCACATGGTGATCACGCTGTAGCCGATCAGTGTGAGATATGTGACGGGAGGCGGGCCGTGTTGCCCCCCGCCACGTCATATACTAAGGACTCGTTAAACAATAACTTCCCGGTTTGGGACAGGCGTGGCGGGGACACACGGGGTGCCTAAACGGGGTTGGATGGTGTAGTTCCAGGAGGGGCAGACGTCATGGACCGTGAGGTTGAG
>JAABUL010004084.1_pt1 | contig 20239 bp, 3 predicted proteins | sample 5559151 | NCBI WGS metagenome assembly JAABUL01 (sample SAMN10711876, study PRJNA513368) | rock metagenome | isolation source: Antarctica rocks | place: Antarctica: Victoria Land, Pudding Butte sud | reverse complement strand
AAAGTCGTGTTCTAGAAGATCTATATACTTATAAGATTGTTTCTGCTCTTCTAACTCTTTTGATAGAGCTATAGAGCAATACTATCTTTGCTTTTCTGAGAAAGCAGAGAGAGCAATCTCTTCTTGCTCTTCTAATAAAGCTAATAGAGTATATGCGGGTATCCGTGCTTGGTTCTACTCCCCTGCGTATCCTATATACCGCTAGGCTCGTAACAAATATATTTATCTAATTTGCACTCTTAATATACGCGATAATTGTTTGTTCTTGTATTTCTATTAGATATTTATTGATTGCTTAATGTATGCTTTTCGAGATCTTTTCGTTTTATTGATTAAAAAGAATTCTTCTCGAAATGCTCTTTGCACGAGCGCAAACGCTAATATTTGAATATTTGTTGTTTTTTAAGATATTAATAGTCTTAGTAAAGCGTCTTTCGCGTGCAATATAGGCATTTGAAGGCATAGTGATAATAATAAAATAATTAATAGATGATGATTCTAAATTGCCTAAATGTGGTGTTTGAACTGCATTGGTGATTGAGGTGCGGCCCACTAAGAAGTGCTTGCCAATTCTTGGTGGGGCACCCACGGTTACCTGCAGTGGACCGCTGCCACATGGCCTGGAGTACGCTCTCCGCTTCTCAGGTGTACTAACGGTCGCCTGCAGTGGGTATGGAGTCCTGCAACTGCGCTTGTATAGGTTGAGATCCTCCGGGTATTGGGCACAGAGCAGTGGGTCCACGACGTTTGTCTCACCGCTTACCGCCGATGCAACAGCGCGCATAAAGTAAAGTTCGCAGCTGAAGGTTGATCTGTTATGCCAAGACTGCTTCTGGAACAATCAGCACCTTGTCAGCATGTCTTGGGTCTGCTTCCAGATATCCTGATCCCTGATCTGGCGCAGGTATTGAGGCTGTGACAGATCTTGACGCATCCAGCGAACAAAATATGAAAGCAACAATCGCAGAATCGATAGCTTGTAGGTTCTATGGAAATTGACAGGAATGCCGCGGCTGTTTCGACGCATAACAAGTACAGTATTCTGTCGATCAACGGCATCCAGCACTTCACACATTCAGCACTGCAACTTGTTACTTGTACGCAAATGAAATTCAACATGAGTGTCGACCGTTAGGCGCGGCCAATTTCTTTCCGCTTGCGACCCCCAGACTCGAATCGACAGCGAACCGAGGAGGTTAGACTAGATATTCCGATCGACGATCTCTTACTGAAAGACAATGATGGGAAGACAATCTCAATCACTATTCTCGGCTGTTGCCAAAGATTGAGTGGAGTCTCGCTTTGGACCTGTTAGGATCTTGAGACTTTTCTGCTGTCACTGGTCGCTCTGAGTCGGAGATCAAACACGATTGAAGGCCAATTAGCGCTTCTTTCAACCAAGCCGAGAAGGTGGGCAAGGGTGCCTCGTGTCTTGTGCATTGGTGTCAAATTAAGCCCGCATAGTGCAGAAGCTGCAAGCGGTCGTTGTCTGCTCACTCATGACTCGATCCAATCATCTGCCTTCGGAAATATGACCGCCCTTTCATCAAGCTTACCTTAGAGCCGGTACTACAGGAGCATACGGGGGTACTCGCTTTCAGATCACCGACCCGCCTATGCGACGACTCCAAATCTTTCAACCACACTCCGATCAACCTCCGTTAACGATAGCCTTCTATCAACCTCCCACTATCGAAGAACCATTAGTCATGTTATTGGGTACTTGATATTCGCTCCCTACGAAGGGAGAGACGCTTGTTCCATTGGGACTCAGGCACTTTTACAAAGTCGTCTCTTGTTTCCGTGCCGGATGCCGGTTCAAAGGGTCGCCACGAGGTCCTGACAAATCGACCATGGTCCACGGCACCGACCAAAAAGTGGCTTGCGCTTGCTTCCGGAATTGTCAGGCTTGCCACGTGGTTATCTGCAAGCCCAGCGTTTCGGCTTTGTGCATGCAATGCACGTCAAGTACTTCGTACCACAGATCAATCCTTGCTGCCGCCGTTGCCGTTTCTTTGGACGACCGATGCCGAACTACTTGATGGAGACCTTAGGATCAGACATCTTCAGACCGAAAGCTTATCGGCCTGCGACGTTGGCGACACTTTCCTCGACGCTCCCAAAACCTGAGCTGGCCTTGCGGGCAGTAACGCTCTGATTACCAACCATGCAGTATCGGCGTTCATGTTGTCAATTATGCCAAGCTCAACCGGGAATTAGGTTCCTGATTCGCAGTTGCCTCAGTACTCAGACCTCTGGCACGCTAACAAATTTCTGCCAGAGGGTCTGAGAGCAATATGCAACAATACGAGAGGAAACCGACTTCAATTATCGCAAACGTCCAAAACAGCTAATTTTAGTAGCAACTATACTTAATATAGACGTCACGTAATTGTAATATATATAATCAATATTATTTAGACTGATCGTTTGGGTCGATTTTTCCCCGAAATCTATAATCCGACCCGAAAGTTATATCTAATTAGATCAAGTTTTAATCTAATATAGTTAGTATTTTCATAATTTATGCAATTTGGTTCCAACTATTAGAACCGAACAATTAGTCTAAATTATTATTGTTCGAGCACAATATATATTTCTCTTTTGTTAACAACTATACAAATTGTATATAAGATTACACAATTGTATAATAGAAGTAACGCTATTAAGACGCACGCTATGCGTATAAAGAGCAAAATAGGAAGATAGATCTACAATTATAGAAGAAATAAATTGTAAAAATTCAAAGAGAAATTCTCGAAAGAAAAACTCTTTATTGTTAAGACAAAATCTAGACACTATCTTAATATATAATATAATTTGGCTACAAGTTACAACAAAATTTAAAATATTATAATTATAATATTACAATTGTCTTTTTTTTCAAAATTCTAATTTCTAGAATTAATATTATATTTGCTAATTGTTATGCGTTGCAAATACACAACTATTGCAATTATATTTTATATTTGTTATTAATTTGTTTATTAATAAAAATATATAAATAGATTTTTCTTGTATTGTTTTTTATATTTTTTATATATTATAAGTAGAAAATTGCTACAATAGTAATAAGAATACTTCTCTTATATATTATTAAGTAATAATCTTGTAATTAAGCAAGACTTTTATAAATACTTTTCGATTATAGATTAAAAATTCAAAAAGAACTTTTTACTTATTGTATAACAATAGTTTATCTTTAGAGATTATAATTAGATTATACTACAATTTTTAATTAATTAAAATTAAAATATTATGCGCAATACTCTCTACTAGATATTTTGTTTCTTGTATAATATTAACTTGTAATTTCGCAATAAAAATTTCTTTATTTTATAAATTATTTCGATTTGCGCGTTTAAGTTAAATTAAATTAGCGCAATATTAGACGCAATAATAATATTTATTTATTAAAATATTGTATTTTTATTATTATTATAATATATTTAAGATAACTTTGTAACAATTTTTTTGCAATTTCTTTTTAATATATATAATACTAATAGAGTATATCTATAGTTGTAACAACAAAAACAATAAGTTTTCTTAATATTTTATATAAGTTTTAAAAGTAAGACAAACTTCTAGTAATATTAACTAATATTTAATAGAACACAATATTATTAATATAAATATATATAGCAAAGTTGTTATAAAGTTTTGCTAAGATTAATATTAATAGCAATTCTTAAATAAAGTCGACAATTTTTTTGTTTGTATTTTCGATATTATTTTTTTTGTGTTTTTTTGTTGTTTACAATACTTATATTATTTGCAAAATAATAAGAAAACAATAATAAATAAAACTTCTTTTATAGTTCTTTTTTTATATTAATATATTATATAATATATAAAGAAGAAAGATTTATATTGTATTTATTATATTGTTGCTTGTTACTCTATAGATTTAATTTGCACAATTGTATTAAAAACTAATATATTAGTATCTTAAGATTTTTTGTTGCTTTTGTAAAAAAGTTATTAATTTGCTAATATTTATATAGCAAATTTTAACTAAAAACAACAATTTTAAGTTGTCTAATTTTTTTGCTAAAATTAAATTTGTTTTGCACTTTATTAACAAATAAAAATATAATAACAAGAAGTTATTATTTTCGACAAATTAATTGAATAATATAAAAACTACTCTAGTATATTTATATAATATTTAGCAAAAAATACTAAATATAATATACTATTAAATATATTTATCGAAACTTCTTTTAAAAAAGAACAATTTTAATTTTTCGAAAAAAAAGAAATTTGTATTAATTAATACTAGCGTCTAAATAGCGTATTAAATATAATCTAAGAAAAATTCTATTAAAAACAATACTATTTGTTTTGTTTTTAGTTAGAAATTATACTAGTTAAATCTTTTTAAAAAAGAGTAATATAAATATCTAAACAAAAACTTTCTTTATATATTAATATTGTTGTCGACAATATATATAATCTTGTTTTTTCGAAAATTAAGCTAAATACTTTAATTAAACTTTTAAAGATATATTTGTTTATAAAATAAAAATTGTTATTAATTGTATAAGTATACTTTTTATTATAATTACAACAACTTAAAAATATATTTGCAATTACTATATTATTGCGCACAAACAACAACAATAAAAAATAAATTAAAAATTAATATATATAACAATTAGAAGAGAGAGTTAAAGAAAAATCTTATTATTAAATATAATTAAATTAATTTAGATAATAAATGCAATTAAGATTTATTGTATATTTACTAAAAAATTATTTAAGTTAGAAAATCTATCTAGAAAAGATATAAAATTAAATAGCAAAAATATATTATTCTTTATATTATTGTAATTAAATTTAAGAAATTGCGATTTTTACTTAACTTCTTATATATTTTAACAATAGTAAAGATTCTATTTTGTTTGCGCAATATTGTTAATCAAATTATATTAGTTTTGTTTTGCTAGATTGTTTCGATTTATTCGAAGATATAAATTTTTTGTTTTAAGAGCAAAAACAACAATTTGCTATTGCTTATAAAACTACTTTAGTATTGTATTTGCATAAATTAAAAATTGTTTTAATATTTAATTGTTTTCGCAAAAAGAAAATTCTTTTTATTAAATAAAATAGTAGAATTTTTTCTATCTTTTTTTCTTGTTTAGAATTTTCTTTATCTTTTACTTTTTGTTCTTGTTTATTAATATTATTTGTATTAATTTAATAACATTAAAGTTCTAATAATAGAATTTAAGAAACAAAATATAAAAGATCGAATAAATTTGTTAATTGTTTAAAAATTGCAATTAATATATTTGTGTTTCGACAATATTTATAATAAAAAATAGTCTTATATATTTGTAAAAAAGCTTTTTCTTAAATCAAGTATTTTTAAGATTTTTAATAAAAAACATAATTTTGTTTTCTACTTTATAATACTAAGATTTAATTTTTTTATTATAATATTTTGTTTGCGCTCTTTGTGCGTCTTTTAGTTACTCTTTTATATAATTGCGTTTATTTTACAAGATTTATATACACTTTTAAGCAACAAAAATATTAAAGTATTTTTTGTTATTTTAACTAAAATTAAAATTCAAATAATATTTAAATACAATCTTAAGAAACAATATATTCGAAAATAAATAAACAATATTATTATATATATACTAAACTATTAATAAGAGAAATTTCTAGTTATTTTATTAATAGTTGCAATAGCAACAAAGATAATACTTTAATATTTGATTTTGTCTTTTTGTTTATTTATTTGTCTACAAATAAAAAATAATACTTAGTTTTCTTTTTATACAAATACTATAGTATATCGCGAATTAATAGTTATTAATAAATAATATATTTTTATTAAATACAATTCTCTTTATGTTCTTAAAGAAAGAAAAAACTCTTTTAAATAAAATATTAATTAAATTTTTTGTTGTTTAGATTAATTTAATTGAAATATATAGTATTATTGTAAGATTATACAATCGTATAATAGAAGTGGCGCTATCAAGACGTACGCTGTGCGTGTAGAGAGCGAAATAGAAAGATAGATCTACAATTATAGAAGAAATAAATTGTAAGAATTCAGAGAGAAATTCTCGAAAAAAAAACTTTTTATTGTCAAAACAAGATCTGGACACTGTTTTGGCGCATAATATAATTCGACTACAAGTTATAGCAGAGTTTGAAATATTATAGTTATAATATTACAATTGTCTCTCTTTTCAGAATTCTGATTCTTAGAATTAGTGTTGTATTTGCTGACTGCTATATATTGCGGATATATAACTATCGCAGTTATATCTTGTATTTGTTATTAATTTGTTTGTTAATAAAAATATATAAATAGATTTTTCTTGTATCGTTCTTTATATTTTTTACACATTACGGACAGAAAATTGCTGTAGTAGCGGCAAAAGTGTTTTTCTTATATATTACTAAATAGCAATTCCGTAATTGGGCAAGACTTTTATAGATGTTTTTCGACTATAGATCGGAAATTCGAGAAGAACTTTTTACTTATTGTACAATAGTAGTTTATTTTTAGAAATTATAATTAGATTATACTATAGTTTTTAATCAGTTAAAATTAAAATATTATATATAATACTCTTTACTAGATATTTCGTTTTCTGCGCAGTATTGATTTGTAATTTCGCAATAAAAATCTCTTTGTTCTATAAATTATCTCGATTTGCGCGCTTGAGCCGAATCGAGTTAGCGCAATATTAGACGCAATAATAATATTTATCTATTAGAATATTGCACTCTTTTTATTATTATAATATATTTAAAATAATTTTGTAACAATTTCTTTGCGACTTTTTTCCAATATATATAATACTAATAGAGTGTGTCTGTAGTTGCAGCAGCAAGAATAGTAAGTTTTCTTAGCATTTTGTATAAGTTTTAGAGATAACGCGAACTTCTGATAATATCGACTAATATATAACAGAGCGCAATATTATTGGCGTAAATATATATAGCAAAACTGTTGTAGAGTTTTGCTAAAACTAATATTAATAACAATTCTCGAATAAAGTCGACAATCTTTTTGCTTGTATTTTCGATACTGTTTTTTTTGTATTTTTTTGTTGTCTGCGATACTTGCACTATCTGCAGAATAATAAGAAAACAATAGTAAACAAAACTTCTTTTGTAGTTCTTTTTCTATACTAATATGTTATATAGTATATAAAGAAAAAAAATCTATATTATATCTATTGTATTGTTGTCTACCGCTCTGTAGATTTAGCTTGCACAGTTATATTAAAAACTAATATATTAGTATCTCAAGATTTTCTGTTGTTTCTGCAAGAGAGTTGTCAATCTACTAATATTTGTACAGCAAATCTTAGCTAAAAACAGCAATTTCGAGTTGTCTAATTTTTTCGCTAAAATTAGACTTGTTTTGCGCTTTATTAACAAATAGAAATGTAACAACAAAAAATTGCTATTTTCGACAAATCGACTAGATAGTATAGAGACTACTCTAGTATATTTGTATAATATTTAGCAAAAGATACTGAATATAATATATTATTAGACGCATTTATCGAAACTTTTTTTAAAAAAAAACAACTTTAATTTTTCGAAAAAAAAGAAATCTGTATTAGCTAATATCGACGTCTAGATAACGTGTTAGACATAATTTAAAAAAAATTCTACTAAAAACAATACTATTTGTCTTGTTTCTGATTAGAGATTATATTGATTAGATTTTTTTAAAAAAAAGCAATATAAATATTTAGACAAAAACTCTTCTTGTATATTAATACTGTTGTTAACAATATATATAATTTTGTTTTTTCGAGAATTAAGCTAAATACTCTAATCAAACTTTTGAAGATATACTTGTTTGCGAAATAAAAATTGTTGCTAATTGTACAAGTATACTTTTTACTACAATTACAAAAACTTAAAAATATATTTGCAATCGCTGCATTATCGCGCACAAACAACAACAATAAAAAATAAGTTAAAGATTGATATACGTAACAATTAGACAAAAGAGTTGGAGAAAATTTTTGTTATTAAATACAATTAGATTAATTTAGATAATAAATGCAATTAAGATTTATTGTATATTTACTAGAAGATTATTTGAGCTAGAAAATCTATCTAGAAAAGATATAGAATTAGATAGCGAAAATATATTATTTCTTATATTATTGTAATCAAATTTAAGAAGTTGCGATTTTTATTTAACTTTTTATATAATTTAACAATAGTAGAGATTCTGTCTTGTTCGCGCAGTATTGTCGATCAAACTATATTAGTTCTGCTTTGCTAGATTGTTTCGATTTATTTGAAAACGTAGTTTTTTTGTTTTGAAAATAGAAACAACAATCTGCTGTTGTTTGTAGAACTGCTTTAGTATTGTATTTGTATAAATCAAGAATTGTTTCGATATTCAATTGTTTTTGCAAAAAGAAAATTCTTTTTATTAAATAAAATAGTAGAATTTTTTCTATCTTTTTTTCTTGTTCAGAATTTTCTCTATTTTCTATTTCTTGTTCTTGTTTACTAGTATTATTTGCGTCGACTTAATAATATTGAAGTTCTAATAATAGAATTCGAGAAACAAAATATAAAAAATCGAATAGATTTGTTAATTGTTTGAAAATTACAGTCGATATATTTGTATTCTAACAATATTTATAATAGAGAACAATTTTGTATATTTGTAGAAAAAAAATTTTTTGAGTCGAGTATTTTTAAAATTTTTGATAGAGAGTATAATTTTGTTTTCTATTTTGTAATACTAAAACTTGATTTTTTTATTGTAATATTTTGTCTGTACTTTTTGTATATCTCTTAGTTGTTTTTTTATGCAATTGTGTTTATTCTACAAGATTTATATATATTTTTGGACAACAAAAATGTTAGAGTATTTTTTGTTATTTTAACTAAAATCGAAATTCGAATAATATTCGAACACAATCTTGAGAAACAATATATTCGAGAATAAGTAAACAATACTATTATATATATACTAAGTTATTGATAAGAGAGATTTCCAGTTGTTTTGTCGATAGTTGCAATAGTAGCAAAAATAGTATTCTAGTATTTGATTTTGTTTTTTTGTTTGTCTATCTGTCTATAAATAGAAGACAATACTTAGTTTTCTTTTTACATAAATACTATAGTATATTGCAAATTAGTAACTACTAATAAACAATATATCTCTATCGAATACAATTCTTTTTATATTTTCAAAAAAGAGAAAAAAAATTTCGAACAAAATATCGATCAAATCTTCTACTATTTAGATTGATTTAACTAAAATATATAGTACTATTTTGAAAAATCGATTTACAATAACAAGAATTGTATTGTAGATATTGTTGCTACTGCAACTAGAGAGAAGTTCTATAATAAAATTTATAGAAATTTTCTTTTAAGATCGAATAAATACAAATAGTGCAAAAAACTTATTGTATAAGCGATATCGAAACGTTTTGAATTGCTAACATATATTGTATTCTTGAATATATAATTCTATTTTAGCAAATATACAAAATCAATAGAATTTTCGATCGATTAATATACAATTTTTTTTGATTTCAAAATAATTTTCGTTTAGAGAATTATTGTAATACAAATATAGTAGTTTTAATTTTAGCAAAACTTTATTCGATATATAGATTGCGCAAAAATAGTAGAATAAATTGCTATTAAGTTTCTATTTATGTTTAGCGCATTTGTTGCGCTAAAAGAGAGCAATTAACTGCTATTTTATTTTAAATATTAGAATATTCTTTCTCTAAAATATCTCTATTGTTGTTAACAAAATCGAGAAAAAAAATTTTATTAAATTTTTGTATTTGTATATCGCGTTAATATTGCTGCGTTGCAATTGTTAAATTATAGCACTTTTCTCTATATTCGAATCGACATTATTAGAGATCTCGAAAATATTTTTAACAAATAATTTATTAAGTATTTCGATATCAAAGATATTTTAGATATACAAAACAGTATTAGTACAAATTAAAATCGATATTGTTTTAGTTGTGTTTCTAATTAGAATAGAAGTTATTTTAATAGTTGCAATTGTAATATTCTTGAACTTGTTTTAAAAAGTAGACAAACAAATCTTGTTATTTGTTTTGTTTTTGTAATCTAATTGTCTCGACAATCTATCTGCGAGATTGATTTTCTCTGTTCAATATTTAATTTCGAAATTATATTTGACAAACAAAAGAGTCTATCGAGATTGACAACAATTAAGAGATATTGTTGTTATAAAATATTTCAAATTGTTATAGTCTGTTAGAATAGTAACTAACAAATAATTGTTTTTAAAATAGTGTTGCTATTGCTAAAATCTCGCGACAATAGCTAATAGCTCTTGATTATATATTTTATAGCAAATTTCAGCAGAAATTATTTTTCTGAAATAGAATATAACAGAATACTATATTGTCTAATTGTTGTTCTACGTGCGAAGCATAAGCTGGAAAAAAATAGTCGCAATAGCAAATTCTAATATATTGGTCTCAACTATAATTCGATTTTTGAAGTTAAAATATATTAATATAGAAATAGTAGTAAAGATATCAATAAGAATTCAAAACGCGATCAGAGCGAGAGTGTCGAACAAAAATAATTTATTTTGTTTTTCTTGTTTGCTACTTTTAAGCAGCTTGATTAAGAGTTTGATTATTTTTGCAAAATATTGAACAAAATGTCGATAGAAATTCGCGAACTTTAAAAATATTTACAATTTTCGCAATATAGTAGATCGAAATTATATACGAATTGACTTTATTTGTAACGCATCTATAGCAATATTTTTGCTACTAACAATATAGTTTAGAAACTCGACACTCTATATTAGAAAAATATATTTAGAAAGTTTTGTATATAGCTTGAACTATTTTAGTTAATCAAGTATTTGTCAAATATAGTTTTAATACTTCTCGCGAATTTTAAAGTAGATTAGAATGTTGTTTAGATAGACAACGCAAATATAGTTTATCAAATTTTGCAATACTTTGTTAATTAGAGTTTAAAAGATAGTAGAAGTGTTAAAGAAGTCGAAAAATATAATTGTATACTCAAAAAGACTATAGCGTATACAAAATGCAATTTTTTATTTGTTTTTTTTCTATATACAAATACAATAATATATATTCTTGAGATCGAATTTAATAAAATAGTATACACTTATTAGTCGATTCAGCGTTTTCTTGATAAAAAATAGTAGATATCTGTTTTTAATAGTTATCGAATTTAGTTCTCGATAATTTATATAGAATCGAAAAATACTATTTTTTTTAAAAACAAATAGTATCGAGATATTTGTACAATTTGTAGATTCGCAAATATATTCTAATATTTGATTTTCGAGCAAGTAATCTCGAAATATAGCAAGTTTTTTTTCGAACAATATATATAAAAACTTAAACAACAATTCTATATCAAATTGTAAATCTATAGTATAATTATTTTTGTTATATTTTAACAATAGAAAAATATTAGTTTTGAAAAAATAGTTTTTGTACAATAAAATCTCTATTAGAATTTAAAAGATTGAGAAAAAAATTGCTTTTGCAATAGCGCTAACACTATTTGCTACAAATACGTAGACTAAAGTGTTCTTTATATACAATAGAAAATTTTTAGAGAAATCTATTATAATTTTGTTTTCTATTATTTGATATCTTTATATAAGAGTTTGTCAATTAATATACAAATTTGTTTTTATTATCTATAGTAGTCCAACAATTATATTCTAAGCAATTTTCGAAAAAGAGTAGAAAACTTGACACAATATATATTTTCTGTTGTTGCTATTGCAAATTCTAATATTTATATTGTAGAATTCTAGAAATTGTATCTTGATTCTATAAAAGATTTCGATTTTAACAGATAGAAAATCTGCATTCTCTAAATATTATATTTTTGTCTATTGTTCGAAAATACAATTGATATGCGTTACTCTATTTAGAAATATTACTTTTTTGTAATATTTGTCTAATATATATATAAATAGCTTTGTCAAAATCGTATTAGCTTTTGCTTTGCGATTTGCAACAACAGCAATAATTGTCGCGGATTTCTCTAGTTTTTCGAATTGTTGGAAATCTCGCTAATATATCGAAACAATAATATCTTTTGCGTAACACGCGATATATTTGATTTTGCAACAGCTGTTGCATTAACTTGCGAATTTTTCTTTTTGAGAAAAGAGCAGTTAAAAGAGATATATCTTTGCTAATTACAATTATAATATATGTGGATTTTGTCTATACAATTATCGCTACTCGAGTTGTTTTGCAAAAAAAATATAGTAGTATTTTTATATCGATTCTACTAAAAAAGATTGCGAAAATTTGATCTAGAGACTATTTTGTTCGATTTTTGTTTAGAACAACTATCTCTCGAGATAAAACAAAATTTATAACTTGATTTTTGAAATCGATTTCTATAATTATCTTGCAAAATAGTAGCATTTTCTACACGCGCAATTAGCGCGACAAGCGCGTCTCTTGTTATAGAAAAATCAAAAACAACAATAATTCTTTTATAAATTTTGTTTTTTAGCTTATTTAAAAGCGTATTCTGTTTCTAAAACTTAGTAAAGAGTTCTAAATTTGTTTCTAAGATTTTCAAATAGACAACAAAGTTGTTTACATTTTGCGTAGAATTTTGCTTAATATAATTGTATTTAATTGCGATAGTTAGTTAACAATTCTTGAATAATTTTATAAAATTTATTAGATACTGTAAGAATTGTTCAAATATTTAAATATTTAGAATAATAGAATTTGTTTTTTTGTAGTTGTCTTATTGTGTCGTCGGACTATTGCGTAGAAAAAATTGATATTAGCAAATTTTATAGTTTTCGATAGAAAAGAACTTTGAGCTAAATTCGAATATAATTTTTGTATTTCTGATTTAGTTTTTTTATTTTTTGAAATTTTTTCTGTAGTAGTTATCTAGATAGAACAATTTTAGATTAAATATTAATTTTTGTTTTTTCAAAAATAGTTTATTGTTTTTCAGAGTATTGTTCTTCGAAAACACTATATAGTATTGTTATATAAATAGCGCACTTATTTTGTTATTTTGTAATAGAGTTTGAAGTTTCTGATTTTCTCTTAAAGAAAATTAATACTTATATTTGATAGCAAGCTATTTCGACTTTTTTCTTTTTTTCTCTAAAAAAGTTTTATAGTTAATTTCGAAATTATCGAAAATAGAGCTTGTATTTGCTTCGAGTTTGTTTTTGATCAAAAATTTGTTATTAAAGTTGTTATATTTTTTGTTTAATAGTTTTCGAGAATTGATAATTACAAAGAGTTTTTTAGTTGCAATCGTATTGCTTTTTGCGATAGTTGTTTTTGTTGCAAATTTGCTTTTGTTAAAACAAGTTGCTTTTTTGAATTTTTAATTCGATATTTTAACAAACAATCGCTCTTAGAAGATTAGACAATTTATTACTGTAAAATTATATAATTGTATAATAGAAGTGGCGCTATCAAGACGTACGCTGTGCGTATAAAGAGCGAAATAGAAAAATAGATCTACAATTATAAAAGAAATAAATTGTAAGAATTTAGAGAGAAATTCTCGAAAAAAAAACTTTTTACTGTCAAGACGGAATCTAGACACTGTTTTGGCGCATAACGTGATTCGGCTACGAGTTACAGCAGAGTTTGGAATGTTATAATTATGGCATTACAATTATTTTGAAGAATTAATCTACAATAACAAAAATTGTATTGTAAATATTGTTGTTATTGCAATTAGAGAGAAGTTCTATAATAAAATTTATAAAAATTTTCTTTTAAAATTGAATAAATATAAATAGCGCAAAGAACTTATTATATAGATAATATTAAAGCATTTTAAATTGTTAATATATATTGCACTTTCGAATATACAATTCTATTTTAGTAAATATATAAAATTAATAAAACTTTCGATTAATTAATATACAAATCTTTTTAACTTTAAAGTAATTTTTGTTTAGAAAATTATTGTAATACAAATATAGTAATTTCGATTTTAGCAAAACTTTATTCGATATATAGATTGCGCAAAAATAGTAGAATAAATTGTTGTTAAACTTCTATCTATATTTAGCGCATTTATTGCGCTAAAAGAGAGCAATTAATTGCTATTTTATTTTAAGTATTAAAATATTTTTTCTTTAAAATATCTTTATTGTTATTAACAAAATTAAGAGAAAAAAAATTTATTAAGTTTTTGTATTTGTATATTGCATTAATATTGCTATATTACAATTGTTAAATTACAATACTTTTCTCTATATTCGAGTCGATATTATTAGAGATTTTAAGAATATTCTTAATAAGTAATTTATTAAATATCTTAGTATTAAAGATATTTTAAATATGTAAAACAATTTTAATACAAATTAAAATTAATATTGCTTTAGTTGTATTTTTAATTAAAACAAAAGTTATTTCGATAATTGCAATTGTAATATTCTTAAGTTTGTTTTAAAAAATAGATAGATAGATCTTGTTATTTGTTTTGCTCTTGTAGTTTAATTGTCTCGATAGCTTATTTGCGAAATTGATTTTTTCTATTTAATATTTAATTTCGAAATTATACTTAACAAGCAAAAGAGTTTATTAAGATTAATAACAATTAAGAGATATTGTTGTTATAAAATACTTTAGATTGTTATAATTTGTTAGAATAATAATTGACAAATAATTGTTTTTAAAATAATATTATTATTGCTAAAATCTTGCAACAATAGCTAATAGCTTTTAATTATATATTTTATAGCAAATTTTAGCAATTTTTTTTTTTAAAGTAGAATGCAACAAAATATTATATTGTTTAATTATTGTTTTGTATACAAAATACAAATTGAAAAAAAATAATTGCAATAACAAATTTCAATATATTAATCTTAACTATAATTTAATTTTTGAAATCGAAATATCTTAATATAGAAGCAATAATAAAGATATTAATAAAAGCTCGAAACGCAATCAAAGCAAAAGTATTAAATAGAAACAATTTATTTTGTTTTTTTTGTTTGCTATTTTTAAATAGTTCGATTAAAAGTCTAATTATTCTTGCAAAGTATTAAATAAAGTGTTAATAAAAGTTTGCAAATTTTAAAAATACTTGCAACTTTTGCAATATAATAGATCGAAATTATATATAAATTAACTTTACTTATAACGCATTTATAGCAATACTTTTGCTACTAACAATATAGTTTAAAAACTTAACACTCTATACTAAAAAAATATATTTAGAAAGCTTTATATATAGTTTAAACTATTTTAGTTAATTAAATATTTGTTAAATATAATTTTAATATTTTTTGCAAATTTTAAAGTAAATTAAAATATTATTTAAATAGATAACACAAATATAGTTTATTAAATTTCGCAATACTTTGTTAATTAAAACTTAAAAAATAGCAAAAATATTAAATAAATCAAAAAACATAATTGTATACTTAAAGAGACTATAATATATACAAAACGCAATTTTTTATTTGTCTCTCTTCTATATACAAATACAATAGTATATATTTTTAAAATTAAACTTAATAAAATAGTATATATCTATTAATTAATTTAGCGTTTTCTTAATAAAAAATAGTAAATATTTGTTCTTAATAATTATTAAATTTAGCTCTTAATAATTTATATAAAATCGAAAAGTATTATCTTTTTTGAAAATAAATAGTATTAAAATATTTGCGCAATTTGTAAATTTACAAATATATTCTAATACTTAATTTTCAAGCAAGTAATTTCGAAATATAGCAAGTTTTTTTTTAAATAATATATACAAAGATTTAAACAACAACTTTGTGTTAAATTATAAATCTATAATATAATTATTTTTATTATATTCTAAAAATAAAGAGATATTAGTCTTAAAAAAATAGTTTTTGTGCAATAAAATCTCTATTAAAATTTAAAAAATTAAGAAAAAAATTGTTTTTGCAATAATATTAATACTACTTATTACAAATATATAGACTAGAGCGTTCTTTATATACAATAAAAAATTCTTAAAAGAATCTATTATAATTTTGTTTTTTATTACTTGATATTTTTACGTAAGAGTTTGTTAATTAATATGCGAATTTATTTTTATTATTTATAATAGCTTGACAATTATATTTTAAGTGATTTTTAAAAAAAATAAAAGACTTAATATAATATATACTTTTTATTGTTGCTATTGCAAATTCTAATATTTATATTGTAAAATTCTAGAAATTATATTTCGATTTTGTAAAAAAAATTAATCTTAATAAGCAAAAGATTTGTATTTTTTAAATATTATATTTTTGTTTATTGTTCGAAAATATAATTGATATATATTTCTTTATTTAGAAGTATTACTTTTTTGTAATATTTGTTTAATATATATATAAATAGTTTTGTTAAAATTGTATTAACTTTTGCTTTGTAATTTGCAACAACAACAATAATTATTGCAAATTTCTTTAATTTTTCGAATTGTTAAAAATCTTGTTAATACGTCGAAACAATAATATTTTTTATATAATATATAATATATTTAGTTTTGCAATAATTGTTGTATTAATTTGCGAATTTTTCTTTTTAAAAAAAAAGCAATTAAAAGAAATGTATTTTTGCTAATTACAATTGTAATATATGCGAATTTTGTTTATATAATTATTATTATTCGAATTGTTTTGCAAAAAGAGTATAGTAGTATCTTTATATTAATTTTGTTAAAAGAAATTGCAAAAGTTTAATTTAGAAATTGTTTTATTCAATTTTTGTTTAGAACAATTATTTTTTAAAATAGAGCAAAATTTATAACTTAATTTTTAAAATCGATTTTTATAATTATCTCGCAAAATAGTAGCATTTTTTACGCGCGCAATTAGTGCAACAAATGCGTTTTTTGTTACAAAAAGATTAGAAACAACAATAACTCTTTTATAAATTTTGTTTTTTAGTTTATTTAAAAGCGTATTTTGTTTTTAAAATTTAGTAAAAAGTTCTAAATTTGTTTCTAAGATTTTTAAATAGACAACAAAGTTGTTTACACTTTGTATAGAGTTTTGCTTAATATAACTATACTTAATTGCGATAGTTAGTTAACAATTCTTAGATAATTTTATAAAATTTATTAGATACTATAAGAATTGCTCGAACATTTAAGTGTTTAAAACAATAGAGTTTGTTTTTTTGTAATTATTTTATTGTGTTGTTAGATTGTTGCGCAAAAAGAATTAATATTAATAAATTTTATAACTTTTAATAAAAAAGAATTTTAAATTAGATTTAAACGTAATTTTTGTATTTCTAATTTAATTTTTCTATTTTTTAAAGTTTTTTTTGTAGTAGTTATTTAAATAAAACAATTTTAAATCGAATATTAATCTTTGTTTTTTTAAAAATAATTTGTTATTTTTTAAAGTATTGTTTTTTGAAAATACTATATAATATTGTTGTATAAACAACGTATTTATTTTGTTATCTTATAACAAGATTTAAAGTTTTTAGTTTTTTTTTAGAAAAAGTTGATATTTATGTTTGACAACAAGTTGTTTCGACTTTTTTTTTTTTTTTTTTAAAAGAGTTTTATAATTAATTTTAAAATTGTCAAAAATAAAACTTGTATTTGTTTCGAATTTGTTTTTAATCAAAAATTTGTTATTAAAGTTGCTATATTTTTTGTTTAATAATTTTTGAAAGTTAATAATTACAAAGAGTTTTTTAGTTGCAATTGTACTACTTTTTGCGATTATTATTTTTGTCGCAAATTTGTTTTTGTTAAAACAAATTGCTTTTTTAAATTTTTAATTTAATATTTTAACAAACAATTGCTTTTAAAAAATTAGACAATTTATTATTGTAAAATTATACAATTGTATAATAGAAGTAACGCTATTAAGATGCACGCTATGCGTATAGAGAGCAAAATAGAAAGATAAATCTACAATTATAGAAGAAATAAATTGTAAGAATTTAGAAAGAAATTCTCGAAAAAAAAACTTTTTATTGTTAAGACAAGATTTAGACGCTGTTTTGACGTATAATATAATTTGGCTACGAGTTACAACAGAGTTTGGAATGTTATAGTCATGGCATTACATTGCAATAACACAATATAATAAGTATAACATCTCTTTATCTATATATATATATATATATATAGTACTCTTTTTGTTTCGATTTAGTTATTAAAAGTATATTTATATTAACAATTCCGAAGAAGACGTTTTGTATAAGCTAATTCTGCTATTAATTCTCTATAGAAACAATATTAATATTTTTGCTTGTTTCTACTTGCGCTAATCTAATTAGAAAATTAAAATTATTTATATAAATTAGTATTGTTTTATACTTAGTTCGAAATTTTTAGCTCAATTAAGCTAGTACTAGAGATGTAATAAATTATCGAAAATAGAATTTCTCGATTTTATTAATAGATTGACGCTTATAGACACGAATTTATTTATAGAATCGAAAAATTCTAATTTTGATAATTTATTACATTTCTAGTACTAGCTTAATTGAGCTAAAAATTTCGAACTAAGTATAAAACAATACTAATTTATATAGATAATTTTAATTTTCTAATTAGATTAGCGTATACTAATTGTTTGATTCTAATAGTTAGAATCGAATTGCATAAATTATAAAAATACTAACTATATTAGATTAAAACTTAATCTAATTAGATATAACTTTCGAATCAAGTTATAGATTTTAGGGAAAAATTAATTCGAACAATTAGTCTAGATTAGCGCAAGTAGAAACAAGCAAAAATATTAATATTGTCTCTATAGAAAATTAATAGCAGAATTAGCTTATATAAAGTTTCTCTTCCGAAATTGTTAATATAAGTTAACAATACAACAATACAATATCTATTTTCTTTAAAATATTAGTATTGTTGCTTCTTCTATATTAAAGCAAGCTTCGAAAACAATTTATAGAAACTAGTATATTATAATTGTTGTTATACAACTCTTAAAGTTTTAACTTAAATCGAATTATATTTGCTTAAATATTAGCTTTACAATATAATATATTATTATAATATATAATTACTACTAGTAGATAGAGCGTATTAATATTAAGTAACAAATATAGTTTATTTAATATTAAATAATATTGTTAAACTATAAATATATAATAAAATTAACTTTATAATTTTGTAATTGTAATCGAGCAAAAAAATATATATACGTATTAAAGTTAATAAATTTACGACAAAATTACAGATGTTGCTCTTAGATCTACTGCAGAAAAAATCGAAATTCGCGCTAAAAACTAGCGAGAGGTTTTGATTGGCAGCAGGTCTAAGTACTAAGGCGAATTCGCAGTCACCCCGGAATATCCAGAGGTTAGTGGACGGGTGGTGGACCAAAAAATACGGTCGGCGAGATTGCAAGACAACAGTATCAATAGATGTCGAGCTACCAGGCAGGGTAGCATAGTACTCTCTCATAACAAGCCAAGAAGCTCTGTACTGTTTAAGTAATCCTCCTGAAAATCCGATCAAACATCGGCAATTCTCTGTACCTTGGCTTTACATATCTGTTGGCTCAAGAGACCTCATAGTAAGTTGCAGCTATTCAACAGCGATCAAAAGTAGAATGCTTCATCTACTTCTCGTCGCGCATTGTATCTGAACGTGTTTTTGCAAGCAATGATTCGTGTCTTTGGTTCTACGATTTGTTACATGATTACATACCATCCTCGTCGAAAGTCCTAAGGTATGTTTCTTCTAGTCTGCTCGAACACTATCTTCACAGCCTCTCGAGCCGCCGTGTTATGTAGCGATTGACTCCCCAGATCGAGATCATCGTCATTTACTTTGTCAGTCTGTCTTGTCCGACAACCCTATCACAGCCCTCAGGACACGTACTGGTGAAGTCTCAGATCACAAGTAAACAGCATTCTCAATGCCGCTACAAGTATCCGATAGTCATCCCTCAATGTGATGACCAAACTGTCACAATCGATGTTCTTGCTTTCTCATCGAGTTCTTGCTTTCTCATCAACAGTCTTCTGAACGTGCCTCAGATGCCGAACCATGTTAATCAGTCATGCTGCCTAGCTACTCCAACTGGCACGATGAGCCTCGGGTGGTACCGTGAGCCGAGGTATCATAATACCACTTTACTTACCTAGGACAATCTGCAGCGGTACTCGTCTCAGCGTTAACCCCATACATTCTCTGACATCTATTTACATGCTCTGACCAGCCTTGATGGCGAACAGCTGACCATCTATCTCGCTCC
>JAABUL010004083.1_pt1 | contig 20244 bp, 22 predicted proteins | sample 5559151 | NCBI WGS metagenome assembly JAABUL01 (sample SAMN10711876, study PRJNA513368) | rock metagenome | isolation source: Antarctica rocks | place: Antarctica: Victoria Land, Pudding Butte sud | reverse complement strand
ATCCCCCTGACATCCTTCCAGGCCGACAGGGCCAAGGAAGGGACGCTGACACACAGCGTTCGAGGGGGTCACGATCCGGCGCGAAAACCGCCCCTCAGAGGGTCACTATTGCGGGCGATTTCACAGGAAGCGGCTCCACGAGCCTCGGGGCTCCACGACATGGCCCAGGTCGTCATCACCTATATCGGGTCGTTGCGGCCCCGACCGGCACGACACTGACCGCTTGCCGGGTATCGTCGTGTCGTCTGAGGTGGTAGGATCTCAGCATCGGACCACAGCAGAGGAGAGGCGATTTAGATCTTGGTGTTTGTAGAAGGATCACGTCATCATGCAGACCGACCAACACACCGCGACGAAAGCCAAGCCGTCGGCTTTCAAGGATCCCTGGGCTCAGGTTCGACGAGCCGTCTTCCAGCGGATCAACATTCGAACGTCGTCGGGCACCAGGAGTATGACCAGGCTTTCGGCTTACCTGGAACATCTCACGGCGTCATCGGCCCAAGGCGACCTATCTTCCGGTCGGGAATTACGCTATATCATGTACTTTCTCGACAAAAACAAAATACTTTGCGAGCCTAAGCAGTTCAGTGAGATTAGCTCACGCATGCAAAAGAGACTTGATGATCATCAGAGAAAGAGCGATACTGCAATTAAGTACAGATCTATGATTTATATATCAACATATGGTGAGATAGAGAGGCGTTATACGAAGGTCTATGGCGAATTAGGTAGCCACCAAGTGATCACGCCAAGATACATCGATTTGGAAGTCTGCGAACCTTTTGTGAAACACTTACAGAAAGTGTTGCGCACGCGCGCGCCAAAGACCAAAGACGTCGGTTACGGACAACCTCCAATCGCGACGCGATGGTCTCCCGGGCAGAGCGGCAATCCATCGGGCCGGCGTAGACAGGAAGATGATGGTTTCAACGCCTTCAGGGATGCATTGGGCAAGACCATCACGGTGGTCAAGGATGGAAAAAAGACAAGCTTGGCGAGCGGCGAGGTCATCACGATCCGCCTGTTCGAAAGCGCCATCAAGGGCACGGCGACAGCGCAGAAGCAGTTGCGTAAGTTGATTATCGAACTCCATGAGAGAGGGCTTCTATGTCCCCCGAAGGCGCCGCCCTGTCGCAGGCGCGTGAGCACAACGGAGACCATGAGTGATCATGCCAGTAACGTGTACAACAAGTTCATCTATGCCAATGCGCGTGTCCTGAGACAGGAGATGGCTGCATTGTTCGAGAAGCTCTATGGGCCGATCGACGAGTTCGAATCGAATGTGGAACGCCTATACAGAGACATGCTGCCCGATACCGAGGGACTGGAGACTCTGAACTGGCAGGGAGTTCGATGACCGGCTCCGCGCGAGGACGTTCGGCATCGGCTGCCCTGCAGGCCGATCTGCTGTCGCAAGACAAGAGGCGGCGCTCGCAGCGAAGCGACCTCGCCGGCGTCTCCTCGCTCAAGCTGCCGCGCCGGAACGATCTCCTGCCGCGGCTCAGCCTCGAGAGCCGTGCTCCTGACACGCTGAAAGCGCCAAAGCGTAATGTCCGGGCCATCGAGCCCGCGCACGTGAAGGAAGTCGCGGACTCGATCACTCTCTTCGGCTTCTCGAAGCCTGTTCTCGTCGACGAGGGTGGTAACATCATCGATGGGATCGTAAGCGTCGAGGCTGCAAGACTGCTCGGGCTGCCGACGATCCCCTGCGTCGTGGCCGGACATCTGACGCCGGACGAGCGACGGCTGCTGCGGATCACGGTCAACAAGCTCGGCGAGAACGGCTCCTGGAGCTTCGACGAACTGAAGATCGAGTTGGAAGAACTCGTCATCGCGGGCCAGCCGATCGAGGTCGTCGGGTTCGAGCTCAGCCAGATCGACGGCCTTCTGTCCCGCGATGAAGAGCCCGTGGTGGAGCAGGGACCGGTCGTCCCTGAGCCAGGTCGTCCGATCGCTCGGATCGGAGACGTCTTCCTGCTCGGGCGGCATCGGATCGTGTGCGGAGACGCGCGTGATCCAACCGTCCTCCACTTGTTGATGGGCGAGACGACGGCCCGGATGATCTTCACCGACCAGCCCTACAACGTTGCGATCATGGGGAACGTGACCCGCGGCCCGCATCGGGAGTTTGCGATGGCGAGCGGCGAGATGAGCGACGCGGAGTTCGAGGCGTTCAACGACGCCTGGATCAAGGCCGCGCTCGTCTACCTCATGGATGGCGGCATGTTCGCCACCTTCATCGATTGGCGGGGACTGGGATCGGTCACCGCTGCAGCCTTGAGAGCGGACCTGTCGCAGGTCAACCTCGTGGTCTGGGGCAAGACCAACGCCGGCATGGGCAGTCTGTACCGGTCGCAGCACGAGCTTTTGCCGATCTTCAAGAAAGGCGAAGCCGCTCACGTCAACAATGTCGAGCTCGGTCGGAAAGGACGCCATCGATCGAACCTCTGGACCTATCCTGGCGCGTCGACGCAGGGCTCCGATGCGCGACAAGGGCTGCAATACCACCCGACCGTGAAGCCAGCCGCGATGTTGGTCGAGGCGCTGTATGATCTCACTCACAAAGGCGAGGTCGTGCTCGACCCGTTCCTGGGATCCGGCTCGACGCTGATCGCATGCGAGACCGCCGGCCGCATCTGCCGCGGTGTCGAACTCGATCCCTTGTACGTCGACGTGATCGTTCGCCGCTATGAAGCCGCCACGGGGCAATCAGCTGTGCTCGAAGGGTCGGGCGAGACGTTCAAGGCGCTCGAGCAGCGCCGATCGTCGGAAGAGCTCGACACAGGGTTGGCGTTCGACAGGGCAGGGGACCGCGTGGACCTCATTGGAGGCACCGTGACGGAATCAGCGATCATGGATGCCTCGATCGATAACGAGAGATTGGCAGAACCGCCGCGCAGTGCTGGGCCTCCCCGCGTGAGGGTGCGCAAGCGGCCATGAAGCCGTGGTGCATGGGCACGTAACCAAAGAATAACATGACTCGAAGCTATCGACGCCACTTAAAACCGGCTTCGAAGTAGCCCGTTCGCTGTTGCCCCACATCCAACCTGCAGCTACGGCCGCGACTGAGCGAGGGCGGAAACTGGCCGATTGCGGAATGGCGGGTTCAGAGCGGCGAAGCGGGAAAGCAGCCGCTCGTCGTACGACCGACGGCTGCAGGGGACGGGGTGCCGTAAGTGACGCGTGCTGCTCTGAGCACGCGTCGTACGTGCCGAAGGGTAGCGCCGACCGGTCGCCAGTTCGATCTGGACGCACCCCGGTGCGGTCCCGCGAGGTGCGCGACCGGAGGCCGGCGGTTCAGTGGTAGTAGATGCCCCCGTCGACGTTCAGTGCTTGGCCGGTGACGAAATCGGCGAGGTCGGAGGCAAAGAAGTAGACGGTGCCCACAACGTCTTCGGGCTGGCCGAGCCGCTTCAGCGCCGTCACACCTTCCCAGTGGCGGATGGCCTCCGTGTTGCCGAGATTGTTCTTGCCCATCTCGGTCAGAATGATGCCGGGGCACACGGCGTTGACGGTGATGCCGTCCATCCCGACCTCCTGGGCAAAGACCCGCGTCAGCGTGATCACCGCAGCCTTCGTGGCAGCGTAATGGCCCTGCGTCGGCACGCCCTGACGCCCCGCGATGGAGGCGATGTTAACGATCCGCCCCGATTTGCGCGCGCGCATGTGCGGCAGCGCCGCCTTGCACATCATCCACACGCCCTTGGTGTTGACGTCGAAATGCGCATCCCAACTGGCCTCGCCAAGGTCCTGGAGGAGGCTAGGCGCGAGAATGCCGGCATTGTTGACCAGCACGTCGATACGCCCAGCCTCTTTAAGCGCGTCCGCGACTAGGCGCTGGATTTCCGCCTCGCGGCTCACGTCGGCCGTGAAGGCGAAGGCTCGCCGGTCGGTAGCGGCGATTTCGGCCTTGACGGCATCGAGCGCCTCGCGCTCACGGGCAATGTCGGTGAGGACGACGTCATAGCCGAACCCCGCCATCCCGACCGCGATGGCCTTGCCGATACCGCGGCTGGCGCCGGTGACGAGGACGACCTTGCCGGAATGATCTTGCATGGGATTCTCCAGGACTGGATCCGGGCGTCAGGCGACGCGGAGCGGCAGCGTGTTCATGGCCTCAAGCGTCGACTCGAAGGACACAAGCTTGGCGTTGGACCCGAGCCCCGTCGCCACAATGGCCGAGACCGCGGTGGCGAAGCGGCCGCAGCGCTCGAGGTCCCAGCCGTGGTGCAAGCCGACGATGAAGCCTGACGTGTAGCTGTCACCGCAGCCCGTCGTGTCCGACACGGCGACATCATGAGCTGGTAGCCGGACGCGCGTTCCGTCCTTCGACACGATGATGCAGCCATCGCCGCCCATGGTCAGCGCACAGGTGCCGACGCCGCGGTCGAGGAAGAACTTGGCGACATCGTCGGGATCGGTGCGGCCCGACATCTCGGACGCTTCGTCGATGCTGGGGATAAAGTAGTCGATGTGCGGAAGAAGCGGTTCCACCAGCGCGATCGTCTCGGGGTTGGCCTGGATGAGGTCGAAGGTGGTGGTCCGGCCGAGCGCCTTCGCCTTCTTGATCAGGTGTAGGGTCGGCTCGCCGTCGAAGGCTTTCAGCAGGCCCGTGCCGCCGAAGTGAACGAAGCGCGCGTCGAGGACAGCGTCCTCGCTGTCCGGTTTCACGCGAAAGTGGGCGGCCGAGCCCGGCACGTGCAGCGCCGGTCGCTCGCCGTTGGGGCGCACCGGCAGGATGGTCGCCGAAGTGGCGACACCGGGAAAACGCTCGACAAGTGCCGTGTCGACGCCCTTGCGTCCGAGCGCGCCCAGCATGATGTCGCCCATTTCGTCGTCGCCGACTGAGCCGACGGCGCGCGTCTTAAGGCCGAGGATGGCGCAGGCCATGGCGGACGCGCCGGCCGTGCCCGCGACCGTCATCGCGATCTCGTCGATGAAAAAGCAGCGTCCGCCCGGCGGGATCGCGGTCACGGGCCGCCCGAGGATATCGAGCACGTAGAAGCCGACCGAGCTGACGTCGAAGGTGGTCACGGGTGTAAACTCCGAAGGATCGTATCGAGGGTCGTCACTGCTGGCCGAGGCGACGCGTCCCGAAGCTCACGGCGAGAACGAGGAAGATCAGCACACCCGTGCCAACCTGCTGCCAGTAAAAGTTCCAGCCAACGAGCAGCAGACCGTTTCGGACTATGCCGAGCAGGAGCACGCCGAGCAGCGTGCCGAGCACGCTCGGACGGTGCGTGCTGGAGACGGTCGTGCCGATGAATGTCGCCCCGATGGCGTCGAGCAGGAAGGCATTGCCGGAGAGGGGCACATAGGAGCGTACCGTCGCCGACAGCATGATGCCGGTGAGACCGCTGAGCAAAGCGCCCAGCATATAGACGGCTGCGGTATCGCGGTTGATCCGCAGCCCCGAATACCAGGCGACGCCCGGCTGGGCGCCGAGGGCGTAGGTATAGCGGCCGAAGCGCGTATGGTGGAGCAGAACGTAGACGAGGCCGTAGGCGACCGCGACGATCCAAAGCGGGAGCGGCACGCCGAGCACCAGGCCGTGGCCGATGAAGGCAAAGCTCTGGGCTGCGCCCGAGCCTACGAGATAGATCGGTTGACCCCCGTCGGTGGCGAGCTGCTGCACGCTCTGGCCGATGAAGAGGACACCGAGCGTCGCCAGGAAGGGGCTGATACGCAGCCGCGTGATCAGCAGCGCGTTGACGATGCCGACCGCGACAGCGGCCCCGAGCCCGGCCAGAAGCCCGATTCCCAGGCTCACGCCCGCCCCCATCACCATGATGAAGGCCATGCTCGACATGTCGATCGAGGCACCGACCGACAGATCGATACCGCCCGAGGCGATCACCAGGGTCATACCGAGCGCCACGACGGCGAGCAGAGCGACGTTGTTGACCAGCACGTTCTGGATGTTGGCCCAGGTCAGGAAGGTCGGCGACGATACCGCGAAGAAGAAAACCACAATGACAAAGGCGATCAGCACGCTGTACTGCGCGATGAGGCTGACGATGCTGCGGCGAGGGGCCCGAACCGGGGCTGCGATGAGGGCGACGGTGCTCATGTCAGTGTGCCTCGCGGCGCGTCAGCGACGTCATCGATACGACCAGCAGAATGAGGACGCCCTGCACGCCGTTGACCCAGTAGGAGGACACGTTGACGAGCTGGAAACCGTTGATGAGGAAGCCGATGAACAGGACGCTCAGCAGCGTGCCGCCGACGGTCGGGACGAGGCGGCGCGAGAAGACGACACCCATCAGGGCGGTGACGATGATGGACAGGAGCATGTCGCCGGCGCCAGGCGTCGAGGAGCTCAGCCGCGACACGTAGAGGATCGCCGCCGCAGATCCGCAAATGCCGGAGATGAGATAGCTCGACACGACGTATCGCGCGACCGGAAGACCCGCCGCCCTGGCCGCATCGGGATAGGCTCCCACGGCGTGGAGCCTGAGGCCCCATCGGCTGAGCTGGAGCAGCACTGCGAACAGGAGGGTGGCGACGACGAGGCTCCAGGCCAGAGCCGAGACGCCGAGGAAGGACGCGCTGGAGAAGAAGCTCGTGACGGGGCTGTCGACGGTGATGACGACGTTCTCGGTAAGCACCAGTTCGGCGCCGGCACAGACGTTCATGAGCGCGAGGGTTGCGAGCAGGGGCAGAATACCGAGGCCCACCACGGCCAGCGCATTGACGGCGCCGATCGCGAGACCGGTGAGGAAGGTCAACAGCACGGCGTCCGTCGCCGGGTAACCCGCCTTCAGCGCCACGGCGAAGACCGCGCCCGACAGGCCGACATTGGCGGCGAGCGACAGGTCGATCCCGCCGCTGACGACGTTGGAGCCGCCGCCGATCACCACGACCGTCATGCCGTAGGCCAGCAGGCCCAGGACGGCCGACTGCTCGACCACGTTGATGACGTTCGTCGGATTGAGAAAGCCGCGGGCGAAAAGCGCGAAGTAGAGCATCACCACCGCGAAGGCGAGATAGGCGGCGACGCGGATGAGTAGCGCCGTACCACCCGCCTTCGCGGCCGGTCCTTCGACCGGTTCCTCGAGCGGCTCGGACGCCGGGGACGCTCCCGCTGAGCGCGTCGAAACGACCGTCATGGTTCAGCCCGCCTTCGCTTGAATGGGAGTTGCGGCCTGACCGGTGGCGCTGTTCTGGGCGCCGGTCGCCCAAAGCAGCAGTTCGTCGCTGGTGGTGTCGGCGGCCGCGAAGGTTTTCGTGATCCGGCCGCGATACATCACGGCGATGCGGTCGCACATGCCCGCGAGTTCCAGCAGGTCGGTCGTCAGCATCAGGATGCCGGCGCCTTCGGCCGCGAGCTTGTTCAGGAGATGATATATCTCGACCTTGGAGCCGACGTCGATCGCGACCGTGGGCTCGTCGAGCACGTAGATCGACGATGCGCGGCTCAGCCATTTCGCCAGCACCACCTTCTGCTGGTTGCCGCCCGAAAGCTGGCGCACAAGAGCTTCGCGTCCGGGAGTCTTGATCGCCAGAGTCTGGATGAGTTCATCGACGCCCCGCCGCTCCTTGGCGGCGTCGACGAAGCCTGCCCTGCCGTAGCGGTCGAGGCTCGCCAGCGTGACGTTCTCCCGCACCGAAAGCCCGAGGGCGACGCCATGGGTGCGCCGATCCTCCGGAACCATGGCGATGCCGCGCGCGACCGCCGCCTTCGGCGAGGTCATCGCCCGCACGTCACCCGCGACCGCGATGGCGCCCGAGGTCGCGCGCTTCAGACCATAGATGCAGTGGAGAAGCTCTTTGGCGCCCGAGCCGAGCAGACCCGTGAGCCCGACGATTTCGCCGCGCCGAACCGTCAGCGACACGTTGTCGAAGGCTCCCGCGAGGCCGAGGGCGCGGATCTCGAGCGCGAATTCACCGAAGGCCACACTGCGCTTCGGGAACATCTCCTTGATGTCTCGCGCGATCATCATGCTGACGATCTCGGACATCCGCGTGATCTTGGGATCGACGGTGGCGATCTTCGCGCCGTTGCGCAGCACCGTGACCCTGTCGCAAAGGTCCTCGATCTCTTGCATGTAATGTGACACGTAGACGATCGAGATGCCGTTTTGGCGCAGGCGCCGCAGCGTCACGAACAGGCTGTCGACCTCGCGCTTGACGAGCGCCGCGGTCGGTTCGTCGAGCACCAGGATCTTCGGCTTGTGCAGAAGAGCGCGTGTGATCTGTACGATCTTCTGCTGCGCCGTGGTGAGGTCGACCACGAGCGTCTCGGGCGAGATGACGATCCCGAAATAGTGGCGGAGAAGCCGGTCGGCCTCCTTCAGCATGCGACGCCGGTCGAGCATGCCGGCAAAACCGAGTTCATGACCCAGAAACAAGGCCTCCCCGACCGTGAAGGTCGGAACCAGTAGTCTCTCCTGGTGGATGATGTAGACGCCGAGTTCCTCGATGCGCTTCGGAGTCGGATGGTTGCAACGCAGGCCGTCGATGTCGATCGTTCCGGCGTCGGGCTTAAACAGCCCGGCGAGGATCTTGATGATCGTCGACTTGCCGGCGCCGTTCTGGCCGACGAGGCCGTGGATCTCGCCGCGGGCAACCTCGAGATCGATGCCGACGAGCGCCTTCACGACCCCGAAGGTCTTGACGATGCCCCGCATCGAGAGCGAGACTGGTTGTTCGGCGGTTGGCATGGAATCTCCTGTTCGGCGTGTCGCGGCGAGTTTTTGCCCCGCGGGCCTCTCCCGCTCATCCCCGCATGCGGCGGGGACGAGCGGGGATACCTCCCGTTACTGGTTCAGGAACTTGGTCGCCGTCTCGGGCGCATTAGCCTTCGTGATGAGCACCGCGGGCACATAGGTAAACGGTGCGATATCCTTGTCGCCATTCAGATATTTGGCGACGTTATCGACCGAGGTCTTGCCGATCTCGGAGGGCTGCTGAGCCATCACGGCAGCCGCCGCCGACTTCGGATCGGCAACCATCTTCACGACGTCCGGGCTGCCGTCGATGCCGTAGGTCTTGACTTCGGTGCGGCCTGCGGCCTCGGTCGCTTGGGTGGCACCGACCTGGGGCACGTCCCAGCACGCCCAGATTGCGGAGATGGAGCCTTTGTCCGGGTATTTCGTCAGCATGTCGGAGACATCGCGATATGCACTCTGCACGGTGTTAGGGATGACGTCGCGCAACTCAGGCTGGATGATTTTCACCTCTGGGAAATACTTGAGCACCTCCTTCATCTCGTCGTAGCGGATGGCACAGACCGGCACGCTGTAGAACCCGTTGAAGACGACGACGTTGCCCTTCCCACCCATATCTTGGACCATCTGAACGGCGATAGATTCGCCGATGAAGAAGTTGTTCGAGGTCGTATTATTTCGCGAGCGGCGTCGCTGTATCGATGGTGAAGAGCGGGATGCCAGCGTCCTTGATCTTCTTCAGCCACGGGTTCAGGACGTCGAGGTTGCCGAGCTGCTCGATGATGGCGTCGGGTTTCTGGGCGATCAGCGTTTGGATCTGGGCGACCTGCTGGCTGTCCTTGCGGCCGGCATCGAGCGCCACCGGGGTACCGCCGAGGCGCTTCACCTCTTCGATGGCGCCCTGGTAGGCCTTGAGATCCCAGTAGTGATCGGTGCCGACCGCCGTGATGCCGATCGTCTTGCCCTTCAGCGACATGTTGGCGGGCACGTCATCAGCCTGAGCCGCGCTCGCGACGCCGAGTGTCAAAGCCGCCGCCACCGCGGCGAGGAGTTGGGTCTTGAATAATGAATGCATGTGCTGTCCTCCCAAGGTCCCGCCCGCGGCGGGTATCATTCCGTTCACGCCCGAAGGTCCATCCGTCGGATCCGTGATCTGCAACAGGCCCTCTTGACGGGGCTTCTTGCGCGATGGTGTCGCGGCGGCGCGCTCCGGCCGCCGTCGTCAAGCCGCTTCGGTCTTCGGGCGATGCCCGTATTCTCGCATACGGGCGCGCACGTGCTCGATCTCCTCGACGGGAAGCAGTCTGGGGCCGCCGATCTGAAGGCAGCCGTGGAACTGCTGAGCCAGAGTCTCGACCTCGACGGCGAGCCACATGGCATTGCCGAGGGTCGGACCGGTCGCGATCAGTCCGTGGTGCTCGAGAAGGCAGGCCGTGCGGTCCTTCAGGGCATCGACAGCGTGCCGCGACAGCTCTTCGGTACCGAACGTGGCGTAGGGTGCGCATGGGATGGTGTGGCCGCCCGCGATGGCAATCATGTAGTGGAGCGGCGGGATCTCTCGGCCCATGATGGCGATGATGGTCGAGTACATCGGATGGGCGTGTACGATGGCCCCGACATCCGGCTTCGCCTTCATGATGTCGCGGTGGAAGCGCCATTCGCTTGAGGGCTGGTTCGACCCGCGCGGCCGCCCGTCCATCCCGAGAAAGACGATGTCGTCCGGCGTCATCTGGTCGTAGGGAAGGCTCGTCGGGGTGATCAGCAAGCCGTCCTCCCAGCGCACGCTGATGTTGCCGGACGTGCCCTGATTCATCCCGGAGCGGTTCATCTCGAGGCAGGCCGCCACGATGCTTTCCCGCGTCTTCAGTTCGTTCATGGTCTCGCTCCCTCGACCCTTTCGTTCCGCCGGCTCACCAAGCCGTGTAGCCGCCGTCTACCGACAGGATGGATCCGGTGACGTAGCTCGCGGCATCGGACGCCAGGAACACCGCGGCTGAAGCGACCTCCGACGGCTCGCCACAACGCCCCATCGGGGTCATGTCCATCCAGGTCTCGAAGAGTTCGGGGCGCGCTCGCATCTGGAGCGTCATGTCGGTGGCGATGTAGCCGGGTGCCAAGGCATTCACCCGGACGCCGGTCTTGGCCCATTCACAGGCCAGGGCCTTGGTCATCATGTGGACAGCGGCCTTGCTGGCGATGTAGGCGGCGGCGCTCTGCGGGCGGTTGACGATCAGCCCCGACATCGAGCCAAGATTGACGACGCTGCCCCGCCCCGCCGCAACCATGTGGCGTCCGAAAGCGCGGCAACACCAGAACACGCCGTTGACGTTGACGTCCATTATGAGACGCCATTCGTCGTCGGACGTGTCGAGCGCGGGGGTGATGCGGGCGATCCCGGCGCTGTTGACGAGGATGTCGATTCTGCCGTGCCGTTCGGCGATCCGGTCCGCGAAGGCCGTCACGGCGCCTGGATCGGTGACGTCGAGACCGTGGCCCGTGGCCGTGCCACCGGCGTCGGCGATGATCCGCGCCGAGGTCTCTGCCGCACCTGCATCGAGATCGGCCAGGACGAGGATTGCACCGGCCTGCGACAACGCCTTGGCTGTCTCCAGTCCGATGCCGCGTGCACCGCCGGTGACGACCGCGATGCGGTCTTTCAGATCCTGGCTCGACATGGTCCGAATCCTTCCGCCAACGCCATCTCGATGCCACCACGGCACCACTGCGCTCGCCTTCTCGGCGAGGCATGCGTCGCGGTGTTTGATCGATCGTCTGATGAATTTACGCCAAGCGCTGTCCGCGCTTTTTTCATCTTATCTTGTGAGCAGCGATGCCGACTTGCTTCATCATCTTGCACCAGCACCGTCTCTATGCGTCTGGTAATGACCAGATATGTAGGATCTTGTCAATAGCTCCTCGATCCAAACAACTCACGCTGCCGGTGCGCCCTTCGTCGTGACGACATGCATGCGGGCAACCGTCGGGTTGTACACGGCTCTGTAATATTCCAGCGGCTGACTGTTCCCACAGGTTGCCAGCGACTCGATGCCGATCAGCGGCTGGCCGCTCGCGATGCCGAGCTTTTCGGCCTGCTCCTCCGATGCCATTACTGCGTCGAACCAGCGCTCGGCCCGGGCCGCGATAAGCCCGAAATGCGATCGGAGTAGCCCGAAGACCGACTGTCCTTCCTGCAGCAGCGATTCGAGGTTTGGCGCGCGGTGGGCGGGGATCGCGATGTGCGTGTAGGTCAGGGGTTGGTCGTCGACGAGGTAGACGCGCACAACCCGCACGACGTCCGCGCCTTTCGGCAGTGACATGACCTTGCGCTCGTGATCGGAGGCCGAAACACGCCGAAGATCGAAGGTGCGGGTCGTGACCTCATGACCCTTCGATGTCATGTCGTCGAAGACCCCGATGGCGTTGGTGAGGAAGTCGGCGTTCTCTTTGGGCTTGGCGGTGAAGACCCCGCGCCGCGCGATCTTCACGAGGCGTCCCTCGCTGACCAGCGCATCCAGCGCCTCGCGCACCACCGGGCGGGAGACGCCGAACATGCCGCACAACGCCTGTTCCGACGGGATCCGACTGTCGACCGGGATCGACTGTTCGATCGCCTCGGCCAAGGCATTCTTGACTTGGACCCAGAGGGGCACCGCATTGGCGCGATCGGCGAAGGCCTTCTCCTTGACGCGGTGGAAGACAGACACGGGCACCGCCTCACTGACGTTCTGGATCATTGTCATCACGGAAACAAACTCGCGCACCATGCGGCCCCATCGTGGTCCGCGATCGTCGCCACAGGCAATAGGGGCGCGACAGTGCTGCTCGCGCGGCGCGGATTGGATCATCGGAGCCCGTGGGCGATCTTGCGCGCTTCAGGCACACGGCGGAGCGCCACCATCGCGACGACGCCGACGAGGGGACCGGGCACCAGCATGAGAAAGCTCCAACGCCAACCGATCGCCGACGCCAGCACGGGCGTGAGGCGGATCGACACCACCGTGAGCGCAAAGCCGAGCCCGAGTTGGAGGGCGAGCGCCGTCCCGACATAGCGGGGGTCGCTCACCTCCGTCGCCATCGCCGAAAACTGGGCGGAATCGCACCAAGGCCACCGCAATGCCGGCCAGCGTGCCCAGCAGCAGCCCGCCCAGCATCTCGGCCCCCGTCGTCAGGGCGTCGCGCCACAGCAGCGGAGCTTGCGCCACCAGGGTGACGGCGACGCGCGACGGCAGGATATAGGCCGGGGTGCCGAGCGCCAGTACCGCGCCCTCCCACGCCGCGAGCGCGCCCGCGCCGGTGAGGATCGCGGCCCAAGGCCAACGGCCGAGAGCCCAGCGGGTGGAAGCCCTGCGGCCGGGAGCGGCGGCGGACCGACTCTTCGGCCCGAGCCCCGCACCGTCCCCCAATCGTCCTCGCGCCGTCGCGCCCGTCATGATGTCGTTCCCTCCGCCGGCATGATCCGGTTCAGGTTCCACGGGTTGCCTTTCGGCTCACGAAGACTCTCAGCCCGGTTCGGCCCGGGCACCCCGACGATGATGGGGCGAACTATGCCGGATATGGCGCGGGGCGGCGCAAGGGCCGACATGCCTGCCTGGTGCTGTTGCGATGCCCGGGCAGCCTCGGGACGGATCGTTGTGCGCCGATCGACCGCGATGGTAGGCTCGCCCTATGCTGCGCGCTTCCGATATTGCGTTGATCGCGGTCGCCCGGTCCCTCATCCTGGCCCGCTTCGAGTCCGACCGGCATGCCGTCGGGTGCGCGTTGCGAACCCGCTCGGGACGGGTCCATGCGGGCGTGCTTCTCGAATGCAATGTGGGGCGCATCGCAGTCTGCGCGGAGGCCGTGGCGATCGGCCGTGCTGCGACGGACCGCGACGGGCACGACATCGAGACCATCGTGGCGGTCTATTGCGCGGCTGCCGGCGTCGACCCGGTGTCGCGGCGCCCTGCGGTATGTGCCGCGAGACTCTCGGACTGCGCGCCGGCCGCGCGGGTCATCATGCCAAGTGCGAACGGGCCTCGGGTCGTCCGTGTCTCGCGCCTGCTGCCCGGGAAGTCCGCGCGGCCGGACGCCCCCACACCGTACCCGGATGTCGGTGCCGTCCACGGCTCCGATGGGCTTGGACCGGGGCGGACGCGCCGCCTGCCAGGGTGTGGCTGATGGGGAACCGGCTCACGAGGCTTGCCGGTACTCCGGACGGATCAGATGATGCCGGGACCGCCCGGGGAGCCGGGCATACCGGGAGCACCCGGCAGTTCGGGCTGGCTGCCGGGCATGCCCGGCATGCCGACGCCGGGGTCGATCACGTCGGGGCCGGGCTGCGGGATGCCGATCGGGTCGCGCGACGGCACTTCGGTCGGGGTGGGCCGCATGGGGGTGTCGCCTGGCGAGGGGCCGACCGGCGCGGGGTCCGGCACGGCGAGGATGTCGCTGGTGTTCATGGCCACTCCTACGGGTTCGGGGTGCCGGGTGGCATCTCCCGGGGTCCTGCCATTCCAACGCTTCAGCGGACGCAAGGTGGCAGGGTCTAGCCTGTCTTATTCGCGAGAGGCATTCTAAGTGGCGGCGGACGTAGCCTAAGGTTCTGAAAAGGCATAGTGTTGGGTCGCTTACACCGACACCCGCCCGCTTCCAACCCTGCTCCGCCCGCCATGGTCGACGATACGGTTCCGTCCTTCGACTTTCCAGCCACTGGCCGGAAAAAGTCACAGCCGCCTTCGATGGCGGCCGCCTCATGTCCGATGGCGGTGTCATGCTGTTGGCCAACGCCGAACGGCGCCTCGGCCTCGCGGCGCGGCTGGCCCGGTTGATCCCGGATCGGCGCGACCCGACCCGCGTCACCCATACGCTGGCCGACATGATACGGGCCCGCGTCTTCGCGATCTGCTGCGGCTACGAGGATGCCGACGATCTCGATCACCTGCGCTCCGATCCCGCTTTCAAGCTGGCCTGCGGCCGACTGCCGGACAGCGGCCGCGACCTGTGCTCGCAGCCGACGTTGTCGCGCCTCGAGAACGCTCCCCGTCTGCGCGACGTGATCCGGCTGACCTACGCCCTGGTCGACACCTGGATGGACTCCTACCCTCGGGAGCCCGAGGCCGTGACGCTCGACATCGAGCCTGCCCCCGGGCTTGACCCGGGGGACACCTGCGATGTCGTCCACGGTACCCAACAGCTCTCGTTGTTCAACGCGCATTATGACGAGCGCTGTTTCCTGCCGATCCACATCTACGATATGGAGCGGAGCCGACCCGTCGCGGTGGTGCTGCGCCCCGGCAAGACGCCATCGGGGGTCGAGGGGCGGGCTCACCTGCGCCGCCTCGTCCGCCATATCCGGAAGCGCTGGCCCAGAACCCGCGTCCTGTTCCGGGGGACGGCAACTATGCTCGGCCCGAGGCCATGGGGTGGTGCGAGGGCAACGGCATCCAATACGTGTTCGGCCTGTCCGGCTCCAAGCCCCTGTCCAGAAAGGTCGAGGAGACGGCCGACGCGGTGCGCACCGAGCGCGCCGTCGAGGATAGGGACGTCGTACGCCGCTACGCCGAGACGCGCCTCCGGGCCGGCTCCTGGAACCGGGAGCGCCGCGCCGTGGCCCGCATCGAGGCGACCAGGCTCGGCCTCGACATCCGCTTCGTGGTCACCAACGTCGCGCGCGGCTCGGCCGAATGGGTCTACGACAGCCTCTATTGCGCCCGCGGCCAGGCCGAGAACCTGATCAAGCTTCACAAGGCCCAGTTGCGATCGGACCGAACCTCCTGCCGCTCGCCGCTGGCCAACCAGATGCGTCTCGTGCTGCACACGGCCGCCTACTGGCTCATGCTGGCGGTGAGGGAGGCCATTCCCAAGGTCCACGACTTCGCCAAGGCCGAGTTCACCACCCTACGCCTCAAGCTGCTCAAGATCGCCGCCAGGATCATCGAGACCAAGAACCGCGTGCGCATCGCCTTCGCGGCGGCCTGCCCCGAGGCGACCCTCTTCGCCGGCATGCCGGCAGCCCTTCTCAGGCGGAGGATCTGATCGACGAGGCCCAGCCTCTGAAACCCCGCCCGCCTAAAACTCCAGCGCCGCACCCGACCACTGACCCAGCAAGCGGCCCATCACGCCGAACGACCCCTCACGACCCTCGCCAAAAGGCCAATGACCTTCGCCCTAGTCTTGCGAGCCGCTAACCGGTAACTGTTCTTCCTCGTGCATTTCATGCAACCCACGCGGACGATAACGCACGGGAACGTGCCTAAGCGAGTCGGGGCCGACATGGGCTCGTTCTCGTTAGGTCGTGCGAGGCGTCGAGACGCGCAAGCGACGCCGCTGCATCATACCGGCCTCCGGCTTTTACGAATGGACCGGCGAGAAACGCGACAAGGTCCCACACCTGTTCTGTCGCTGAAAGGCACGATCGTCACCGCCGATGCGATGAACTGTCAACGCGCGATCGCTCAGCAGATCGTCGATCAGGGTGGCGACTATTGCCTCGCGCTCAAGGGCAATCAGGGCACGCTGCATGACGCTGTCAGAACCTTCCTCGACGACCCGCTCAGCATCACCACCACGGCAAAGCCGATGGAGATCACGGCCGTATCGAGACCCGCACGGCGACGATCTCGACCGATCTCGGCTGGGCAGGCAGATCACCAATGGCCCGGCCTGAAGGCCATCGGCAAGGTCGTCCGCAGTCGCGAAACCCCGGCATAAACCACCACCGAGACAGCCTATTATCTCCTCAGCAGCACCCTAGCACCTGATCGGTTCAATGAGGTTGTCCGCTCGCACTGGGATGTCGAGAACCGGCTGCATTGGCGCCTCGATGTCGTGATGAACGAGGATCAGGATCGAACACGCCTGGGCAACGGCCCGAACAACCTCGCCATCCTTCAGCACATGGTTCTCAACCTGATGCAGAAGGACAAAGCCAAAGGATCCCTGCGCGGCAAATTCAAACGCGCCGCATGGGATGAGGGCTACCTGTCAAGCCTCATCGCACCCTGCTGAAATGCAATCGCCCTGGCCCTTCGGCCCCTTAAGCATTGCGGACGCCCTCAATCGGCCGGGTCCATGCGACGTTCAGTTCGGCTTCGTCATCTATGAGGCGGACCGTGTCCTCATGCTCGTGGACGACATCCTCATGTTTGCCGTTTGGCATAGCAGAGATGGCGATCGGCTGCGAGCGGGGTCAAGCCTCTCGGATTTCAGACCGAGACATTGCCGGTTTCCTGTCCATCGCTGCTCGCCTAGCTTATCGCCGCTTCCAGACCTGAGGCCCGCGAACGAGATCATCGTTCCCGGAAATCCTTTCCATGCTGGTGCGCTTAAGCGGGGTGGGTATGGACGCGAGCTACCAATTCGGAATTGAAGAAGAGTTCTTCCTGGCTGACACGACCACGAGGGACACACCAAGCAAAGCGGCGAAAGCCTTTCACCGTGACGTGCAAGCGCGGCTTCCCGACGCCGAGCGCGAGCTGATGCATTCACAAATTGAGATCGCGTCGCAGCCAACCGACAGCTTAGCCGGAGCTATGACTGAATGTGGGTGACGGCTTCGATCAGGCGGCGCGTTCGGCTTGGGCCTCGATGATCTCGGTCCCGTCCTTGAATCTGACACCGGCGACGACCTTGGGCAACAGGTTCTCGCCTTTCAGCCTCCGCCAGGTCTTGGCGGCCGCCAAGACGAGCTTGAAGACCATCAGCTTGGCGGTAGTGGGCGACAGCGCCCCCTTGGTGCGGACCGTCCGATGCCGGACAGTTGCGAAGACGGACTCGATGGGGTTCGTGGTCCGCAGGTGGTCCCAGTGCTCGGCAGGGAAGTCGAAGAAGGCCAGCAACGCGTCCGGTCCTTGGTCAGACATTCGGCCGCCTTGGGGTACTTCGCCCCATACTTCTCGACGAAGACCTTGATGGCCGCCTCGGCCGCGGCTCTGGTCGGTGCCGCAGAGATCTCGCGGATGTCAGCCTTCATTTTCAGTTGCACGCATTTCGGCACCTTGTTGAGCAGGTTGGCTGTCTTGTGCAGCCAGCAGCGCTGATGGTGCGTGCCGGGGAAGATCTCGTCGAGCGCCTTCCAGAAACCGAGCGCGCCGTCGCCAACTGCGAGTTGAGGAGCGATGGCCAGGCCGCGTCGCTTCACGTCGACCAGCAGCTCGCGCCAAGGCTGACGAAGGCGGACTATGTTGGTAATCTCTTCCATAGGCGTATCGCTCTCTCTGAGAGGTTCTGGCAGGCTGGACACCCGCCTCGATACGCCGCCTTCAATCCGTCGTCGTCACCCAGTTTCCTGCATAGCTCCATTCGAGTGCACAGGAGGTCGATGTTGCCGGGGCCGTACAACTGACGCTTGACGAGCTTGAGCGGGGTGACTTCGCCCTCGGTCTGGCCGTTGGACCAGGGCTCGACGATGGCCGCCCCCAACGCCGGCCTCGCCGGCCTGAATGCGAGGAATCAAAGGACGTGAGTTCGCTGTCGACCGCGTCTCGGAGCCACGGCGCGAGGTCGTCGGGCTTCTTGGCGGCCACTATGGTCTTGAATCGATCGAGCAGATTGGGTGCCGCGACGATCCTCGGCGAGGTGGTCTCGATCGTCACCATGATGTGAAGGGCCTCGGCCGACTGGCAGTCGAGTTCCGATGTCAGCAGGCGTGCGATGGTATGGGCGGACGGCACCGTCGTAATCGCGCCGGGGTGGTCCGAGCCGGCCCTAGCTAGTGGCGCGCCGCCTGCGGATCGTCCACAACCCGCCGGCTGCCGCCGTACCCTGCATCGCGTCGCCACTGCTCGGCGCCGTTCCGGCTGCGTCAGTCCCAGTCGGCGTTAAACCGCTCCTCCCCGCCGTCGAACATGGCTTGGCACGACCGTCCACTCGTCATCCGTCAGATCGGTTTCTTATCGAAGCCCTCCGCCCTGCCACTCCACTCAGCTTCACTGGGCGGAGCCTCTGGCAGGCTCTGCCCGCGTGGCTATGCTGCCGCCCGGTGGTCGGGGTCCACATCGCGCTTCCGGGTCAGACTTCAGCACTCTCCTGAAATCCTACCGCTTCCAGCCACTTAACCGCTTCTCGGACGTGGCTCTAAAAGCGACGCCCCTTCAGACCGTTCAGAGGCCAGTTCAGACGTCCAACTCTGGGTCGCAATTCGCACGTCATACCGAGGCAAAGTGCGCTCGGAGATGTCGACGTCCCCACAAAATAACGCTTGCTATCGCCACGAAGACGACATTGACGGGCGTCGCTGCAATCTCGCCGCGCGAAATGTGAAAGATCATCGCGCAAATCTGGAGCACCACGCAGCCGAGCGCCGCCGGGGCGGTCAGCTGCGGTTTGATACGGGTCAACATCGGCAGGAACACACCGACCCCGCCCGCCAAATCAATCACGCCGAGCATGCGCACGATCGGTTCAGGCAGTTCGCCCGCCCAGGGCCAAATAGCGGCGAGCTTAGGAATCGGAGTCATGATCTTCATCCATGCGGCCGAAGTGAAGGCGGCGAAGAGGATGAACTGAAGCAGCCATAAGCTGGCATCGAGAACCCGACCTTTCATGGTAAGGAATCGCGGAACCGGGGTTGCCATTTCTGCCCTCGTCAAATGGCCGCAACAACGATATAGCGGTGATACGCTAGAATATCATATCGAGGAGTCAACGCGGGATGCGTAGCTGGTCGGATGATCATCCCAAGGCCAAGCTCATGGCCCAAAAGCGCGCGTTGATCCTGAACGCCGCACGCGAGGCGTTTCTCGGCGCGGGCTTCGCGGGCGCAAGCATGGAAGCGATCGCCGCAGCTGCCGGTGTATCAATCATGACGCTGTATCGCCACGCCAGAACCAAGGACGCCCTCTTCGAGGCCGTGGTGTCCGAGGCGTGTGCGCCGCCGGCCGGCAGTGAAGAGGCTCGGGCAATCGAAACGATCCTGCAGCAACCTTTGAACGAAATCCTCACCTTCATCGGCATACGCTTCCAGGAACGACTTAGGGAGCCCGAGGCGTTAGGACTGCTCCGCGCGGTGATGATCGAGCACCGCCATTTTCCCCATCTCAGCGAATTGGCCTATGAGGGCTTGATCGCCAGCCACGCTCGGCAATTGGCGGATTTCATTGCGGAGCGGCCCGAGGCTGCTGGCCTCGATGAGCAAAGATGCGCAATGCTGAGCGCCGATTTCGTCGATCGCCTGCTGGGCGCCGATCTGCTCAAGGGGCTGCTCGGAATATCTGTGCCCAAAGACGGCGATGGGGAAGGTCGAGCGCAGCAGGCTGCGACGGCGCTCGTTGCTGCACTGCAGCGAATATCGGCGGGCTGAAACAGCCGGACCCAGGAACCCCCTTCACTTCTTGGGTTGTTATACGATAGAGTATATCACCGTATCGCGCGCGGAGAGCGTCGGATGCCCAACCATCATGAAGCCGAGCGATCACAGATTTCGGGGTTTCGAAAATGAACCAAATAACCACAGGCAGAACGCTTATCGCATTGAGCGTGGCGCTGGGCGCAATCGGCTCAACGATCGTCGACAACATTTCCGGGCCCAATGGCCATATGCGCGCCGTACAGACTTGGCCGCCGCACGCGTTGTTTCATGACGCCGCGATGTTTCTGC
>JAABUL010004081.1_pt1 | contig 20249 bp, 18 predicted proteins | sample 5559151 | NCBI WGS metagenome assembly JAABUL01 (sample SAMN10711876, study PRJNA513368) | rock metagenome | isolation source: Antarctica rocks | place: Antarctica: Victoria Land, Pudding Butte sud | reverse complement strand
ATTTTTGCTGGATATTTGGAATGGGGGAGGGAGCGCCTGTGCTGTGGTCCTGGGTTAAGATCAGCGGGGGGTTTTGGACAAGGCTTGCAACCACCAAGCACGGATCGCCGATGGGCACGTGTCCTGATATCCAGGGTAACAAAGCACGCAATCTTTTTCTTCTCAGCAACCCTCTCGGCGAAAAGCCACCGCGTCAAGGCGTTCCGTCACGGCACCTTTTTCTTACATGTTTTCGCTTGTCGACGCATGTCACTTCAATCCTGTAGCATATTGCTCACGTAAACCCGGCCGCCTCTCGGACCTCCCTCATGCAATCACAGTCATGCGCACCTCACCCCGAGATGCCCGTGGGGGTTTCCTAGATAGGTATGTACAGCATCTCCCCATCTAAACCGCAACAACCAAAGAACAAAAAAAAACAAAAAAACAAAAAATTCCCCGGCCATGCAACAGACATCGGTCACCGATTGGGGGCCCCGCGCAATCTGCACTGCACAACGCACAACATGATCACCATGCATCCAAGGACATCCTGTATGCCTTGTAGCAGATCCGCCCGGGATATGTACCTAGGTATGTATCACATTCACCCAGAGCATGGCGTCGTGCCCTGTTCGAATATAAGTATGCAACCGCTCAATTCCCTCATCTCATCACATCACCAAACCACCAAGGGCGGCCCTCTCAGCCCATTTCCCCCTCCCGTCTCCCTCTCCCAAATCACATCTGCCTTATCCCCCCTTCCAAGAAAATCCCCCAAAATCCCGTCTCCCCATCACACCGCGGCACTAGCGTTCCCACTTAGGCGAGTTTTTGCGTGATCCAGGGACTTGCAGGGATTGGGCGCCGCACGTGCATTAGCGGCGTGTCCCGGGGATTTGGGATGTGGGTCAGGGGGGTGTGTGGCGCTAAGGTAGCGTAGGGGTTGTGCTGCTTGCGAAAGGGTGGGTGCCGCCGGATCGAGGGAAGGGATAAAAGGAGGATGTGGAGATGGATGTTCGGTAGGAAGAAGGGAGGGGGAGGGCGAGGGGGAGGGGACGGCTCGTGCGTGGTGGGGGCTTATTGTGTACCTAAGTTTCAGATTTGATGGGAGTGGAAGGTGGAGATTTAAAAAGTATGTACATAGGAGGGTACTTTGTGTGCGTGTGGGATCGTGTACTGTTTGTGATCCAGGGAACTGTAGCTTTCACCACAGGTTACTCGTACTACACAGTACAAAGGTACCGGGGGGGGGAAAGGGTAAGAGGAAAAGGTATGTAGTTTGACGGTCAGCTTTTGGCTGTTCTCGCTTGACTACCTATGCGGTTCCGTTCCGCGGCAAAACCCTCAAAACCCTCAAAACCAATTTTATTTTAATATATCAAGGAACGCACGAAAAAACCACAATCTGCTGTTAATGAAGGCTGCAGGTCTTGTTTTGTATCGCCCGTGGCTGGGGTGTGCCGGAAACCGCATGCGATAGATTGGCCGTGGTTTTTGTGACAGCACGGCGGAGGATAGGGCGTAATGTAGCGTGATCATGCTGCGTGCGGTCTTTTGTTGTTGGTGGCTTGTGATTGATGAGGCTTTTCTTTTTTTCTTTTTTTTTGGAATCGTAGTAGGTTTTCTTGTGGTTGGGTGTTTGGAGAAGTGCTGGCGGGTGCTGATGAGGTAAATACTTGATTGAGGCTGGTGATCTGTAATCTGTGAGCTGTGAGCTGTGAGTCTGTTGGTAAGCTGCTTTCATCGTTCTGGTGGTTGACTGTGAGCTCGCGATTTCCTGAATGGTGGTGACAACACGTGCCTGCAAATTTGTGTCAATTTCTCCTGCTCTCGCCTCTGTCTCACCTTTCAAATCCTAGTCTATATACATATCCTAACATGTGCCAATATATATGTCCTTCGAGGACCCGTTTATGTGCGGGGACAAGCCTGTCGAAATCATGTGCTTTGTAGAAATGTTTAGTCCCATACGTAGAGACAGAAAAAACGTAGAGAGATGAAATTATATAAAAGAGATGCAAAACCCTTGGGGTATAACCAAAAAAAACAAGACCGCCCGCCACCCAGAAAGTACGGTATGCCCAATTCCTCCGCCTGGCCTCTGGAATTGAAACAAACGCTGCACGCTCCGAACGCTGACAGAATGCCGACCCGGGTATCTCGACAAATCAAAAGAAAAGGATTGCGATGCCGCTAAATCAGACGCTCAATTTTTGACGCTCAAATGACTTTGCAATTCAGTATGTGATGGAGTAGGCAGTAGATTGCCACTCAATACGTATATGGAGTTGTATCGGTTATTGACTAGCCTTCCAGCCGCGAGCAGCTGCAGAAGGGTCGAAAGGTCCGGCTTGGGAAGGGACTTGGCCTGGCAGAAGCGCCCTGTTGCCCGTAGGAGCTCGCGGGTCGGTAGCTCCGGGCCCATTGGAAGGGACCTGAGGGTAGCGGTTGATGGCCGGAGGGGCTTGAGCTTGCGGAGGAGGACCAGGTACTGGTACGTAAGCGCTCGTACGTCGGCGGGTGTTCCTCGCGCCACGGCTGCTTTCCTCGGATTTTTGCCACTGCGTACTCGCAAAAGATCCACTACCGCCGAGCTGAGCTTGTCGGAGATGCCTTGGAGAAGGAGGACGAGGTGCGATGTGCACATGGCCAGGAACGCTAACACCCATGCTTCGAAAATAGTCTCTCTCGCCTCGATAGTAGTCTCTCTCTTCAGCCAATTCCCTAATCTGATGCTCCAACTTGGCGATGTTGCTTGAAGTTTCTCGCTCCTTCTCCTTCCGGCGTTGGCGAAATCGATGGGAGGCGGTAGCATTGCGCTTGCGTTTCTCGTCAGCTACTTTCGACGCAGCTTGCACGTCAACAGGTACCTGAATGGGACCTTGCTCCGTGTCGAGAGTCATCAGGTGATACGTGCTCTGTCCCATTGAGCTTGTTGCTGGGCTATAAGGTTCTTTGGACTCATAACCCAGCTGGGGGATTGCAGAAGCAGTGCCGTTGGCATTGTACGAGGACCCGAAGTATGACGAGGATGGCTGGTTGGTAGACACGTTTGGATGTGTAGCAGGCGGCGTACGACTAAGTCGGCTGTAGGAGGAATACGAAGTACTAGGACTTTCGCTGTGGGTTACTGTCGGTTGAGCAGCTACCCCACCGCTGCCTCGACGGCTGAAGAAGTTTTGCAGCTGCAAGTTGCCACCACTGGCTCGACGACCCGGAGATAATTGAGTCGGGGCCACAGGGAATCCATGGTGAACTCCTGGTATGGCAGACCCGAAAGAGCTCTCTGGCAGACTCATCATGTCAGGTCCGATACGGTCTTTCGATGTAACGAAGGGAGACATTCTCGCATCTATGGTTGCCGTTGGTGGGTTGACCGTACCAGGGTTTGTAGCATAGGCCGACAAGGATCGAGGTGTCAAAATCCGACGCGGTGCTGAACCTGCCAACGAAGCGTATGTACTGGTAGGAGGTGTGATGCTGGGCAAAGAGCCATCACTCGGAGACTGCGACAACGAAGTCGGAGGAACCCGCGGAGAACTCCCAACAACCGATGGGCGGAAATCAAAGTGGTCAGCTGTGCGTCGTCGATTCTGACTGTCCCAAGATTCTCTGGTTGTAGGGTTGAGAAGGTTCTGCACGCCTATAGGCCGCGAATGCCACTGATCAGAGCCACTGGGTGTACGTGGTCCGCCTGATGCATCCTGAGTTGACGTGGCACTATGAAATCCAGGTCTTTCAGACGCAGGCCTATAAGTGTCGGTTATGGGGGGTAGAGTCCTTGATCCTCGAGGAGGCAACGCTTGTGTTTTGTCATCGAATGGAGGGCTGGAGGGGCGCGAGGGTGACGGCCCCTGTGACATATGGACCTTGTCCCGAGGGCAGAAAACGTCTCGAGCACCGTTACATTGATAGACCTTCTCTTCCTTCGGATGACTCTGCCGCCAATGCTCTAGTGATGACTTGAAGCTCGCTTCCAAGTCGGTGCTGCGGTCTTGGGGCACCGAAGGAGAGTAGGGTCCTGGAAAGATGGGGAAGAAAGGTGTGCTGACCTGGAAAATCGCCAGGGCGGCGGTTATGCAGGGACGAATGACGTCCCGCGGATTCGAATGGTTGACGGTCGGAGGGATCAGAGGTAGGGACCAATGGCAACAGGGAGTATCCAGCACCTTCGAGTTTCAAGGCTTATTAGGCGAACAGCACGCGGAAATGCCCAGGACCCCGACGATATCTCCCATATCGTAACCAGAGATGATTACAAGCAAAGAGGTGAGGTGAGGTGAGGTGAGTCAGGTTACACAAGACTGACGGATGGGCAGAAATCCAGGTGTTTTTCAGGAACAGCAGGATGCGTAGGGAGCAGGCCACGATCTATTTAGCTTGGGGGTAAGGTAGCGGAACATGCCCATGTAGCGGTGTAAAAACAGCATAATGATGACACTTTCTCTTCGCTGCACATCACACTTGAGATCGTGAATGGGAGTCAGGGACATGAAACTAAAGCGACTTTGCAGGCAAGCTGCATGGCCAAAAGGGACTTTGATCTTTTCTTGGGACGGAGCGGCCTCGGGGGAAACGGGACGCGCTGTTAGCTACATGGCGTGTTCCATGGATGATGGCTCATGATTGTGACAGGCCCTGATTGAGGATCGAGTATTAGTATTCGAGAGGGGGGGGGGGGGGTGCCCACTTACTTCAGCAGCAAACAAGTAAAATAAAAGTCTGCGGCCTGAAATTTCCATTCTGACCGTTTCCGGTAAGCTTACGGAGTACCTTTCGGGGCATCTCCCATCACCAAACCACCGGCATCCGCTAGCCACCCACGCAGGGCTTGAGGAAGGCGTACGAAAATGACAACCATGAAAACGTTGGTTGGATCTGGTATCCTTGTCATTAACCCTGCGCCTTCGCCACTTGGGTGGGAATACGGAATAACATCTCGACATTAAGGTATTCAATAAATCATGTCAATAGCGACGGCGTCTGGGTTAGTTGGGCTTCCCCCAGAAGTGTGTTCCACGTGAGCGACGATCAGCTTTCGATAGGCAGCATCGCTGGACGATAGAGACAGATACACACTGCTACTACACGTCCTCATAGCTTGCAATCATGACGCATGGACACATGGTCACCGCGACTACAGGACTACAGGACTACAGGATTACGCTCTTGCCGCCCAATGGTCGCCGAAGGTCGAGGCTTGACAACGGCGGCCACTGGACTTTTCCTTAGCGAGTGGCAGCTTGTGCCCGACAACTCGAATTACTGTAATTCCCAAGCAAGGCTGCACTGCGCCGTGTGCCACGTTTTCCTCGTGTGCTGTGCAGAACTAGGGTGGCTAAGGCGCCCTAACAGGTATGTAACAGAGCTCCCTAGTCTGTTACTACATAGACTACCTTAAGGCAGGGATGGAGGCATACCAACAAGGACGACGAGTCTCATAGGCACGGAGAATATCTTGAAGCTGCCCGTCAATCTAAATCCTACGGAGATTGCGACTGGACCTTTGGGATTCTGACCCGAGCCTGTCATTTTCTGTCATCACGACTGTTGGTGGTTGCCCTCCAAATCATATTCTATCCAACAGTCGAACAATTGTTGTCGATGCTTCAGTGGTTGATGACGGGGAAAGGTGGCTCTTCGATGGGAAACCCCGCTGGCCAGTCATTCATTCCGTGCAAATCTTCATTAGCTTTCTGGTCCCCATCCGACTGGCGATCAGACACCTCCGTGTTCCCCATGAATCATTTATTGCGATCACCCTCGCAAAGATAAGAAAAACGTGATATCTTTTCCACGAGGGAAATTGTGATCATACAAAGCGCCGGCCCTTAGGCTCCTTCGCTAGCAGTGCCAGCAGCCAGACCAACCCGGGCGACCGTTCCTTGCGTAAATTGGTGGTCAACACGAGACTTCTAGCTTTTCGGAACCTCCAAAGGAGTTTCCGAGATTAACGGCGAGCTCTCATGGTCCCCATTAAGAATCCTCGTGGCTTTCCAGGCTTCACTGGGTTGGAATCGGGATAAGATCTGGTACATCCGTAGGATCGTTCTCTAACGCTTCTATTCCGTACTACGCGTTGGGAACCCTCGGAACGCGGACTTCTTTTCGTCGCCGACGATCCCTTGAGGTAGCGTGCACAGATGCGTCAAACGTCTCTCGCGCGCCAATCGAGTCATTCTTTATAGAAGTACGGTGTACAGTACACAGGATTATATTGTGACTGTAGTAGGCTAGTAGTGGTACCCTGACACTTGAGACTGAATTACTGGAGCTGTCCATGCAGACGACACGATTCGCTCGGGGATCTCCACTACTGTTAGTATGATTATTTGGAACACGCTACCTTAGCTGGATCATTACCTTGCCAAGGCAAAGTAGTACGAGTACCTTACCTTAGGTACCTAACGTACCTTAGGCACACTGCATGCTTGACATACATGCGTTGTGTCGCCTTGATGTATGCGTGCAGTGCATTTAGGCCTACTTGCATGATGCATCGCTCTTCAGTCACGGGGTTGAATCGTGACAACAGACTGCCAGCGCATGAGTACACCATCCACCTTGTCTCGAAAGTATCGAGTCTTGTATTCCGTATGCACGTTCCATACGTGGCTCCTGCTGGCTCCTGCACCTCGCCTGACACGCAGCCTTATTCGCATGGTGTGGGGCCGGCCTACAGTACAGTTAGAGCCCTACGGTACTTTCCAAGCAGCCCACACTGTCCACATCAAGGTGCTCATGTTGTCGCCGCATTTCTACAGCGAGTCGATGTGTTGCACTGCCATGACGTGCTTTGCCTTGACCGAAACCACGGCATTCCGTCGCTCGGATTTCCCTTGAGCTCGTCTCCACTGCCTTGGGTTCCAACCCTGAGTGAGGTAACCGCTTACACAAGCGAACCAACGTCGAAGTTTCAGACTGGAACAACATGCAATCGCAACACGCCTTGTACTTGGAATAGCGGTGAGAATTACCAGTCCAGAGCGTGACGTGGGAAGAGCGTTCCAGTCGACGATGCCAAAGAATTCATGAATTTCATCGACAGGGCAATTGCACAGGGCATGGTGTCCCGTGATTCGCTCGATTTTCTATTTCTACTTCTATTTCCTTCTCAGTTCGAAGAGGTTTCGTTAGTCAAAGAAAAATCCAATACGGCTAACCTTCAGCTTTGTGTGCTGTGCCCCATCTGTGCAGTGCACACCGCTCATCCAGTTGCACTCGAACGGCGTTTGAACTTATGCAGCTGCGTGCCAGATACCCCGACGTTTACCCTGAACAGACTACCGGCGTACTTGACCGACTCGGGGTATTTGTCAGGGTCTTCTTCTTCTGCAGAAGTGACAAAGAGGTCTTCGCCAGCAAACCCGGGACATGAAATCATACGCGTCGGTAAAAAGATCTCGCCTACGATCTTGCCCTCGGGCGAGATTCTCAGCACCTTTCCACCTCCACAGATCGCTGTCCAGAGGTAGCCCTCGCTGTCGAGGACAAAACCATCGGGACCCCCTTCTCCCTGGTAGTGGAAGAAGACTTTCTTGTTAGACAACTCACCTGTGTCTATGCTGTAATCAAATTTGAAAATATTCATCGTCGGGGTATCGATGAAGTACATGATTTTATCATCTTTGGTCCAGCCAATTCCGTTTGGGATGGTCACATTCTCGATCATTCGGTGGAGCTTCAAGTCTGGATCTAAACGGAAAAGAACGCCTTCGTCGGTGAAGCCTGTAACCTTGGGATCGTTCATTGCGCCAGCCCAGTATCTTCCTCTACTGTCGACGGCGCCATCATTCAAACGCATTCTTTACGTTACATGTCAATGATTGCTTTGGCCTTTGGAAAACCGAGAGAAGGGCACTTACCTCTCTTCTTTACCGGATCCACCACGTTCATCCCAGATCTTCTTTAGATACTTGAGTTTGCCGGTCCTTCGGTCCAAGAAAGCATATCCAAGCTTGGCTCCAACGACAATTTCGTCGTCGGTACCTTCAACATCCGCCGTTGTACTGTCGACAATTTAATTTCATATAAAGCATGTCGATGATCGCATCGGACCTCACAGCTGCCTCGAGGTCGAAAGTCTTGAGCGACGATGGGCCCTTGTTCAGATCGATGACATGCAGTTTCTCTTTGACGATATCTACGAAACGAAGACTATGCGAGGATTTCTCGTAGAACGGGGCTTCTCCAAGCCCGCAGTCCAGTTTCAAATAGGGCTACCGAGTGCATGAATGAGTCTCCAACCTCACGCTATATGTCTGCAATCAGAAACGCAGTAACGCACCTCTGATACAGTCCACCGCTTGATATCGGACATGGTCGCTCCGATTGATTATTTTTCTAACCCATACGAGTATCTTTCAAGCCACAGAAGCTCCTTTCCAAAAGTACGATGATGGTGATGATATTACTTTAGACAATTGGTGAACCGAGGACTTTGAAATCGTCACGATGACGTAATCTGCTACAGGAATTGTGATTGTGCTTTCCTACTAATGATTTTCAGTTACAGGTTGACATGTTCAGCTCTGAACAAAGTACAAGCAGGCTTCTTGATGGCTACATGCACGTCATTCCCTCCTATGTACCACGCAAAGACCTTGGAAGCGCGATTGATGGATTGTTATTGTTAATCCTCTTTTTACTTTATCAATCAAGTAATCGGGACAGCATGAGGAAACAATTGCCAGCGATCTCGGACGGGCTAGGGGGTCATTGAGTTCTCTATGTACCTTACCGACCTTAGACACCTAAAGTAGCTACTCCGTCCAAGTAAAAGTAGGCAGCTGGGATCACACGTTGCGGCCTGAAGATCCCGTTCTGGCCGCCATCAAATTTCGCTCCAGCAACGTGGGAATTGCGATGATGACCCGCATTTGACACCACCGCCCATCTTCTCCCCCCTTCTTCCCCCCCCCCCCCGGAAAGGGCACCCTTAGGCGTTAAAGTAACCATGTCCCTGTTGAAAAGCTAGGGGAGCCGGAAAGCTGCAGCTAGCCACCAACGCCCATTCGCTTTACTCGAGGCCTGAAATTCCTGAATAATCAAGGTATCTACTTATATAACTACTGTACGGAGTACTTACTTAGGTAGGACTCTCCGAACAATCGTAGTCACGTTGAGTAATCAAGCGGAAGCGAGACAGGATTTGGCAGAAGGGGTCAAGGGGATGAGGATGGCTTATTAAACGATAAAATATGCCCAGCGGCCGCATCTAAAGTCTAAAACGGTTGGAATTGGACACGAGCTGTCAGGCTTGCAGGAGACGTCAAAGCTCTGCAGATGCGTTGCCAAGACGATAAAAGGTGAGGCGATCAATGGGGCGGCCAAAATGACAACCACTACTGACTGACTGCTTTGCGTCGGTGTTACTGTATGTACTTTGAATCCGAAAAAACGGTCGTCCTTGACGTCCTGTTCATCAGCGGTTTGCTCCCTCCCTGTCCTGCGGATTCCCGACCGTCAAATCTCCAAGAATGGCGCTATCTCATCATGCATTCATTATTCCGTCTTGCGAAGAAGCAAAGTAAGACGGAAGCGCCGACACGGGGGGAGCCAGCAAAGCGCAACGCGCGAAGCCACATGAGTGTGGCTTCCAGAAGTTCCAACTTGATCAAGTATGAAACCTATAGCTGCTTTTCTGCTTTGTTCCCACCTTGTTGTCAACTCGTTTTCTTGCGGTCGTCTGTCAGTCTCACCGTGCCCATGCGGTGACGGTGTCGTGAGAGCCATCCAAGTCTCAGTCCACCTACCGAAAAGTCGACAGACACGGTCTCCACCGTGGCGCCAGAGGAACTGTGTTTCAACCGCAGGCTACATGCCCTCGAAGTTCCCTCGATTGATGATACCAAAGCCGCCGTACCTTGGCACACAAACCCTCTCTCTCGCCTGCAACATCCAAAAGCACAGTTCGGATCCACGCAAAACCCCTCTCTTTCCCGAAGAGAAGCGAGTCTCCCTCCTTCCCCAATGCCCTCGGAACAATCACGGCAAACACTTATTGCTGGCATAAACCGCATGAAACCACCCCCCCTAAATCTCGCACCCGCCACCCCAACCAAACCCTCCAGATTTCGAATAAAAACAACAGACCCCACAACCCTCCCACCACATCTCCTTTCCCCAAACCTCCGTACCCGCACATGCCCCCCCCTCTCCACTCATACAAACCCTCCTCATCCCACCCGCCCACAAAACAACTTCTTCTCCCCAATTTAAAAACATCGCCGCAAGATCCACACTTCGGCGCACCAACCTCGAAAGTCCAAGTTGCCAAAAAAACCCCCCCCGGCTTTCCAGCAAGGGGCATGTACTGTAGGTACAGTACATAGGATACGGACGCACCCCCTTTTGTGAGATCACCCCTCCCCCCCTCCCTCCAGTGCTCAAAAGTCGACATCTCGCTCCCGCTTAAACGCTTCCTTCCCATTCTTTCCCCTCCCCTTCTCCATGTACATCTCCGCGCCCGCTTTTCCTCCATAGTAAAAAAAGTCGAAAGTCGAAAAATCTAAACGGAGTGGATTGTGACAGCTCCCACCAAACTCGTCTTGGGCGTAGAAGAAAAAAAAGGGGGGTTGTGTAGAGAGGGGTGGGTGGGTGGGTGGCTTGAGGAACGGGATGGACGGGGAATGGGGAATGAGGATTGAGGGAGGTTGGATGGGATGGGATGGGATGGGATGGGATGGAAGTGAGAGAATGAGTGGAGGGTGAGAGGTGAGAAGTTGAGGAAGCCCAAGTACAGGCACAGCAATCGGTGCAATAGAATACACTACAAACATCTCCGATCGGAATTCCAACAACTTCGTTTTCTGACAGAATGCACGCCCGAGCAATTGCCCCAGAGCCAAAGCCCTAGCTAGCACATTCGTATCCCTCCTCTGTCCTATTATCTGATCTAGAAATACAAGGCTTGTCAAAGCCAAGCCCTTTCCCCTTTCCCTTCCATAAAAACGCCACTACGAGTGCCTCTCGCTTGGTTCTTCCTCGATTCCTCGTTTCACGGACTCGGCGTCCCTTCCTCATACCTTGGCCCTCCCTCCTCTCCCTCCCCATCCCCATCCCCAGCCCAAGCAGGCGTCTCAGGCTGCCCGCTGTACGGCGTCGGCGCATCAGCCGCATACCCGCTGAACTTAGGCGTTGGGGCCTGCTGCGCCATTGGCGTGGGTGCGTTCGCGTATCCTGATGGCGTGGGTGCGGCGTGGACATCTTTTCCGGGGGTCGGGGCGTCGTAGGGGCGGGAGTTGTAGGGATCCTGTTGTTGCTGTTGTTGGTGTTGGGGGGGAGGAGCTTGTTGGTAGGCAGGCGTGCGGGAGGAAGGGTCGTAGGCGGGGGTCTTGCCGCCGCTGCTGGTGCTGAAGGGGTCGTTGTAGGCGGTGGAGCCGGCGGTGGGGTTCCAGGCGGGGGTGCGCTACATGGGTCGATTAGTTAAGGGCAAGGGATAAGAGGTAGGAGAAAAGGGAATTTACTCCTCCGGCCATGGCACTACTGTAGGCTGTTCTTGAGCCGTCGTAAGGGTTGACAGTCTGGCCGCCTGGAGCGCCGTAGGCGGGTGTACGAGCCCCAGACATGGCGTTTTGACTCCATGCGGGTGTTCTTGAAGATGACGCTCCTCCTTGCCATGCAGGTGCTGTAGACTGTTAAAAATTTCCAAGGCATATGGTTTTTGGAAACTTACTTCTAGCTCCTCCGGCGCCTGCCCAAGCTGGTGTACGACCTCCTGGGCCTCCAGGCACAGGAGTACGGCTACTACTTTGCCAATCGGGATTCCTCCCTGGCGTACCTCCTCCGAAGCCACCACGATCGGTAATTCCTCTGCCGCGTCCGCCAGCGAAACGTTGATAATCGATACTCTGTCCAGTCAGAGAACTAGCAAAGGTCAGTCTGTGTTGTTGGTGGTGAAGAGAGGTGGAACATACTCTTTGAATCCTAACGTGTCCTTTGGTACTGTAATGGTCTTGCCCTTAGTGTGTAACTCTACTCGCGCCTCACTATCAGTGCTGTCCTTCACTATTCCGAGTAAACCCTTATATGGGCCCCGTCGGATGGTGACTGTTTGACCTAAGGCACGGTCTCGACCAAAAGACTTCGGCGGTGGCATGGCACTATTGCCATTTGCGCCGTTCCTCTGTAAAGCAGGATTCATTCTTGCTAGGTTGGGTCCAGTGCTGGCACCTTGGGTGACTCTACCACCTTTGGCGGCGACAGTAGCTACGTTGTTTGTCCGTACTACAGCGATACCTGAATTCTCCGTCTGCTCGCGGTTGTGCAAAAAGAGGAACGATCGGTATATGTGCAAGATGACTCCTTGTTTCTGCTCACCACCAATTTCACGCACTGTATCCTCGGTTCGTATTTCATTGCCGTTACGGTCAGTAGCAACCGCGTTTCGGCGCTTTTCGATTTTATTCGATATTTGCGAAGGTAAGATGGACCTGATGGAACCGTTCTGATCCAGGACTCGTAAAGACTCACGGTCGACTTTGGTAACACAACCCACAGTAGCCGCACTATGCTGTCATCAGTAAAGCCATCGCCTGCCCTATACTAGAAACCACTTACTCAAGTTGCACCAAATCGTGTATGTCATATCTTCCAAGCCCACCAGCAACACCGGAATCGGTAGCTTCTCTCAAGTCTTTGCTAAACACTGTGATCTCTTGCATACTAAGATCACTCAATATTGTGACCGTATCATTTTTGATAGCAACAACCATGCCAACCTCGTCACGGTAACGGCTGCCACCAATGACTTTCACATGGTCACCTTCTTTGAATCGCTTGCGTAGACCCTTGACTGGGACTTCAATGCTTTGACCTTGTATCTCTCCATCGGTGACGCTCAAAGTCACAATGTCTCCCCGCACCGAGATTGCTTTCCCGCAGACACCTGTCTGTTCACCCTCATAGACCTCAACCATGTCTCCAGGTAGATAACTCTCATTCGCGGAGGTATTTTTGAGACTTTGTGCTAACGCCGCTAAGTCAAGATTTTCTGTCCCATCTGCGGCACCTGCAGTGAATTTGGTAACTTCTTCTAAGGTTGGGTTCACATTCTTGGTAATAAGATGCTGAATCTTGAATTCCTTGACCAAGTAGCCGTCAACATAATTATCATTAAGATACGTCCAATTCTTCTTGTTGAAGGTAGACATCGAAGAAAGGTATTTGCTGTGCTTCTTCTTGGCCTCCACTTCGCTGAATAACCGTTGTGGGGGTCGGGTTGCAGGGTTGGTCATACCGTAGGCCTTTTGTCTCTTCCTTTTCGCGTCGCCTTTTATATTCCCGTCTACCATTGGTGCGTTCGCATCTTCATTAAGACCGTAATCGAGTCGGGGGACTATCTTCAAAGTCATCTCGAGTCCATTGGTCTCAACATCATCAATCTGAGCTAGGTCTCCGACATATTTCCCCCGCTTTATTCGGACGTAGCCACCGGGCTGTAGCTGCTCGCTTTTGGTAACACGTAATAGATCCTCCCTTTCTGGGATAGGTACCAATAGAACCTTGGTCCTGGGATACACGTTGCTGATCCCATCAAGGGCAGTATACACGTCCGCCTGCTTAAGTGCCTCGATGTAAACATATCCGATCATAGTTCCTCCTCGCTCCAATGCAGAGATAATTGGCAAGGGGTCCTTCGACGCCCTCTCTTCCATCCTTTTGGTTATAGCAAAGACAACTTCGCGCTCTTTTCCAGGCTTACACTTGACACCCCATATACTTGCGTCTTTGATATCGGCCACTAACATACGCTTCGGCACAATTTCTCCATCCTTTGCTGCTGTTGTCCGCGATCGACCGTAAAGTTCCTTTGCACGCTGGGCTTGCTTCTCTGCATCCATATGCTGTGCGTTTTCCCTCTGTTGGTCGAGCTCTCTATGCCGTCTATCATCGGTTTCAGCGCCTAATGGAAGATCGTTGATATCGTCCGGGTGGATATCGGCAATGAAGGGGTCAGCCTGCCCCTCATCATCTTCATCGTCGCCCTCGTCTTCCTCGTCTACTTCGGCTTCGACATCAAGGTATTGGTTTCTCGGGTCCCGGCGGCTCCTCTTCCTTGGCCGTCCCTGCAAAAGTAAGTCAGGCGAAAGAAACCAAGGACTTGACCACATTAATACAAACATACCACTGCTTCCTCATCTTCCTCGTCTTCTTCGTCCTCATCATCGTCTGCCCCATCAATATCTTCACCGCCAGATTCATTGATATCTTCCTCTCCTTTCCCATTCTGTGCATAGCCATTACTTTGTAGCCCCATACCCTTCACGGGTGGAGATGCTTCTGTGTCCTCCTCGCCATCTTCATCTTCATTATCTTCCCTTAGCGATCGTCGCCTCTTATCGGCACCATTCTTAGTCAGCTTGGAGCTCACTTCAGCTTCAGAGGCGCCTGCAGCTTCATTATCCGAGTCATCGGCAGGTGCAGGATTGAAATTATCGTCCTCAGATTCGGAGCCAAAGTCCTGGTCGAGGAGTGCCGCTGACGACATCTAGGAAAGCTTTGGCCTGGTGACCAGAGTACTAAACTTAGTTGCAGCGATGAGAGTAGAGCTTGCTGTACATTCAATTGCGCTTGGGTGGTGGAGCTCTTTGTTTGGTATTAGGATATGGAGTAGATGCTGGGAAATGCCAAGCGATTATGTGATTGGCTAAAGAGTTACGACTAGCCTCCGCAACACTTCAGCCTCAGGGCATTCCACAATGGCCATTTATAACCAGCTCAACGGTTTCTGATTATTTTTATTTGTATTAGATTTTCTCATTGATGCTAAAGGTCTCCATCATAACCAGGGGGCTGACTACGAAGACCAACAGTAGCCTTGCTAGTTTTTCTTTTCCTCCTTCTTCTCATCTAAGTTTACATATTCAACTAAATGAACAGTCGCATAAACTGCCAGATAAAACGTATTACCAGTTCAAAGTCAGTTTCAGAGCATGTACTTCGTACGACAAGGGAATCTAAATGAAGGATCGCACGGGACGGTGCTTTCTAACCGAGACTGCTGTGTTTTTAGTAGCCGGCCTTCTAAACCCGCAATCGTCAAGAAGACGAGATGGTGCTTTGCTGAAATCTTATTTGCGGTTTGGTGGGGTAGATAAAGAGTACCAAGGTGGAGAGAAGGTCGCTCAGAATTCAGGCACGATTGTAATTCGTATTCATTGAGCATTAATAGCAACTTTTGGCCGTTATGTATCTAACTCATAACAAAACGTTGTCGACATTATCTCGACATAAGCATTCTACAAACGCTCAAACGCAGCGCTAAAGAACATTCGCAGGTAGGGAAAGAGCCGTTGGTCGTTATATGGAGCCGAAGTAGAATGGATCATTGATCCTCACCAGATATTGGGTAAGCACCAGGAAAATGGTAAGAGGAGTCGGGCTCCCGTTGAGATTCGAGATCATAAACAACGTCTTCAAAGTTAGCGGACGACTTTGGGGATGTACTAAGAGGTGCTCCAAGTGTATGTAAGGCTAAGAGCTTCTGAAAGTTCTCATGAAGCCCGACCTCGCTGTCTGATAGGATCTCTCGCTCTGCTAGGTAGTCGTAGACAGTCTTGCCCTCGTCATCTTTCGACGATGTATCGAGACCCATCAAATTAGCATTCGATAGGGCTGTTACCGTTTTTGCTCCACCCATACGTGCAGCCATATGCAGGATGTTTCTTCCATGGATGTTCTTGGCTGTGTAATCAGCCCCTTTCTCAAGAAGCAGTGGTAAGATTTCGAAACGATCGAAGGAAACTGCAAAATGAATCGCTGTTTCTTGCGACGAATAATTCGGAGTATTCACGTTCGCGCCAAGATCGATGAGTTTACGAGCAATTGAGGTATAGCCCTTGTAGACTGCGTTTAGTAACGGGGTCTCTCCGTCCCCATCTCGAACATTTACGTCTGCTCCAGCATCGACGAGGAGATCAACGACATCAGGAATCTCGGCCGTCTCAATACAGCTGCACACACTGTGCAGAGGAACCCGAGCATATTTTCGACCTCTGGCATGAAGGTTTATATTTGCGCTCAGCAAACGCTTGCAAACGTCTGTGCTTCTTACATAGAAGAGACAATTTTTGCCTTGGTAATCGATTAGGTTAGGGTCGGCATTGAAAGCGAGTAGCGTGCTGACAGATTTCGAATCGTCTCGAAGAGTTGCCCAGCATATCGGTGTTCTATTTAGGGCATCCATAGTATTGATAGTAGCTGTTGAGGAACGAAGCTCGGTTTCAAGATCTCTGCTGACGCTCCCAAAAATAATCTTGTGTATCAATGTAAAGCACCGAGTTTCGGCGTAGTCGGAGCCCTCGAACATATCCTTTACGATCTGGCTATCTTCAACCTCCATTTGGCCGGACAAAACCGCGTCGAAGAATGCTTCTACAGGCCTCCTCCCGAAGGTATCGGCAATGTCAGCATCTGCGCCTTGTTGTATCAAGAATTGGCCCAACTTAGCATTCCTACGTGTTGCCGCGTAAATTAAGGCATTCCCTCCCTGCAAGTTTGTATCATACGGCGACGCCTTGCCCTCTGAGAAGAGCCTTTGAATAGCTACGATATCTCCGCAATTAGCGTAGTTCCACAGCAGATGAGTCCAAGGCATAACTCTTGGCATCCGCATAGAGAATGCTGGACCCTCCAGTGGAGTGTACTTCCAGACCATAGCAATATATCTATTGATAAGATACCTTGGAAGATGAGAGGTCATCCTGAGTGATGAGACACTGTACCGACGGCAGCTGTGTTCATCACATACTAGGCTTGGGATAGAGTAGTCGATAAACACGTCGCCGAAAATGCTTCTCAAGATCCAGGGAGACTTGAAGCTGCTTTTCCGATGACAGATACAGCTACACCACTCAATGCACTTATACCGGGTTGGCATAGAAATTTGCCCCCAAGGATTCGTGTCTCGTGTCGGACCCGTGAGAAAGGTCGGTGACGAGGCGAAGAATGGACAAGTCAAAGTGGGCGTAGACTTAGTCGATGAAGGTAAGCCTGAGCCAAGTGTTGAGATAGCAGGCTCTAGTTCAGCAGGTGTCCACGGCACAGTCTCGTATATTCCCTGGATTGGGGGAGCAATCTGTTCGATGTGGGTCGTTCTTTTCAAGACCGTGGCTAGCATTTCTGAGTTTTGCGAGTGCGCGGCTGCTGAGGCTGACATGATTTCTTTCAGCTCAGTCGTTGAAGACCTGAGTCAAGTTCAGCAGTCTGTCTGAAGAAAAGGAAACGGTCTTAACAGAAGTGAGCTGACCATCACCTACATGGTCAGCAAGCTTAAAGTAGTTCCTAAATCTACTCTAATGGCTCGCAGCTCAATCTGTAATTTCTTCACCTTATTCTTGTTTCGTAACCATACAATGCGAGCTTTGTTTCCATCGTTCAGTCTGGAATCCCGAAAGAAAGAAGAATCCAGAAGACATTTGATGTCATGTACCTTCTGCCCGGCTTTTTCAACGTGCTCGATAAGGCTGCGAACATTTTTAGTACATCGAACGCTCTGATAATGTTCGATAACTAGTCCAACACCTTCTAGAAACATATGGAGCTCTGTGACATCACTGAGTAGGCCAACAATGTCCTGAGGGGCCTTGCGATAGCTGTTAAGCCTTTGAAGTCCTTGTACAACGATCTTGGCGGCACCAATTACGGCCAGGATTCCTGCGGTCAACGATAGTGGATCCATCTATAGTACGAACGCTGCGGTGGAGTAGACTGTTATGGTGAGTCAAGTATATACTCTCTAGTGGGGAGCAGTAGGAAGCCTTGCCAAGGCTGTAGAGAATGGAATGTCATGGTGACGGCTGAGCCTCAAGCTGGCGTTTTGTCGGCTTGATAAATGGGGCCAAGACGTAATTCCTTTTCCAACACGAAGAACTATTTAATTAAGGGAATGATTGTACGATGTGCTTGTAAGCCGACAAGAGAGAAGATAGTGCAATGCAATTAACAGAAAGGAAGACTCTAATAGAGTAGTACAGTTTGTTCATGCTGGAACGTCGTGAACATATCCGGCCACGCCGGCCAAGTCGCGAAGCGGAAATTGCTGGTTGGCGGAGCACCAACGGCTTAGCGCAGGTTAATCAACACAACAATCGAAGAGAATCATACCGCTCACTTCGTACTTGTAAAACGGAACAATGTTGGAAGAGCCAAGGAGTGCACATGCTCGACTCGGCCACTACCCCCAATCCTGACCCCTAAAGGAGCGTATTGGGACTCCAACCCAACATACTCCAACCCAACATCTTACGCTACAAGAACATCATCTCATTATCCGAACTAGGCTGGGCGGTGTTACTGCCACAGCCATTGAATTCCCCAATCTTGCTAACAGACCTCAATCCTGTGAAATTAAGAACACAACTATAATATAGATAGAAAATCGATCTCCCGTTTTCTACTACGTAAGAATTCTCGCAAGCATACCAAATCTCACGTTTCTAAGATGTCTTCCTCTTTTGATGCTCTATCCCCCAGCTACCAAGATCCACGCCTGCCTTCATATCAAACCTTGAATCCTCTCTCTTATCGAAGTCCAGACCCACCTTTGCCGCGGCGGAGGCGCTCACCTAATTTTCTTGCTTCTGTCAAAAGTCTGGTACATCGGTCTCGATCACCTCTACGCCCACGAACTAGCAATGGAGAGATATACAATACGCCTCCGACTGACAGGTCATACACCGCCACACACCGCCAGACCATACCTCTCGCAAACAATGAACCACGTTCATTGAGATCCTCAGGGCAGAAGCGGCGAAACCGCCGTGAACACATTCCGAGCATGATCGACTACTTGACATTATCGCAACTCGAAAATGTCTGGCAAAGACAAGATACGTACAAAGGATGTGTCGATGCACCTCAAAGAGCTCAGCAGACCGCCATAACTCGCAGCCAGCGAACCGAAGCAGATCTTGAGGTTCCCTTCATCTATATTCAATCGGCACAATGGCGCTATCACTACCCTGATAATTTGGCTCGCTCGAGGTGAGCTGCCGCATCTACGGCGACAGATGTTCGAGCCGATCAGCACAATGATAAAGTGGACGAGCGGGACAGCTCCGGTATACCTTCAGGATATCTTACCCAAGCACGTCCCAGCCTGAGGGTCACCGCGATGGACCAGACCCAGGGCTTAGGATTGTACCACATGAACCGAGACTGCATAGCGCATTACACGCTTCCTAGTCTAGGCATCCGTCGCAACTTAGACTTCATTGCAAATCTTCCTAGGAGAACCCGGAGGAGGTTATCTTTTCGAACGGAGACATGACGAGACTGGCACAGTCCCAAAGGCAATCAAGACAATTGATCGCATTGATGCACGTTGAGACCGATGCCGGTCACCATTGGAGGCTTGCGGCGGATCAAAGATGGAGAGAATGCCTTGCGGTCTGTACCTAAGGATGGCTTCAACTAGCACAGCCGCACATAAGGCGTAATAATCTACTGTACGTAGTAAATAATGAGGAACTAGTTAACTAGCTCTTACCCAATTAGACTCTCCATAACATCCAACACTGCAAGTAATAATCGAATCGATCCGAAGCAACAAGTTTTTCGACTCGTTGTATTCCGTACTATTGCGTGGCGTAGATCAAAGCAAAGAAACCCAGCAGAAGATCCCAACCTTTCTCTTTCCATTATGTGTGAATCCGTCCATGTACATCAGCTACTACTTTGATTTCCATTTTTAGATAACTCGGTCATGAAGAGAAAGTGGCCTGCTGCTTTGGAAATCCGGGGAACTTAGCCAACCAAAGTCGAATTCAAAGACAGAGATTTCCAGGATTTTCGCTCACGGTCCACTAGGCACCAATAATGTGCCTAGCTATCATTGCTCAATTCAATGACCATTATTGATCAGTGAAGAATCAATCGTCCAGTGGATGAGTGACACCTATTGCATCGAATTTTCGACCTTTCAAACCGCGCATTGGTGTCTCTTTGATGAACAACACCACTTAGATCCCAGCTTGATACATGAAGCCTTCTCCATTGGCACCCCTTATATCTACTTCTTAGGCCACTGCCTTAAGCAATCAGCTCGACCTCACGGGGTGTCGTGCAATCTGAGCGCTTGAAGAAGTCGACATTTGCCTTGTTGCAGCTTTTAAATTGTATAATTTTCGAGGGCAACACACAAGACACCTGTTCGTTACGGCAAAATCGATATCATAAGACGCGATTAACCGGTGCGGACAAGCTCCACCGAAGCCCGCGTTGCACAAGCGCTTGAAAAAGACTGGATAATATTAAATTAATCT
>JAABUL010004080.1_pt1 | contig 20250 bp, 1 predicted proteins | sample 5559151 | NCBI WGS metagenome assembly JAABUL01 (sample SAMN10711876, study PRJNA513368) | rock metagenome | isolation source: Antarctica rocks | place: Antarctica: Victoria Land, Pudding Butte sud | reverse complement strand
TAGTAGTAATAATATAAAGATAATATAATTTATACCTTATAACTACTTACCTAGCTATTATACCTTATAAAATATTATATATTAATAATTTATATAATTATATCTTTATAATATACCTAATTATATTTTATTATAAAATTAGCTTATATAATCTAAATTTTAAATTTATTTTTTAAATAATTATATTTTATTTAAAAAGTAGAATCTCTTAATAAGCTATTTTAATAAAGGTATATATTTTAAAAGGACTTAATTATTTTTAGATTTTAATTAAATGTAATTATTTTAGATTTATAATATATTAATATATATTACCTAGTATTAGATTTTTATTTTAGTTATATATTAGATATAAATAGTTTAAGTAGGAGTATTAAAATATAAGGTTCTATTAAGGCGCTAAGATATTTAGTTAATATATTATAATAGTTATATTTAGTTCTTATATATTTAGTAACCTAATTAAGTATTCTATTATATGTTTTAATATTTTATTCCCTAATACGCTAACTACGCTTAAAAAATACCTTAGTATAATAGGCTATAATTAGTAATATATAGTATTCTATATTACTATTATAAAGCCTCTATTATAATATAAGACTTTACTTAGAAAGTCTATTATTAATATTAGGGATAACGCTTATAAAAAAGCCGCTAATAGATTATATATAATAGTACTTATACTAAGAAATTTAAATACCTTTAATTAATTATAGAAGCTTTTTACTTTACTAAGTATTCTTTACTATTTTAATAAGTAGTAGTAACTATTTATAGACTTAAAAACTAATAAAGAATCTAATTATAAAGTAATTATCTATTATATAATTAAAGATACTAAGTATCCTAGTTTAATATCTATATTATTAATAGCTATAGAAGACTTCTTAAAGTAGAAGTTATAATAACTAATCCTATTCCTAAGCTACTTACTTATTAATGCTAAGACTAGGTACTAGCCTATTAAACTTAAGGTAATAGGCCTTATCTAAGTTATTAAGAAGATATAATATATAATTAAAGTAAATTATAAGCTAATAATAATAATTTATATTAATAATTTAATAATAATTTTAAATATAAGGTAAATTAACTTAAATATAATCTTAATTAAAAAGCTTAATCTCTAACTTATTATGGTATTAAAATATTTATAATAATTTTATCTTAATATTTATTATAAGCTTAATAAGGTAAATACTATACCTAATACCTTATTAAGGCTAATAAGTCGCGAGTATTATCCTAATTAAGACTGAAAAGGCGAACTTAATACCTTATTTATAAAACATTTCTTAGTTAGCCTTAAAAAAATAAGCTAACTCTTTTATAAACGCCTTATTAATAGATATTAAGAGCCTTAATAAGCTTAAGTTATAAAAATAGTTAAGGATAATAAGGACTTAAATAAGAATATAATAAAGTTAGTATATAAAATTATTAATAAAATTCTATATTTTAAAGATAATAAATTTAGCCTACGGCTATATATACTATCTATCATAGAAGTAGAGGTATTTAAGCTTATATATAATAAGATAGGATATCTAGGCTACGCCCGTATATACAAGAGGCTAATAGAAGGTCTATATATCTATAATATATCTAAAAAGCTTTATAAATTTACCTTATTTAATACTATCCTTATTATTAATTAAACTAGACGCTATAATATTAGTTATATAGCTTATTATAACTAATCCTAACGCCTACTTATCTATTTTATACTATTACTATCAATTTTATCTTAGTATTACTAATAATTACTAAAGGCCTTAACTATATTATATTAATAACATGTAAGCTATTAAAGGTAATTATACTTATTTTAAATAAATTAATATAAAATATTAAAGACAAGGTAATTAAATTACTTAATAAGCTTATTAAGATTAACTAGAGGTTACCTTATAATAATAATATTAAATCGCGATTACAAGTTTATTAATAAGTTATAATAGTAAATGTTTAATTATTTAAAGGTTAATTTACTTTACTTAATAGCCTAATATACTTAAATAGATAGGTAGTTAAAATAAACTAACTAAAGTACTAAAATTACCCTATAATACTATATCGCTATTCTTAAGTATAAGAATTAGTAGCTATTAGTTCTTCCTAGAATAACTATTATATTAAATAAATCTATAAAATATAGTTAAATAAATAAGACTCCTATAGAAGTCTTATATAATTTTAGAATATAAGAGGTACTAGACCTATTAAAGCCTTTTAATAGTAAATTAATTAAGGTAAACGTCTTAGAAGTAAATATTATAAGGACCTTATTATAAAATATTTCCTTATAGGTTATACTAGTAGCTCTTACTACTACTAAAGTATTAGTAGTAATATCTAAGTATTAACCTTCTATTATTAATATAAAAGACGTTATTATATTTACCTTACTATAAATAAAAGACTATTATAATTCTAGGTATATAACTAAATTCTTTAATATTAGTAACTTAATTAACCTCCGCTTATATTAAGGATACCGCGTACCTAATATTATCTCTAAGAAGCTTAAATAATAATTTATAAAACTATTTAAGATTCTAGAATAGGTTAATTATCTTACTTATAAGTTATAAATACCTAATATTATATAAATCTATAACATGATATTAATTATATATCTTAAACTAGCTACTAATCCTACTAATAACTTATATTAATAATATTAACTACTAGCTCTACCTATTATAATAAACGGCGAGATAGAATATAAAATTAAATACTTATTATAAAAGTATTATATCTAAAAGGGCTAAGGCTAGTTTACCTAATATCTTATTAAATAGCTAAGGTATAGTCTAGAGGATAATATATAAATACCAGACTATTATCTACCTAATACGGAGGAATTAGTAAGGTAATATAAAGAGGTAAATAGGCTTATTACTATAATTAGGAGACTTACTTAAAGAAGGATCTTATTTTTAGCGTAATTTTACTTTAAGTACTATATAATTAATAATCTCCTAATTACCCCGCTTTTACTTTTATATCTATAAGGTACTTATACCTCTACTATTAAGGCAATAGCTTTATTTATTTATTAGTAACTATTATAGCTATTATTAAAGACTTTATATCTTAGCGTATTACTTAGCCTAACGGGCTACTATCTAGATTAGGCCTAATGCCTTAGTACTAAGGTAGGCCTTCTACCTTCCTACTAATACATCCTTTTACTACCTTATAAGCTATCCTTATAATTAACTAGTTTATTATTTTATATATTATATAAAAGAACCTTAAATTAACTTAATTATATTATACTACCTTATCTTTATCCTTTATAAGAGAATTAAGATAATATTTAAAGTTGATATTTATAAAGCTTAAGCCTTTACTTATACTTAATAAATTAAGACTATCTTAATTATAAGATTAGACTATTAATAAAACTCTTATATATATAATTAATTTTTTTTCTAAAATAGGCTATTATATACTCCTAATCTTACCTAGAGTTTCCTCTTAAATTAAAAAATTTAATAAGGCCCTTACTAGAGCCTCCTTTATTAGATCCTCCCTTATTAAAGCCTTTATTATTATAACCTCTTATAATATCTTAAGCCATATTATTAATAGGTAAACTATTAATTATAAATCTACTCTCCTCTATTGAAATATTAGCTACTCCTAAGCTAACCTTTATTAATGATAATACTAAGTAGATATTAATAAAGGAAGCTATTTATAATTAATTAATTAACCTTATAATATAAAATATTATTATTATTATTATTATTATATAAGTAATTATTAATATTAATATAGCTTAATACTTATAAGAAAATCTCTTATAATAAGGTCCTTTTAATCTACTAGGCCTTAAAGGCCTAATAGGTATAATAGGTAATAATTGAAATTCTTAATAATAATTAAAATTCTTAATAAAATCTTAGAGACTTAAAATTCTTTAATTTAATATATAACAATAAGTCTATTAATATAAGGGTAGCTATTAAGTATTTTAATAAAGAAACTTATTTTAAGGATATATATTTATTTTTTAAATAAGCTAAGTAAATATATTTACTTAAGAATCCTATTAAAAATTAAAATAATCTCTAATTAAGTCTCTATAATTAGGCTTTAAAGTAGTAGATAGGTAAGCTCTTAAAGATAAAGTAATATATTATATTATTTAATAATAGTATTAGTAAGTAATATAAACTCTTATTAGAAAGGTTTTAATAATTATTTAATATTATAATCAAAATTATATTATATAAGAATTATATAATAAGAGATATAATTAACTATTATAAGCCTAGGAAGTTTAATATTAAGATATTATACTTTATTAAAGATTCTAGCTTAAAAGATAATAAATCTTAATAATAGAAAATATAAGTAATAGACTTATATTAATAGATATTAAATTATTAAAGCCTTTAATAGTAGGTAAACCTAATAATATAAGCTTAATAAATAATAAAATTAAGCTAATTAAGCTAATTAGGCTAATAATAAATTATATTAATAAGGTTATTAAAATAATAGTACTTAACCTCCTTTTTAATCTTATTAAGGTAATTAAGCTTACTAATTAGATTAATAATATTAATAAAATACCCCTTAAACTTTATCTCCTCTTATATAAAGACTAGAAATTATAGCTAGCCCTATAAATATATTAGATTCTAAAAAATAACTTAGCTAATATTAATAATAACCTTATCCTTTATAATTTATAAGGTAGGGCTAAGGTAATTATAAGCTTAAATAGTTATAAGAAAATTATTAACCTTATTTCTCTTTATAATAAGCTTATTAAGCTAGTATAAAAGATATTTTAAAAGGCTTTAATAATAGTAAGTTATAAGATTAATAATAATATTATATTAAGCTAATATATAATATTTCTAATAATAATAAATATTTACTAAATTAATATAAATCTGATTATATAAGTAAGTACTTATTAAATAGGATTAATAATAACCTTATTAAATATAATTGTTTATATAAAATTTCAGAGGTTAACTTTATAACTTAATTAAAGATATTAAATAATTATATTTATTCCTCTTATATATCTACTTTTATATCTAGAAATTAGCTCTTTAATTATGTATAATAATGATATTAGGTGTTATAAAAGCCTTTAATATTTATTATAAAGCTTTTAATAGGTTATACTACTACGCTTAATATAAAATTATTGTTAATAGTAAAGTCTATTATTCTTTTAAATTAATTTAAGGCCTTAAATTATAAATTTTATAAATTAAAGTATATTATTATTATTATTTTATAATTCATTAATAATATAATTACTTAGTAAATAAAAGTCTATTTAAATAGTAAATATTTAATTACCTTAATTAATTAAGCTTATATAAAAGGGTCCTACTTAATATTAAAATTAAGAAGATAGTATCTTTAATACTTATATATAATATTAATAATAAGATTATAAAGATAGATAAATACTTACTTATAAAAATTTATATTAATAATATAATTAAAGGTAATATAATAATTACTTTCATAATTATATAGATTTATTTAATAAATAATTTAAAGGTAAATCTACTTATTAATAATAATATTTTCATATTTTAAAAAATAATCTTAAACTTTAATAAATGAATTATTATTATTAATTATTATTAAGATTTTATTATACTTATTAATAGTTATATTTATACCTTACTTAATATTAAATAAACCTTTAAGGTAATATTAATTATTATAATACTTTTATATTCTATTATATAAGTTCCTATAGTTTATAAAGGGGATATCCCCTTTAATAGAGACTTTCTTTATAAGCTTAAGTACGCCTAGGACTTTAATAATAATAATATTTTTATATATGTTATTAATATATTTATGTCCTTTATATATATATAAAATACTTTATTAATTCTAGTATACTTATTATATAAGGTACGCCTAGGTTTATTAATAGAATATAATTAAGATAGTACTTACTTTACTACGCTAGTAGATATCCTATTAATAGCTAGTAATATTAAATCTTAGAAGTTATCTATTATTAAAGGCTTTATAATCTTAATAATAATATATATTAGGATTATATAACCTATTATAAAGTCTATTATCTTATTAATAATAAAGACCTTAATAATAATAATAGATTCTATCCTTAAATATATATTACTTAATAATATTATAGTTTATAGTTTACCTAAGATAGCTAAGAAGATTACTATTATAATAGCTAAGTTCCTAAAGGTATAAATTAATTATAATATAATAGTTAATATACTTAAGGAGGAATAGATACTTATATTATTAAAGCTTAATATAATATTAAAGCCTTTATATATTTACCTTATTAATTAGAAGGATAAGGACCTTATAATAAGATATTTAAAAAGCTATATATTTAAAGTAAAATAATTAAATTAAATTAATTAACTCCTTTTAATTATCTTATATTTATAATTTAATGAAATATATTAGAATATTATAAAGGATACATTATAATAAATATTTAAGAGCTTAATAAGATTAGTTAATTAAATAGTTATTTATTACCTTTATAATTTAAGCTTACTTTAGCTATTATAAGCTATTTATATATTTCTATTATAAATAGTACTAGTTAGTTCTATTAATTTAATATCTAAAAGTATAACTATTATAAGCTTATAATAATCTTATATTATAATTAAGAGTAATATAATATTATCCTTATAAGATATAAAGGCTTATTATTATATATTTAATATTAGATTAATAAGCTCCTCTACTTATTTAAGAGCTTTATAAAGGCTTATATAAATAATATTATTATATTCTTAAAATACTTACTTAAGTACCTTACCTATTTATATAAATTATTGAATTTATATTAGGAGTATTAAATTAACTTTAATCTTTAGATAATATTCTTAAGCTTTTTATTTATTATCCTTTTAAGTTAAAAGGTTAACTCCTTAAGCTTATTTATAATTAAAGAAAAGCTTATAACTATTAATATTATTCTCTTCTTATTCTTATTATAAGATTTAAAAATCTTCTTAGGCCTTATTAAATAACTTTATTTATTAATATTAAGGTATACTTAATATATTAACTTCTTTTAATAATATTAGATTAATCTTACTAGGATCTTATTTAAGAATATTAAAGGCTTTACAAGGAAGATATAATTAATATAATTAATATATAATTTAATTATAATAGAGTAGAAGGCTTTTATAAATTTAAAGGATATTTTTAATAACTTTACCTTCCTTATTTATTTTAATAAAATAAGGATCTTATTTATTAATTTAAATATATATTTGAGAGATAAGGCTTTATAATAATAATTTATTATATTAAGAGAGACCTTATTAAACGCTTTAATAAGATAGATATTTAATTAAATGTATTCCTTAATAAAATATTAAAATAGGTAGAATAAAATTATTAATTAATTAGATTAAAGGTAATAAGTATTATATAAGTAATTAAGAGGATTAATATAAGGACTAACTAGTAATATAGCTTAGGCGCTACGTTATAACGCTATAGTAGTACCGCGCTACCTCTTTCCTTATATATAGATAAGGTGAGGCTAGTAATTAGTCTTAATACTTATAGAATAAAGAGTTTAATATATATACTATTTAAGCTACTTAATAGTTATATTATTACATAATATCTATTATATGCATTAGTCTCTTAGCGTACTACGGAAGGCTTCCGTAGTTATTATATATAGTTATAGATCCTTCTTCTCTATTAGATTATTATCTTATCTACCTATACTACATCCGCCTATAATAATTAGTAGTAATACTTTATATATTATATCTTCTAGGTACTATATAACTACCTAGAAGTACTGACTACTATTATAGTATTAACGCTATCCTTATAGTACTAATAATCTAATACCTAAGTCTTATAAACCGTCTCTATAGAAGGCTTTAGTAATCGCTTCTATAACTAAACTATCCTGCGTACTAGAGTATATCCTATAATAAGGGCCTTCTTTTATATTACTCTAAAGTATTATAGAAGCCTTTAGCGGATACCCTTATACTATAAGTAGCCCTTAAGTTAACTAACTTATCTAACTAATATAACGCTCCTTCTAAGAAGACTAGAGTTCCTTCTATTCTTCTAAACTTATTTAGATAGCGGTCTCCTAGTTAACTAGTATATAAGTTATTACTATTTCTACCTTCTTATCTTCTTTCATTTTTACTTCTTCTCTTAACTTTATAGTAACCTCTTTAATACCTTAATAGCTATTAACGCTATTAGCCTATAAGGTAGCTACTCTTAAAGACTCTAATAATATCTCGCTTTTATTAATTATAAATAATTTAGTCCTATTATTAATCCTTATATTACCTAATATTATTACCTAAGCCTACTTAATATTTAATTTTATCTAAACTAGTTACTAGTACTATTATATTATCTAGAAGGTACCTTATAAGGTCCTCTATTTTATTACTACTAATTATAAGAGACCTCTCCCTCTCTCTTAGAGACTAGCTTTATTATAAGATACTAGAGTAAGGTCTTTAAACTTAGACTAATCTAAGCCTACCTAGCTAAGCGACTAGGCTATTAACCTACCCCTCTTTAGGATATTTATAAAGGCTTTTATTATCTCTACTACCTAGTTATATAAATTTACTAGGTCTATATTAATAAATAATACGCCTAATCTATTTACTTCCCTAATAACTAGTCTATTAGTCCTATCAGGCCTGTTAGGTTCCTATTCTCCCGCTCCTATAACTTAAGGTACTTCTATTAAAGAGGAAATAGATTATAGTTATCCTTTATAATTTTTATTATTATAGTCTTTATAATTATAGTCTTTACTATTAAAGCCTTTCGCGGATATAATAGTCCTATTCTTATAAGCTTAAGCTGATTAAATAGTAGCTATTATTATATAAATAATAATAAGCTAGTAATAATTAGCTAAATTTAAATTAAGGACCTTATTTAACCTAGTTTTATACTAGGAATATTAGCTACTTTAAGCTAAAGCCTAATATTCTAGTTATAGAAGTTAAGGATAAATATAATATTTATTATAATATCTTTAATTTAATAACTAGGTTAAAAGTAAAGGCTACTATTATAAATATAACTATATTATAATAAAACCTTAATACTTATTTACCGAAAGAAGCTAATAACTAATTTACTAGTTAACTAATATATAACTCTAGATAAGGTTTATAGTATAATCTTAATAGTATTAATAGCTAGTGTAATATATTAAAGAAGCGGTTTTATAATTCTCCTAGTAAGTCTCTAGGTCTACTGAAGGTAATCTATTATACTATCTAAGATATATATAATTAATATAACCCCGCTAACTATATAATAAGTATTATATTAAATAGCCCTAACGTAGATATTATTACTACTAAGCTATTATAGGTACTTCTCGCCTATAAGTATATAAATAGTAAATTATATTATAACCTAGTTAAGCCTACTATAACTTTAATTATTTTAGGTTTAATTAAAGAGCTATATTTATAAAAGGATATCTAATTTAATATTTATATAAATATTATATCCCTTATATTAAGGATTATAATAGCTATTATAAGTTAGTAATTATAAAATAATAATAGGCTTAGTAGCTAAGCTAGTTAGTATTAATTTTAAGTAAATAACTAGTTATAAAACTAGTCTTCTAGATCTAGTAATACTAGTAATACTCGCCTCTACTACTAGAATAATCTAGTTTACTAATTAAATTAGAATTAAAATTGTTAAGGGTAAGATACGCCTAGGATATTATAGCTACCTTAAGCCCCTTAAAGGCTTTAAACTATAGTAATAATAGGTTCTAGAAGCGGGTTAGGTTTTTAATAATAGGGGTAGAATAGTAATAATTATTATAGTAATAGACCCTAAAGGACCTATTAGGCTACTATTAAAGAATAGTTTATAAAAGACTTTAATAATAAATATAATTAATTAATTAATTAGTATAAATATAATAAAGAAGATTACTCTATTAAAGGCTCCCGTAAAGAGAGTTATAATAATATATAAGATATTAATTTCCTTATATAACTTAAGGATACTAATTATCCTTATTCTAATTATAATATTACCTTCTCTTTATAAAATAAATTATTTAATTACCTTAGGTTATAATATTAGCTAAAGCCTCCTATAAAGATATTATAACTATTAAAGGCTTTATTAAATAATCCTTAAACTAATTTAAAAGTAGTTATATTTATCCTAAATAAGAGCCTTAATAATATACCTTAAACTAACTTTATTAATATTAACTTTAATATAATATTAGATTAGAGTAAGCTACTAAGTTGTTATTTTTAGGAATAAAAGTATATTATAATTAAGGTTACTTAGTTATTAAAGCTTAGCTAGGAGTAGATAGATATTTACTTAGATAATATTTATATTATTATCCTTATTAATTATACTTATCTTAAGAAGTACCTCCCTAACGTTAATCTTAAGAAAATACTATTATTAATATTAATTTACAATATAAGTAATAAGACTATTAAGATTAATAAATATATCTCTATTAAAATATATATATAAGGTAAGGTTAGAGACTCTCAAAAATAGGCTTTAATAATAGTAGAGGTATATATTATAGATAACCTTAGAGCTTGTATACTTATTAATAATAATACCTTAGTTCCCTAAGGTATAATAATTAATTTTAGGAGGAAGGTTATTTTTATTAAGTTATATAAAGGCTTAATAGTCCTAATTAAAGTTTATACTTAAGTATCCCTATATTTAAGATATATTATTAAGGTTAAGTTAACTATTATAATTCCCTTATATTCTATAGTTTAGGTCTTAGTAGTATATAATAACATTATACCTAATAACTATAATTATCTATTTAAACCTAATTATATATAAGATCTTAGTACTAAAGGTAATATCTATATATATATATAATTAACTTAAGTATATTATTTATATAAGTTTATAACGCCTTACTAATCTTTATATATCTACTTAATAAGGCCTATCTTAGGTCTATTATAAAATATAAATAAGATAGAGCCTATCTAGTTACCCTAGTATATATCTTATAAGCTATTAGTAATACTTAATTATAAAAGTTATATGTTATTAAAGGCTTTATAGCTATAATTATAATATATACGCCCTATATTATAATTAATATAATTAATATAATTATATTATCTTATATTAATTTAATGAAGGGCCTTATTCCTAGTAAAAGCCTTTTATAAGTAGCTATTAACCTAGCTTTAAAATATATTATACCTAACAGTATAACTATTTATAATACCTTAGATATAATATCTTAGATTATTAGAGTTATTGATAACTTTCTTAAGATTTAGATTAACTAAGGTACTACTATTATAATCCTTAAGGATAAATAGATACTTATTACCTTAAAGCCTAATATAGCTCCTAAGCTATCTAGAGTCTATCCTATTAATTATAAGGATAAACTCGTTATAAATAAGACCTTTAATAAATTATATTTATAAGGTAAGATATAATAGTTAAATTAGCCTATCCTATTTAATTATCTAATCTTTATAATTTAGCAAGAAGTTAATAGTAAAAAGAAAGGCCGTATTATTATTAACATATAAGGCCTTAATATAATTATTTAGTTAGATAGCTATTTAATCCTATTATAAAGTAAAATTATCTTAGTTATAATTAATTTACTATTTATATCTATTATAGATAGGATAGGATACTTTTATTAATTTAATATTAAAGAGGTTAACTATTATAAGCTAATAATTGTTTCTTATTATAATTAGGAACAGTATAATATTACTTTAATAGGATATAAGGGATTACCCCTATATATTTAATAATAAACTAATAAAATACTACGCTTATATAAAGGCTTTTTATATACTTATATTAATAATATTATAGGCTTTTTTAAAAGCCTACTTAAATACCTTATTTATCTCTAGAAGCTATTTACCCTATTTCATAAGCGTTAATTAAGCCTAAGTTTAAAGAAGATATTCCTTAACTATCTATCAATTAATCTCCTTAGCTAATATATTAACGCACTTAGGCTATTTATATTAAAAGAAAAGTTAAAGGTTATTACTACCTTATACTTCCCTAACTATCTAAGAGATTTAGAAATCTTCCTAGGATTTATAGGATAGCTAAAGTTATTTATATTAAGGTATACCTAGCGTATTAACTTATTATAAAGGTATAAGATTAACCTTATAATACCCCTTACCACCTTAAATATTAAAGGTTATATTAAGAAGACTAGGCTATTAAAGCCTTTTATTAGTTTATAAAAGTAAAAATCTAGGCTTTTTATAATTTAAAGGAAGCTTTTAATATATCCCGTTTTCTAATATACTTTAATAAAATAAGGTTCTTATTTATTAACTTAAATACCTTTAAGGTATAAGGCTTTATAGTAATAATCTATTATATAAAAGGAGATCCTAATAGTTTAAAGCCTTTTATAAGAATTAATATCTAGTTAATTATATTTCTTAATAAGATATTTAATCCTATTAAGTAGAACTACTAGCTTATAAAGCTTAAAGTAGTAAGTATTATTTAGATTATTTATAAGATTAAGTACCTTATTAAGTCTTCGCGGAGGTTATTAATAATTATTTATATAAACTACTCTATTAATTTTTTTTTATAGTAAACTAGCCTTAGTTCTTTATTTATTAATAAACTTAACCTCTACTTAATTAGAGCCTCTTTAATACCTAACCCTAATTTAACCTCCTAATAAATATAAGCTAGGTAAAAGTAATATTATCCTAGATATACTATTACGCCTTAAAGGAAATATAACCTCCTAACTAGGATTAGGAGCTATAATTACTAGTATATTAGACGTATTATATACGGAAGCCTTTTATAATAGCGGCTATTACCTCTTAAATTAATCTAAGGTACTATTATATCATATTACCCTTATAGAAATATTATAAGATTCTAAAGAACATTTATTAAAGGTATATTAAGATAATATTTAAGAAAATAAGGTCTTTAATATACTTAAGATTTTTAATTAATCTCTTAAAGTAATTTATATATCCTTAAGATTTAAACTATATAATAATCTTATTTATTATATAAACTTTAATAATAATTAGGAATAACTTTATATTCCTAATTTAATAGAAAAAGAGATTTTCTAGCTATCTTATAATAAATAATACTATAATAGGTTTTATAAGATTTATAAATAAATTATAAATTTACTTTACCTCTAGTATCTTATATCTTATTTATAAACCTATATTAAGTATTATCCTACCTATTAAATTAATTAAATTAAGAGGTATAAGTCTTATAGTAGTCTTTAGCCTATTAATAGGCTTAAGATCCTATTTTGTATAATTATAATAGACTTTATTATTATATTACTATTAATATAAGAGAATAGTTTTAATAGCCTATTAACTATTATTAATAAATTCTCTAAGTATATCCTTCTTATTATAAGTTAGATAATATAAGACGCTATATAATAAGCTAATATAATATTAACTAGCCTTATAAGTTATAATTAGGATATCTTATATAATATTATAAGTAATAGAGATCTAAAGTTTATATTTAATTTCTAGAAGGTACTTTTTTAAAGACTTGATTATTAGTTATTTATGTCTACTACCTATTATACTTAGATAGACGGATAATTAGAGAGAATAAATTAAATAGTTAAGATTATACTATACTTCTTTATCTCTTAGTACCCTTATATTAATACTATTAATTATTTATTAATCCTTTTATATCTTTAAAGCTATCTTAATAACTCTATTAATACCTCTATAAGTATAGTATTAATACTTATAACTTTAAGGTATATAATATCCTTAGCTTACTTTTATTAATAGACGTCTTTATAAAAGACTTTAATAGGTTATAATAGCTCTAAAGGGACTAGGTTAAGGAAGCTATTATATTTATTAATATTTTTATTAAGGCCTAATATAATTAAAAATATCAACCTGTTAATACCTCTTAAGGTAATAAGCTTTACTTATACCTAAATTATATATATTCTATCCTAGGCCTTATTAACCTTAAACTCTATTAATAATAAGTTAGACCTTTTAAGATCTTTAATTATATTAGCCCCTTAGCTTATAAACTTAAATTACCTCCTATTATATAGATTTACCTAATTATATTAATAGTATAATTAGAGTTATATCCTAGCTTAGATCTATATAAAAGACCTTAATATAATAATATACTACCTATTTAAGATAATATTAACCTTAAGGAGGATAAGTATAAGTTAAAGGTTATTATAAGTAAGAAAATTATAAGGAAGAAGGTTTAATATCTTATTAAATAAAAAGATTATAGCCTTAAGTATAATATTCAATATAACCTTATTAATTTATGCGATATAATAGAGCTTATTAATAAGTATAAGGAATATACTTATAACTAACTTAGGTCTAGGAGGAAGCGTAGCTAATAAGGTTCTTTATATATATACTAGTTTATAGCGAGGACGCCGCTTTATTTTATTTTAATAGGTATATATTATATGCATTAGTCTCTTAGCGTACTACGGAAGGCTTCCGTAGTTATTATATATAGTTATAGATCCTTCTTCTCTATTAGATCATTATCTTATCTACTTATACTACGTCTACCTACGATAATATCCTTATATTTTAATTACTTTAAACCTTACTAGGGGTAGTAGCCTAGCTATTAATAATTATAATTAATAGAGTATTATAATTATATTATAAAGGATATAATAGAGTATTACTTATAACTTATAACTTATATAAATATAAGAGAATAAACCTTAAGGCTAAATATATCTTAAGTATTAATAAATAAGTTAATTAATAAATAAGTTATATAATATATCTTAATAGAGTATTAGGCTCTATCCTAGTTATATTTATAAAGTTAGAAACCTATATAGCCTTAGAGGATAATATTAAAGAGTTAAAAATATATATTATAAAAAAGTAATAATTATAATAATAAATAATAAACTTAAAGAATAAGGTATAATATAATAATAAAGGTACTTTAATATACTATTATTAACTCTCTTTAATTAATAACCTAAAACTTAAAAGGGTATAATATAAGTATATACTTAAATTATAAAAACTTTATATTTATAATAAAAAGATTATATATAAATATTAAAAATAATTCAATAGTATTATTAACTTTATAAAGGCTAGTTTAATATACCTCTTAAATAATTAATTTAAAATTTAATATACCTTATATTTCTTAATAGCGGATCCTAAGTCTATATAATATAAATATATAAAGAATTTATTTAAAGAGGAATAAATATAGGAATATCTTAATAAGTTCTTATTAAATTAAATAAAAGATCTAGAAAATTAATATCTAATAATTAATAGGCGGTATATAAAAGTAAAGTAAAGGATTAATTAAAAGGTTATAGACTTTATAAATTATTTATTAATTGTATAATAATAATTAAATTTACTTATAAATTATATACTTTATAAGAACTTATTAAATAAATTATATTAAGACTTATATAATCCTATTATTATATAATTATATATCCTTAAAATAAGAGATATACTTATTATATTAATAACTTGAATAAAGTTATAGGTATTATACCTTATATATAATAAGTCTAAGGTTATTATAATTAGGAGAAGTTATTATTAATTAAAATTATTATTATTTTAAAGAAGAGGGAGTTTTATAAAAGAGGTAAGGAAGATAGCCCTTATATTAAATAAAAAGGTCAAGATAACTATAAATCAATTATATTATAATAATAAAGTACATTAGATTCTAGGAAGTTAATTAATCTTAATATAAAATATTATTGTTATTATAAGAAAGATTATATTACTAGGAGTTATCTTAATAGTATTATAATTATTATAAGTATTATAACTAATAAATTAATAAGGAAGATAATAGATTTAAAAAACTTTCAAATATTATTATTATATCTACTATAATAATATAAGGAAAGAAGTAGATAAGAAGGCTTATAATTATTATATAAATAGAGTTTAAGTACTTTTAAAAAGAATATATTATACTAATTAATTTAAGTATTAATATTAATTATATTAATATATACTTAATTAAGGAATATAAATAAGAAATAAATCCTAACATTAATAATATATTATATAATAAGGTTAAATTAATAGACTTATAAGGAGTTATATAATATTATTAAGGTATCCTTTATAATATTATAACTTTTATTTAAGCTATTTATAATTAGAAAAGTAAAACCCTTAAGTAAATTAACTTATAAAGAATTAATAATTCCCTATTAAGTTAAGAAATATAATTAAAATTATTAATATTAAGGAAGACCTTATAAAGTACCTTAAGAGTATTATATATATTATTATATACTTAAGGGTAGACCCTAATAGAGAGTTTAAGGACTTAAAGACTTATTCAAAATTATTAAAGGAGTTTAATACCTTTTAAGATATCTTCTTAATTAAGAAATATTAATAAATTAATAAATTATAATTATACTATTAATATTAAGGAGGATAAAGAATCTCTCTTTAAGCCTTTATAAACTTATTAGAAAGGGAGCTCTATATATTAAGAGCGTACCTTAAATAAATATTAAAAAACGGCTAGATCTATTATTTTACAAGCCTAATAAATATATGAATATTATTTATCCTTAAGAAGGATAGGATAATATAATTATATATTAATTATAAAGCGCTTAATAAGATTATAATTAAAAACTAATACCTTTTACTATTAATTAATAAGTTATTAATAAGACTAGTTAACGTAAAATACTTAATTATATTAGATCTTAAAGACGCCTACTATTAATTATAGATGAGGAAGGGAGATAAATAGAAGATAATATTTTATATAAGGTATAACTACTTTAAATACTTAATTATACCTTTTAAACTTACTAGCTAAATACTTCTACTTTACTTTAAGTATATATTAATAAGGCGTTAATAGGCCTTTTTAATATAATATATATAATCTATTTTAATGATATCTTTATTTATTCCTAAGATAGGGACTCTTATATTAAAGTAATAAAGGTAATATTTTAATAACTTCAAGAATTTAATCTTTATATTAATCTTAAGAAGTATAAACTTATAATATTTAAAGTAAAGTTTCTTAACTTTATTATAAGTAATATAAGTATATATAAACCTATATTATATTAAAATTATAATAGATTAACTTAAATTAAAAAGTATAAAAGATATTTTAATCTTCTTAAGATTTATTAACTTTTATAAATAATTTATAAAATATTACTCCTTTATTATTATAACTCTTATAAATTATTTAAAGAAGGAGTACCTTAATATTAAGGCGGGAAAGTTAATATTATATAATATCTTTTATATAATATTTAAATAGCTTTAGTAGCTCTTTTAAAAGGTATTACTCTTAACTTATTTTAATCTTATAAAAGAGATTTATTTATAAATATCTTAATTTTAATTATTATAATTATTTTTTAAAATAAAAAATCTTCTTTAAGGTAAATTAATTAGAGGTAGAGTAATATTTTATTATCTTCTACTCTTATAAATTAATATTTGTAAAGATTAGATATAAGATATATAATTAAGAATTATTTATAATATAAAGGTATTTCTTAAAAGGGAGCTTATATTAGGTAATAATTATTATAAATTATAATAATCTAAGGTACTTTTTTATTATATTATTATTAATAAAAAAATAGGTAGATTAAGTAATAAAGCTTATTAATTATAACTTTAAATTATATTATTATATAAGTATTAAGAACCTACCTTAGAGGAAATAGTATAGCCTTAAATAAGGTATTAATATTATTATCTAGTTATTATAAAATTATTATAGAATAGTTAAAATAAAGTTAAAACATTTCTATACCAAGATTAATTATATATATTAAAAAAAAGATTCCAACTACTTATTAGAAATTATGTAATAGTTATCAAGTTATTTTAATATAGTAGGCTTCTTATAAGGTAGTTAATATACTATTTTAATAGCTAGATTATGAATTAATAATAAAAGAAGATAATACTTACTTATTAATATTAAAAAACAAGTTAAAGTATATAAGATATATTCCTTTAAATAACTTTTAGGTATATAATACCTATAAATTAAAAGATAATAAGACTTATATTTAAGAGAGATATAAAAGGTTAATAAGGCTTAAAGAATCTTATATCTTAAATAAGGGGAAGAGTAATATACTCTTAATAATATAACATAATATAAGTAATAGCTTTAATCCTACTACTAGCTAATTTAATTATAAATAAATTATATTAAAGAGCTTTATTATAATAGTATTAATAGTAGATAGTACTTATAATAAGTATATTACCTTAATATTAGAAATTATTTAATATCTCTAAGAGAGAGATAAAGAGTTATTTAATAAAAAAGCTATATTAAGGTTAGGGATTTAATAGAGGCTTATAAATATAATATAAATAGTAGATAATATAAGGACTTTTTATAAGAATAACGCTATTTATATACCTAATAATAAAGCTATTAGGTAGGAGATTATAAGACTTTATTATAATAACTTATATATTAGCTATTATCTATAGAAGTATACGTAGGAGCTAATAGAATAAAAGTTCTATTAGAAGTTAATAAATTAAGATATCTATAATTATAATTATATTTAAGGATACTTAATTTACTAGCTAATAACATTATATAGATATATTATTTATAAGACCTTATTACCTTTATTAATTTTAATAAAGCTATTTTAAGAAATTATAATAGACTTTATTATAAACCTCTTATTAAGTAAGTTAAGAGGTAGTATTTATAATATAATCCTAATAATAGTAAACTATTATATTAAAGTAGCTAAATACTTATTTATAATTAAAATAGTAGCTACTATTAGGGTAATTAATTTATTATATTATAATATCTTCTTAGCCTATAACTAGTTAGAAGTTATTATAAGTGATAGGGGAATAATATTTATAAATATCTTCTAGGTAATAATATACTATTATATAAAGGTATAATAAAAGTTAAGTATTATATTTTATCCCTAAATTAATAGATAGATAGAAAGATAGAATAGTATATTAAAGTAATACTTATACTACTACTTAAGCTAACAATTTCACGTACTAATTAACTCTCTTTCTAAGGTACTTTTCATCTTTTAATTACTCTACTTATACGCTATCATTATTATTATCATCATTATTATTATTGTTAATACTAATAGCTACGTATAGTTACTATTATAAAGCTCTTATAATATATTAATTATATTTATAGTCCTTATATATCTTTATATTACTATCTACCTCTTATTATATTATTATATAATAGTAAAGGGTAGTAAGTTAAAATAGCTAAAGGTCTCTAAGAATTATAAGATCCTTATTATTAATAAATAGCTCCTATTTATATAAGAAATATTTAAAAAGATTCTTAAGTACCTTAAGAATAATAATAGTAGTATAAAATATAAGAATATTCTACGTATAATTATTATAATATTACTTTAAATAGTATTTATAATAGTTAATAAAGTAATTAATTAATTAAGTAATAAGAATATTCTTATTACTTTATAATACCTTAAATAGCCTATTAAGTATATTAAAGGTAGTATAATAATTATAAAATATATTATAAATATAATATTATTTACTTATATTAAGCTTATAATTATATAAAAGAAAGGCCTTTTAATTACCTCTTTATTATAAATTTAATTTATAATATCTTATTACTCTTTATAACTAATTCCTCTATTAGATATAAAAGATAAAGAGGAATATTAAGTTATTATCAAATTTAATAATTAAATTATAATTAAATAATTATTTTTAATAGTTATAAATATATATTAAAATTTATCTTAATACCTTTTTAACTTTAAAGGTAATAAGTATAAAAGTAATTAATTAACTTAAGTTAAGGGATATTTATCTCTTTATAAAGAATTAAAGGGTAATAAAAACCTTAAAAAATATTGAAGAGAGTAAAGATTAAATAATATATCTTAAATAAGAAGCTTTTATTATAATTTTTATATTTAAAATAATAATTTATACTATTTCTATTAAGGTTTATTAATTTTTAAGGGACTTAATAATATTTACTTAAATTATTATTAAGGTAAATAATTATTAAAGCTTAAAGATTAAGATAAAGTATATTAATTAATTAAATAAGTATAAGGTTAAGAATCTATTAATTATATCTTTAATATATATTATTAAATTTATATATACTTATTAT
>JAABUL010004079.1_pt1 | contig 20276 bp, 1 predicted proteins | sample 5559151 | NCBI WGS metagenome assembly JAABUL01 (sample SAMN10711876, study PRJNA513368) | rock metagenome | isolation source: Antarctica rocks | place: Antarctica: Victoria Land, Pudding Butte sud | reverse complement strand
AGGTTAAAGATATTAAAGGTAATATAATAGTATATTATTATTATAATAAAGAAGGCTATATCTAACTTAATTATCCTAATTATAATAAGTTATAAACTTATATAGACTCTATTAATATAATCTTAATAAAAAAAATTAAGCCTTATAATTACCTTAAAAGTAGGATAAGAAATTTAATTAATAGAGGTAATATCCTTTATTATAATAAAAGATTAAATAAATCTTTAAGGTAATTAATATTAAATAATAATTCTTTTAAACTTTAAGTCTTACTTAAATTTAATTTTATTAAAGTTTATTATTTAATAAGATATAAAACCTTATAATATTATCTTATTATAAGTATAAGTATTAAGTAGAAGTAATATATATATTTATAAAGCCTATTAATTATACTATTAATTAATAGATAGTTAAGGTTATAAAAGGAAGTATACTACTCTTTTTTATATAATAAATTAATAAGATCTTAATATTATTTTAAATATATTTAATTTAAAGAATTAATATATTTTATTAAATTTAAAGGTAGAATACTAGCGCTTTAAAGTTAATCTTAATATAATATAAATTAATAAGTTCTAATTATTTACTTAAAAAATTAAGAAAGAGTTAAATATATTTATTATTATATATAATAATATAATAATAGGTAAACTTATTAATAATAGCCTTAAAGTCCTTAAAAAGCTTTAAGACTTTATTAATATCTTCTTTAATAATAAAGTAGGTACTTTACCTATATTTAAAAAAGGTAATTATACTATTAATTTTATAAAAGGTAAAGAGTTACCTTATAAACCTCTTTATAATCTATCTTAAATTAAATTAATAGAATTATAATACTATCTTAAAGATTCTCTTTAAAAAGGCCTTATTTATTATTTTATTTCTTTAATTAAAGTACTTATCCTCTTTATATTAAAGAAGGATAATAGGCTATATTTATATATAAATTATAAGGATTTAAATATAATAATTTTTAAAAATAGATACTTATTACCTTTAATTATTAAAATATTAGAGTACTTAAATAATTTTAAAATCTTTATAAAGTTAGATCTTAACGATACTTATAATATAATTTATATTAAGAAAAGTAATAAATAAAAGATTACTTTTTATATTTATTATAATTACTTCAAACATTTAATTATACCTTTTAGGCTTAGTAATATATTAATTATATTTTAAGTTCATATTAATAGGACCCTTATAAGACTTATTAATATTATATATATAATATACTTAAATAATATCTTAATTTATAACTTTAATCTAATAGATTATTAATAGTATTTTTAATAAATATTAAAAAAGTTATAATAATTCTTATTATTTATTAATCTTAAAAAGTATTAATTTAATATTAAATAAATTAAATTTTTAAAGTTTATTATTTAAACCTTTAATATTAAGATAGATCTTAGTTATATAAAGACTATTAAGGAATAGCCTTAACTTAAAACTTATTAGGATATATAAGTCTTTTTAAGCTTATAAATTTTTATTATTAATTTACTTCTAATTATTTATATATAATAGAGCTACTTATAAGCCTATTTAAAGGAAGTAAAGATAGTAAAAAGATTAAATTATTAAATTAAATAATTATTATTAAAGAGGTATTTTAAATATTATAAAATACCTTTACCTTTATATTATTTCTTTATTATTATAATCTTATAAAGGTACTTTATATAAAGATTAATATATTAAACTTTATTATAAAAATAGTTTTATTATAATAGGATAAAAAGAAATACTAATAACCTATTATATTCTAATCTTAAAGATTAATTAACTTAGAATAAAATTATAAGACTTATAATTAGGAATTACTTATTATTATTATAATAATAAAATAGTAATAATATTATTTAAAGGATAGTAAATTTACTATTAAGATATAAATTAATTATAATAATCTTAAAGGATTTATAAAATAAAAGGAATTTAATTTTAGATAAGTATAATAGGTATTAAAACTTACTACTTATAATTTTAAGATATTTTATTATTTAAAGAAGTTAAATCCTATAAATATACTATCTTATTACCTTAATTATAAGGGAAAGTCTCTCTTAAATATAAAATTATAATTAATATTATAAAATAAGCTTACTCTTTAAAGGAATAAAGATCTTAAAGAAATTAAAAATATTATTATAATTATAAAATTTATATTTTATATTATAAGTATTTAAGTTATTATACTTAAAAAGGATATGAAAAATATATTAAAAGAAACTCCTTATAATAATACTTAAAAGCTTATAAAGAATCTTATTAAGAATATTTAAAAATATAATAATTAGGTAAAATCCTTTTTAAAAGTATTAATAATATATTATTATAATTAATTATAAATATAGAATTTAAATTCTAAGGAATTATTAATATTTAATAATTACTTTTATATTCCTAGGAATAAAGTATTATAAAGTAAGTTAATTTACTATTATTATAATAATCCTTTAATAGGTTATTTTAATATTAAGAAGATATATAATCTTCTTATTTATAAATACTATTAAGATAAAAGCTTAATTTAGGTTATTAAGTAATATTAAATTTATAATATCTATTAATAAATTAAACTATCTTATTATTAGGATTATAATAAACTTAATCCTCTTTTAATTCTAATCAAGCCTTAAAAGAAGATTTTTATAAACTTTATTATAAATTTATCTTTTATTAAATATAAGAATATAATTTATAACTTAATCCTTATTATTATAAAGTAATTTATTAAAATAATAAGGTATATTCCTATTAATATAATAATTAATACCGCGTAGCTAATAAAAGTATTTTATAAAGAAATAATATATTAATATAATATATTAAATAATATTATTAATAATAGAAGCTCTATATTTATTAATACCTTTTAATTAACTATTTACTTTTATTTTAAAATTAAGAGGTACTTTAGTACTACCTTTTATTTATAAATAAATAGGTAAATTAAGTATTAAAATTAGGTATTTAAATATTATTTATATATCTTTATAAATAATATTTATATTAATTAGACTAAATAGTTATTTATAATTATAATTATATATATAAATAATTATTATTCCTTTATTAAAATAATATCTTTTTACCTTATATATAAATATTATCTTAAGATCTATTAAGAACTTAAGGATAAATCCTTAAAGGGGGAGGTATCTAATATAAATAAAAGGATTAAATTATTATAAATTATAAAAGATAAAGCTATTAAGCGCCTTTAAATTATATAAGAATCTTAGACTAAGTATTATAATAAGAATTATAAGTTATAAATATATAATATTAATAAATAAATAATATTACTTACAAAGAATTTAAAGTAAAGATATTTAAATAAGAAATTATCTTATAAGTTTATAAGGCCCTTTAAAATTATAAATAAAGTTAAATTATAAATATATTACTTATTATTATCCTAAATTTATAAGACTTATAATATATAATATATTTTATTATTAGAACCTTATCATCTTTATAATTGTAATAAATTAATAGATACTTTTATATAAGCCCTTAAACTTATTAATAATAAAGAATAATAAGAGGTTAAAAAAATTATTAATAAGATTAATAATAAATAAGGTATTTAATATAAAGTTAAATAAATAGGTTAAGGTAATAAATATATTAAATAGGTTCTTAATAAAAACTTTAATAGGTTATATAAATTAACTTAATCCTATAATATATAAGTAGGTAATAAGTATAAATATAATAAAGATATTTAATTAATAATTTATATAATTAGTAAGTAGTAGTAATATAATAAGTTATAAAGTAAAGTAGATATATATCTAATAAATCTATATTATAATTATATTCCTTTATATAATTATACTTACCTATATAAGTAATTTAGGTAGGAATATACTTTTATAATATTTATCTATACAATTATAGTAACTATAATATACTATATTTAAAAGAATACTATTAATTTTAATATAATCTAATAAAGATATTAAGGATATATTATTGAATAATAAGCCTAGGTACCTTATATTATATAAAGTTTAATATTAAATAAGATATATTAATAAGCTATTTATATTAAAATATAATTATAAAGATTAATTATCAAATTCCTTAAAACTTATAAAGGATATAAATCCTTTGAAGTTATTAAGATTAATATTTATTTAAAGGTTTTATATATTATATTTTAAAGGACTTTATTAATAGAACTTTAATACCTCTAAAAGCTTTATATACTTTTATAAGCTATTAAATTCCTTTTAAAGGACCTTTACCTAGCCCTTGAATACTTTAATATATTCATTTAAAGTATTAATTATAACCTATATATTAATAATTATATTAAGTATAAATTTTATTATAATTAATATTTACTTATATACTTAATATTATTAGGTAATTAATTTATTAAGCTTCTTTCTCTTCTTCTCTTATACTATTATTATACTACGTTAGATAATAATATTAATAATCCGCCTTACGTAGTAATATAATACTAGAGGAATCTTTTATATATTAATTAATATATTAATAGAAAGCTATTAGAGTACTAACTTTTATATAATAATTAATATTATAATAGCTATTAATATATTAATTATAAAGAGGGGCCCTACCTCTAATATAATTATTAAGCCCTTTTAAAAGATAAGTCTTATAAGCTAGATCTAATATATTATTAATATTAATACGCTATCTTAAAGTAAGCGTATATAAATATATATTAAAGTTAAAAGCTATAATTCTACTATAAGTTAGCTTATTAATAAATAATAATAATATAATAGTATAATAATTATATATTTATAAAGTTATAATATATATATATATAATAATAAGATATCTATATTATATATTAGTATTACTACTACTACTATCTTATAACTAGTATAAGTACTTATAAGAGAGGTTATAAGAATTATAAAGAAGATAAAAATTTAAGATAGGAAGTTTATTAATATACTATTATATTAGCGCGTATATAATTAAAGTTATATAATTAATAATAATAGATATTAACCTTCTATCTTATTTTATATTAGATATTAATAGATATTAATATATCTATTATTATATCTTAATATATATATCTAATAGAAGTTATATATTATAATATTATTAATATATACCTATTATCTATTATTATATTCGCTATTTAGTATAATATATTAGTAATAAGTAATAGTATATTATTATATTATAATAATACTATCCTACTATTAATATAAGTTATAGGTATAATATTATAAAGTACTTTATAAAGATTTAATTTACTATTAATATATACTATAATTATAATATCTTTACTAAGTAATAATAGTTTTATTCTACTACTAATATATATTATAAGTATAACTATTATAAAATAGATAAGATAGTATTATTATAAATACTTATATATTATCTACCTTTATAAAGATATATTCTTTATATATCTATTAAATAATATTATTATTACCTTATAAAGGTTTTAGTATACATATATCTTATATATAATAGCTAATACTATTATAATAGTAATATATTAAATAATCCTTCTTCCTTATTTTTCCTACTAGGTTTTAAGGTTTTTTAATAAATATTTATACCGTTATATTCCTAGGGACTAGGACTTAGGAGGGGAGGGAATTATTAGGCTATAATATATATATACCTTATACACTATTATATAACCTACTTAGTAGACCTTCCTCTTAAATATAAGATAATATTAGTATAATATTAAGTTATATCTTAATATATATATATTATCTAGGTACTCCCTTATATTTTCCTAAGTTCCTTAGAGATTAGTTCTAATATATATATTACTTAAGATATTAGTATATTATATCCTATCTTAAGCTATATTACTTAACTCTACATCTTTTATATTTCTAAGCTACTAGCTTAGAGCTAGCGGTATCTAGCCTTATACTAAGAGTAGATACTAAGTAATTAAGTTAATACGAATAGTTAGATTTAAGTATCTAAGTTAATACTTAACTAGAAGTTAAGTATTAACTTAAAATTATTAACTTAAATTACTAAGACTTATCTATTAATGATATTTCTAAGAATAGTATTATGTTTAGTATTATTAACTATATTTTTAGTTTATCTTTAGTACTATTTCCTATTAATAGAAAAATATAATATTAAGAAATATATTAAATAAGAATACTACTAAAAATAGTATTAATATTATTAAAGATAATATTACTTTTAGTATTAATAGTACTATTATTAATACTAATTCTAATAAGATTACTAAAATATTTAATAGTTTCTCTAAGTAATATAAAAAGGTAATATATTTCTTAATAATAAGATAAAGAGGATTAATAATAAAAATCGAAGGCTAATTTTTTTTTACTAAATTTATATTAAATATATATTATTATTTAATTTTTAATTAGCTATTTTTAGTCTTATTAATAGTTAGTACTATAGTAATTTAAGTTAGTTTAACTTAAATTAGTAAAGAATTAAGAGGTTTTTAAGTTAATACTAATAGTTAGAATTAATTATTTAGGTTAATTCTAAAGTAGATATTAAGTATTTAAGTTAATACTAAAAGTTAGAATTAAATCCTAACTTAATAGTTAGTTTATATAAGATAGTGTTAATATATTTATATACTTATATATAAGGTAATTTATATAATTTACCTTACTATTACTATACTACTACTACTACTAATAAGGTAGATAAGTAAATATATAATTAAATATATTAAATATATTTTTATATCTCTAAAATATTTTATAGATAAGAAATTATTAGCTATTATAACTAAGAACTTAATATATAAGTACTCTAATAATTATAATTAATACATAGAACAAATTAAAATAAATTAAGATAAATTAAATAAATAAAGTTATTAAATATAATCTTAATTTTAAATATCTTAAAAGTTTAATATCTAATATTTAAAGTAAATAATATAAGAGCTCTTTCTTAAAGTTATTTTTATTCTTAATTAAAATTTTATATTATAAATTATTTTTTTTAATTTATTTATTATATATAAATATTTGATAATATTTTAATTTTCTTTCCTTCTCTTCTTACCTCTCTTTTATAAATATTACTAGTAGTTATCTTATTATAATTTTTATAATTTTTATAATTTTTCTTAACTTTTTCTTAATTATTAGAGTAATTAAAGTATTAAGTTAACTAAGCTTAAATAAGTTTATTCTTTAAAATAATTCAAGATATTTTTAATCTATAATTATTAAATACTATTAAGTTAGATAAGCTTACTTTAAGTACTTTAATAAGAACTTATTTATAAATAATATCTATAAATATACTTATACTCTATAATTTTATTTTAATTAAGTATATCTTTATTACTTATATTAGTAATTTAGGAAACTAGTTCTAGTAGTTCTAGTAGCTTATAAGGAGAGACTTATACTTAAACTAGCTTATATTAGCCTTAAAAGGATATTTATAAATCTTATATTATATATTACTAATATAATAACTAAATAGCCTAGATTTAGAGTTTAAATTAAAACAGATTAAAACTCGCTAGGTTATTAGCTTCTAAAGTTAAAAGTTTTAAAATTAAGAGAGAAATACCTTTAACTTTAGAAGCTAATAACTTAGTAAGTTCTATCCTATTTTAACTTAAACTTTAATATTAGGCTATTTAGTTAGTTTTATTATTAATATATAACGTAATATCTATAAATTTCTTATTAAGACTAGTATAAGCTAGTCTTAGTATATCTTACCCCTTATAAGCTATTAGAGCTACTAGGACTATTAAGCTATAGTCTTTAAATTACTAATATAGAAAGATAAATTCAATTATTTTAACTTATTAGTTATTTTAACTTATATCCTCTTATTTAAGCTTTATTAATCTTATATATATCGTCTTTCTTAGTTATATAATACTCCTTAATTATTAACTTTTATTATATATTTACCTTATCTTTTTATTATTATAATCCTTTTTTTATCTTCTTTAACTCTTTTCTTTTCTTATAGACTAACTGTCGAGTTAGGTTTTAATTCTAACTTTTGGAATCAACCGAATACTCGGGTTAGGTACCTGGAACTAACCTGAATACTTGATTCCTACTATTAGTACCGACTTAAAAACTACTTAATTCCTTAGTAATTTAAGTTAATCTAATTTATATCGCTAAGGTATTAATAATTAGTAAGAGTCTTAAGAATAATAAGATTTTAGGTTAATTTTAGAAAAAAATTTAGGCCTAAATTTTCATTACTAATCCCTACTATCTTATCCTTAAGAATATATTACCTTTTTATATTACCTTATAAAAGTACTAAATATATTAGTAATATTACTTAGGTTAGTACTATTTTTAGTTATATCCTTATTTAGTCTATTTCTTAATATTACCTTTTTATATTTATAGGAAATAGTACTAAAAATATTATTATTAGTAGTAATATTAGTAATATTACAAAAAAAAACTAAAAATAATATTAAAAGTACTAAAAATAGTACTAATTTTAATAATGTTAATAATATTTTTAGTATTATTACTTAGTAATACAAAAAGGTAATATATTTTCTTAAGAAATAAGGATAGTATTAAAAATATTAGTAATATTATTAAAAATAGTATAATAATAGTACTAATAATAATACTATTTTTAAAATATTACTAATATATAAGTCTTATTAATTTAAGTTAATACTTACTTAATTCTAACTTTTAGTATCGAATCGCTAAGACTTAAGTTAGGTACCTAACTCGAGTTTAAAGTACTAACTTAACGCGGTTAGTCTATTTTCTTAGACCTTATTAATTATATTATAGGAGTTAAACCTAGCTAGGAAAGATACTTAATAAGTTATTATTATTAATTATATTAATCTAAGTATATAATAATAGGTAACTATAAAGGAAAGATTAATAATAAAAGGTAATTAAAGTTATTAATATAAGAAAACTTATTAAGAGATAACTTGAATATTAATAAGTTAATAAGTTAAGAAGAATCTTTTAAAGTATAAGGACTAGCTAGTATTATAGTACCTAAGCTATATTATAATACTATAATAGTATTATATTACCTCTTTACCTAGTATATAGATAAGGGAATCCCTTAAGAAAGGGGATTTAATAATGAATCTTAATACTTATAAAATAGAAAGTTTAATATATATACTATTTTAATAGTAGTACGCTACGGAACAGGTACCCGCTCTCTTTTTTTAGATTTTTTTTAAAAAATGAATATAATAAGAGTATACTAACCGAATCTAGTAATTAATAGGTATTTCTATAGGGCTAGGCTTATATTTTATAATATCAATATAAAATACCATTAGTTTATTACTAGTACGTCTAATATTAAGCTAGGTAGAGATATAATTTAGGAGGAGCGGGTAATTTAAAATTACCCGCCCCGCTTTAATCCTTAAGGTACTTAGCTTAATACTATATATACTAGTAATAAACTAGCGGTATTATATATTAACATTTTAAAATATAGGCCTAGCCCTATTAAAATACCTATTAATTACTAGATTTCGTACTCTTATTATATTCATTTTCTGAAAAAAATCTGAAAAAAGAGAGCGAGTACCTATTCTATAGCGTAGACTCTATTTAAGCTGCTTAATAACTATATTATTTTATATTACTCTTATATTTTAATTACTTTAGATCTTATTAAGGATAGTAGCCTAGCTATTAATAATTATAATTAATAAAATACTATAATTATATTATAAAAGATTACTAGCTAGAAAGATATAAGATATCCTATAAGAAATTCTACGTAGGATAGTATAGGACTATAGTATAGTATAAGTAAATCAGGTCCTAATCCTATATCTTTATAATAGTATAAGATAGGTATAAGTTAGGATAATTAAGTAGGATAAGCTATCTATAAGACCTATTAATAGGATAGGATATTTCTAGGATATCTTATAATTAATAAGTATATAATATAGCTTTCTATAAAGAATATCCTAGAATTTTTTACTATATAAAAAGTTATAATTAATAAGGTATTATCTACCTTTCTAGTTACCTTTCTAGTTACTACTCCTCTAGTCTTAAATATATCTTTAGGTATTAAATTTAAATAAAATATAGTAATTAATTAACTGATTAATTATTTATATACCTATTCTAGTATTATTTATATTAATAAGGGTAGTCCTTTACGCTTAGGTATACCCGTCTAGTAGGGAAAGTAGCGAAGCTACTATACCCTATTATAGCGGGGTATAGAAGAAACCTTCTATAATTAAAAACTTCTACTTATTACCTCCTTTTCCTATAATATTTTACTTACTAGGTAGCTTTATAAGTCCTTTCTACTAGGATTATATCTTCTATTATATCTAGTTAGTAGTATTCTTATAGCTCTTTAGCTACCTTCTTCTCTTTCTACTTTATTTTCGGTGCCTTTATTAATTTCGGCGGTAGGACCGCTTCTCGAGGGAGTTTTGTTCGCTCTAGCTAGAGCTTAGCGAGTCGGAATTATTCTAGAAATATAGTAATTAAAACTAAATTTAATAATATATATTAATATTAGCCTAGTAATATAATAGACTAGTAGGATATTTAGAGAAATACCTTATTATTTACCTTTCTAGTTACCTTTCTAGTTACTATTCTCTAGTCCTAAATAAATTCCTAGGTATTTAATTTTCAAAAATTATAGTATTTTAGATCCTTATTAATAATATTTATTTATTATAGCCTAAAACCTTTATAGATTAGTAAGATATCTTACGAATTACCTTGATTTTTACCTTTCTAGTAATCTTTCTAGTTATAACTTTCTCTATAGTAAAGATTTCTTAAAGATTTTTTTTATAAAATTATATTATATACTTAGTAATAATAGGATATCCCTAAAATATCCTATCCTATAAACTAGTCCTATAAATATCCTATCCTATAGGATTATTCTATAAAAACCTATACTATCCTATAATAGAATAAGACTAAAATCCTTAATCCTATACTATACTATAAGATAGCTAGGAAGACTAATATCCTATACTATCCTATATCTTTCCAGCTAGTATAAAAGATATAATAGAGGAGTAATTATAACTTATATAAATATTAGGGAATAAATTATTAAATTAAGTATATATTAAGAACTAATAAATAAATTAGTTAATAAAGAGGCCTTATAATTTTTTAATAAAGTATTTAAGATCTATCCTAGTTATACTTATAAAGCTAGAAACTTATTTAGCCTTAAAAAGTAAAATTAAGTATTTAAAAATATAAATAATAAAGAAGTAAAATATAATAAATATAATAAATTTAATAAATATAATAAATTTAGAAAATAAGGTATAAGGTAGTAATATAATAGCTTTAATATAATATTATTACCTCTTATTAATTAATAATCTAAAAGTTAAGAGAGTATAGTATAAATATATACTTAAGTTATAAAACCTTTATCTATATAATATAAAGATTATATATATATACTAAGAGTAATTTATAATATTATTAACTTAATAAAGGCTAATATAATATTCTTTACAAACAATTAATTTAAAATTTAATATAATTTATACTTCTTAATAATAAATACTAAGTTTATATAATATAATTATATAAGAAATATACTTAAAGAGGAATAAATATAAGGATAGTTTAATAAACTCTTAATAAATTATATAAAAGATTTAAAGAATTAATAGTTATTAATTAATAAATATTATATAAAAGTAAAGTAAATGATTTATTAAAAGGTTATAAACTTTATAAACTACTTATTAAGTATAAAGTAAGAATTTAATTTACTTATATATTATATACTTTAAGATAATCTATTAAATATATTTATATTAAGACTTATATAATCTTATCTCTTTACTATAATATAATATCCTTAAACTTAACTTTAGGAAGTAGATCTACCTAATAAGGTAGTAATCTTTTACTTAGGAATATTAAAACCTATTATTATTTATATATTATATCTACTTATATATCTATATATATATAATTTTAATTAGTTAATATTAAAAGATATATACTACTTTATACTATATAAGATATTGAAAACGATGTAAATTAGCCTAGTAATATAAAAGATATATATAGCTTAATAAGTTTACCTATAAAAATCTATATAATATAACTATACTAAGATATTATTAATAGCCTAAGTACTTCTATATACTAACTTATTAATATCTACTTATTATAATATATATATAAATAGTATAAGTAATATATATAAGCCTATAAAGTAATATATACCTAAAATCATATAAATTAGATAATTAGTAGTAAAGATATAAGTATTTATATATATTTATATATAGATACCACGGAATAGGATAATGTAGGATAGGTAGGTATCCTTAAAACTAAGCCTAGTAGCGGGGTAGATACCTACCCCTTTAAAGCAGGGCTAGTTTAAGTACCTACTCTAAGTAATTAGTAGTACTTACTTATCTATTAATAAGAAAGGTTTAATCTCTAATACTCTTAAAAAGTTATTAATAAGTTTAATAATCTTTATCTTAATTTTTATCTTAATCCCTCTCTTATAAATAATTAATAACGTAGAGCCTTCTTCTCCTATATATTAATCTAGAAATTATAATTATCCTTTAATAATATTATTATTATAATTGATAAAGTTTTATACTATTAAATATATAGAGGATTTTATTAAGGATTATAAATCTATTTTAAATATTATAATAAAATTAATATTAGAAATAAAAGCTTTTTAAATTTTATATTAATTATAAATCTTTTACTTAGATTATAATATACTTTATATAAATAATAATAAGATTTATTATTAATATAATAATTAATTATTATATTTAATTAAACTTATATATAATAAACTTATAAATAATATTATTAAGTATACTTTATAAGTCTCTTAAAATATAAAGGTAATATTATTTTAAAACTATAAATCCTCTTTTTTATCTTATATAATTTCTTATATGAATTTTTAAAATAAAAGCTTTTTATTAATAAATTTATTAATTTTTAATATCTTTTAATATTATATAATATTATATTTATAAATAAATATATATAAAGATTAAAACAATTTAAGATCTTTTAATATAAATTTATTTCTAAAATTATAATAATATTTTACTTTAATTATTTTTATAATCTTAAACCCTTTTAATTTAATCTTTATTAATTAGCCTTTTTTATTATAAATAACTTTTAATATTATCCTATTAATTATTTATTTTATAATAACTTCAATTATCTTTTTTTTAATTTATATTATTAACTTTTAAGTCTTTATTATTATAACTTTATTAGGAGTATATTTATTAATTATCTTCTTAACTAAATAAATCTTCTAATATATTATTTATTATATAATCTACTCTTTTATTACCTTTTTATTAATCTTTTAAATTATTATCTTTAATAATTAAGATTTATTAATATCTTTATTAAAAAATTAAAAGTTTAATAAATAAATATCTTCTTTTATTCCCTCTTCTATTTTATTAGATTTTTCCCCTTTAATTAATAATATAACTCTCTTTTACTTCCCTTTATCCTATTCTTTATTTTATAAATAAGCTATAATTATATTATTATTAATATCTTTATTAAGACTATTTAATATTATTAATATTATAATTTATTTTATAAAGATATATATACTTTCCTTCTTTTATATTTATATTTATAAGTTATATTAAGCTTTGTAATTTTATCCTATTCTTCTTCTTCTTTATTATAATCTTTAATATTGAAGAAGGTAACTTTTAAATTATATTATTTTGTTAATAAATTAATTATATAATTAAAAGTAATGAAAATATATTTGTTTATTCTTATACCTCTTAATAAAGTAACAAATAGAGTAAAATGTATTTAATTATATAATTAAATAAGTAAAATAATATTTAATCCTTATTTAATATATAATATAAAAAGTTATTTTTTAAGATTATATTTAAGTAAAGATATAATTGTTCAAAGTTTAATTCCTTTAATAAATTAAGTATTTAGAGGATTTAATATAAAATTTAATCTAGAATTTATTATTTAAGAATTACTTAAAGTATTAAATTTAAATATAAAGGTAAAAAAGATAAATATAAATATCTTTATATTAAGAGTATTAAGGGCTCTAAGGATAATAAGAATAAATATAAATATCCTTATATTAGGAATATTAAGGGGATTAAGGGCCTTAAAGATAATAAAGGTAACTATAAATATCCTTCCTTTAAAAATATAAGGGCTCCTAATAATAGTATAAGTAGGCGTAGATATCCTTAGACTAGGGGTATTTAAGGCCTTAAGAGTAGTAAAGGTAGGTATAAATATCTCCTCTCTAAGGATATTTAGGGCCTTAGGGGTAATAAAGGTAGGCGTAGATATCCTCTCTCTAGGAGTATTAAGGCCCTTAAAGGTAATAAAGGTAGGCGTAAACCTTTCTATCCTAAGAATAGTAAAGATAAGTATAAATATACCCTCTTTAAACCTTTCTATCCTAAGAATAATAAAGATAAATATAAATATTCCCCTTTTAAGGATATTAAGACCCTTAAAGATAATGAAGATAAAGATAAAGATCTTTATATTAAGGATATTTAGGGCCTTAAAAGTAATAAAGGTATTTACAAATATTTTAAAGATATTAAAGATCTTAAAAGTAAAGATAATATACTTAAATACCTTAGATTTAAGCCTTAAATATAATCTTAATAAAGGATCTTATATCCTTAATTAAAATAAATCTTAATTATTTCTTAATAAGATAAATCTTATATATTTATTCTAGAAATTTCTTTATTACCTTATTAAATTAAATTTTATAATATTATTTTATACCTTATTAAAAGGATTTATTATTAATTAAGTTTTAGATCTAATTTTTTTAATTTTTTTATTATCTTTTACATTATATAAAGGATATAAAAGAACTAGGTAAAAGGACTACTTATATATTATATTAAAATTTAACTAAATATTAATTTTTCTATAAGTATTTAATAAGAAGTTTATAATATTAATAAAGAAGCTATTTTATAAAATATAAGATTCATTATTATAAATATCTTTTAAGATATTAAGATTAAGAAAGATATCCTATATTTTATCCTTATTATTAAGTTAAGGATAATATATAATATTAATATATACTATATTATTAATATTAATAAGTTAATTATTTAATTAAGGATTTTATAATAAATTTAATAATATATCAAAGTTATCTTAAATATTTAAATTAATATTTATAATAGATAACAAATATATAATAATATTATATAAAAAGTAGTAATAATAATAATAATAATAATAATAATAATAATAATAATAATAATAAAAGATATTTAATTTAGAATATAATAAAGTTAAAAGTTTATATAAGATTATCTATTAATATATCTATTAATATTAAATATAAAAGTTATTATAATATTTATAAATATATCTTATAAGTTAAATTTCTAATTAATATTTAATATTATTTAATATTATTTAATAATATATTTAAAACGAGATATAGATATTAATAGGATTAAATAAGTTTATTATTATAAATAAATATATTATCTTAATTCCTTAAGGATAAAGATTGAATTAAATTATTTTAAGTCTTTATATTAAATTAACTATTATTATATTCTAACTTAATATAATTATTAAGTTTAAATAATATTTAAGATAAAGATAAGGATAAGGATAATTTAAAGTTAAATTATTATAAAAATAAAGTATATATTTATATATTACTTAAGTATATATTCCTTAAATCTTATATAAGCCTTATATCCTTTTAATTAAATATTACTTATCTTATATAAATTATATAAAATTTATAATTATATCCTAATTAATTATTAACTTTAAAATTCTTATATTATTATTATCTTTATTACCTCTTATAAGGTAATAAGAGCTTATATTTATAAATAGTATTTAATATTTTTAAACTTAACTTATATTATCCTATAAATTAAATAAGTAAATAATATTTAAATTATTAAATATTTAATATTCTTTTAATATTACTTAATTTCTTTAATTATAAAGACTTTAAATATTAGTATATTCTTTTGTTTAATACTTATAATTAAATATATAATTATTCTTTTATTCTTTATATTTTATTATAATACTCTTTAACTTTAATTTAATTAACTTAATAATAGCCTTTAACTTCCTACTTTTTATAATAATAATCTTTGTCCTTAATTTAAATAACTTAATTAAAGTCTTTTAATTACTTTTATTATAAATATATTTATATTATAAAGGTTAAAGCTCTTTACTATTTATATTATTTTAATTATATTAATAATCTTATTTAATTATAATTTTAAATATATAATAGAAGGACTTTATTTTCTTTTATAATTAAGATAAGGCTCTTTTAATAGATAGGGCTTACTATTTAAATACTCTTAATTAAAAGACTCTTTATTATTTAAATTACCTTAATTAATACTATTTAAAATATTTCAATTAATAGTAATAATATCTAATTTAATAATATTAAGTTTAATATCAAGCTCTAATTTCTAAAGGAAGAGAAAAATATAATTAATTAAGTAATATATATAATAACTTTAATAATATAAATCCTTATTATTATTATAATTATATAATACCTCTTTACTTAAATTACATCTACTTATAATTTCTTCTTTATTATATTTATAATATAATAGATTATTTATTTAGATACTTTTATATTATCTATCTTTATATATTATCTTAAATAAATAACTTTAATATAAATAAAGTTAATAATAATAAATAGGTTTCCTTAATACCTTTCTTATAAAATCTTAGTTCTTTAATATATATACTTAATAATAATTAATCCTTTATTAAGAAAGAGAGAGATACTCCTTAATATATATATATTATAATAATAGCTAAGAAATATTAGGACTATATCTAATATATCTAAGTATTATAATTAATCCTTTATTAAGAAAGAGAGAGATACTCCTTATTATATATATATTATAAAACTAGCTAAGAAATATTAGGATTATACCTAATATACTTAAGTATTATACCTAAGTATTATTATATAGTATTATTATACTAGGCCTAAGATAGCTAATATAAGGTCTTAATATATATAATTATTAATACTTAATAGTTATATTTTATATATCTTTATAACTTATCTTTAGGCTATTTTAATATTATAATTAACTTATTCTAATTTATCCTTATTAATTAATAAGGTAAAATAATTATTTAATAACTTGTATTCTAAGTAAGTATAAATCTTAATAATAATATTAACAAAGAATTAAATTTAACTTATATTATATATAAATTAATAATAAAGAAATATATTAATTACTTATATTATAAATAAGATTATTAATAATAAACTTATATTAAAAGATCCTTTATCTTATATTTATAAAGTAAAATAAATATATAAGAAATTTAATATCCTATTTTTAAAAAATTATTTAATATAATAATATAATATTTACTTCTTTTATAAATAGTATTAATAGAAAGAGTAATATTAAAATATCCTTTATTAAATAAATTATATTAAATAAATAAAAAATAATATTAATTAATAATTATCAAATAAAATACTTTTAAATATTATAAAAAAATTCTTTAAAAGTAATACTTATTTTAATAATATTAATTTTATTTATTATAAAAATAAAGATCTGAATTTAAATTTTACCTTATATTTTTATATATTAAATTATTAACTTTATATTATAATAACTCTAGTTATTATACCTTTAAATTTAAATAGTAATACTAATAATTTCTTAAGAAAGATTAAGGATTATAATTAAAGGATATTATTAAAGGTTATTCTATTAAGTAAAGATAATACTATTATTCCTTTAAATATCTATTCTATTATATAATTAAAATATTAAGTTAAATATAACCCCTAGGAGGTATTAAATATCTTTAATTTATTATAAATCCTTTAAATATATTTAAGATTAAAAAATAAATAATAATAAATATAAATTAAAGATTATTATAAAGATTATTTATATTAAGTCTTAAGATATCTTAATTTATATATTTTAAGAATAATTATTATTAATATAAATGAAAAAGGTATAATTATTAATAATACTTAATTAAATTAAAATAAAATAATTATTAAATAATAATTATAATATTATTTATTTAAATGAATTATATTATTATATTAATCTTCTCTTAATTAATAACCTTAAGTAATATTAACTTAAAGTTAATTAAAAAGAGACTATTAATAAAATTTCTAGATCCTCTTATATTTATTAATAAAATAGATCCTATTTAAGATAATTGAATCTTAAAGATATATAGTAAATTAATAGTTAATATAAATTAATATTTTATTATTATATTAAAGTTAATATATATTTAATATATTATAAATCTTATAAAGTCTTATTTATAAATATAATTATTTAAGGATATTAAAATATTATATTTATCTTTTATAAATATTTTAAATTATTTTATAAAATATTATAATAATTTATAAAATATTATTTATAATAAGACTTGATTTTAATTATCAATATAAGATATAAATATATTTAATATCTTTTAATCTTAATTTATCAAGCTATTAATTAATTTAAATTAAAATAAAAAAATACTTATATCTTTATTAAATTAAAAGGTTTTTAAATATTTATATTAAATTATTTATTAAGACTTTATTAACCTTTATAAGATATATTTATACTATTCTTATAAAGATAATTAAATATAATATAATTATAAATTAAATTAGATAGATTTTAAAGTAATTAAAGATAAAAAGATATTAATTCCAAAATATTAATTTAAATTTATATAGATTAATAATTTAATTATATTATATAAAATATTTAAATCTTTAATTTTATTATTATTAAAGAGTAATATCTTTATTTAATAATAAGATATAAATATTAATAATTACTTTATTTATTATAAATTAAATTATATTTTAATAAAGTATTTTAATAAATTTATAATAATAATTAAAAGAGGATTAATAATAATAAAAATTAATAAATTATAAATTAATTATTATTCCTTTTAAAATATAATTACCTTTAATAAAAAGGAAGATAATAAGAATAAGAATAATAAATTAAGAATATTTAACCTCTTATAAAATCTTATTAAGAGGTAAAGAGATATATTTAATATTATTTATTAATAAGAACTCTAAAGTTAATAAGCTTAATTAAATATTTTTTAATACTTAAATAAAGAAATTATAAAATAATAGTCTTATTTAATATAAGAATATTTATATATATATTTATTAATATAAAGAAATTAATTTTATATATAATTAATTGAAAATAGAACCTCTTTTATTAATTAAATTAAAACTTATTTATAATTATAATAATAAATTATTTATAATCTTTATTATTTATATAATTTATTTAATATTAATATTATTTAAATATTATATATTATATATTATATATTAATAATAAATCTTAACCTTTATAAAGTAATTATTAAAATATTATAATTTAAGAAATATAATATGTTTATTAATATAATATAAAGAGAATTCTTTTTTAAATTTAATATTTATTCTACCTTATATATAATTATTATTAAGAGGAAGAATAAATTATATATCTTACTATAACTTCTTATAATTAAGTATATCCCCTTATATAAATAATAAGAAATATTAAAGAAAATTAAAATTTATTAAAATTTAAGATAATTTTATTTTAATAAATTATTACCTTTTTTTAAATTTATAATTTACTTAATTAAGAAGTAGAGGTTGAAAGTATTAAAAAAAAATTGAAAAAAAATTTACTCCTATTTTATAATTATTATATAAACAAATAATATAAAAATTTAATAAATTTAATATTTAATAATATAAAATATATTAATAAAATATATTTATAAAAAATAAAGTTAATAAATTATTTTTTATAATAATTAATTAAATTATTAATCTTATTAAATAAGATGAATACTTTATAATTATAATAAAAGTTAATAAAAGGAAAATATTATTAAAAAAAGAGATATTAATATAAATTTTGATTAAATATTATAATTTTTTTAATATATTTAATAAAATTAAAGTAAATAGATTACTTTTATATTATCCTTATAATTATAAATTAAAATCTATAAATAAGATAAATAAGATAAATAAGAATAACTTATTAAAAGATTATATATATTTATTATTAAGTTATAAATTTATAAAAATAAAGGAATATTTATAAGATTATTTAATTAAAAGATTTATTATTCTTAATTGAATTTTCTTTACTTTATTAATACTATTTATTAAAAAGCTTAAAAGAT